>ERZ1740065.1814-NODE-1814-length-13057-cov-4.005922_pt1 | contig 13057 bp, 11 predicted proteins | sample MGYA00581738_ERZ1740065 | MGnify/ENA primary metagenome ERZ1740065 (study PRJEB43018, sample SAMN04849749) | marine metagenome | isolation source: floating plastic debris | place: Pacific Ocean | collected 2008-09-01 | study: EMG produced TPA metagenomics... | reverse complement strand
GACTCACTATCCAGAGTCCTAACTGCGTTACAGAAAACCATAGATACTACGCTGACGACTTTAATTCCCCCTCTGCACTTACGTCAGCAGCTTCAATTGCAGAATATTTGGTTTGGCTATCAGCGTGGGGAGGGATTGACTTTAAAGGGCATCAACTTATCTATAAATTGTCGAAATACGGTCGGTTTTGTAGGTTCTACAGGCAGTGGTAAAAGTACAACTGTTAATTTGATCTTAGGGTTGCTGCGGCCTCGAAAAGGTCAAATTTTTGTGGATGGAAAACCTCTCTATGGAGAGCGATTGCGTGCATGGCAAATTAGTTTAGCCTATGTACCTCAGCGCATTTTTCTAGCCGATACATCGGTTTCTAATAATATTGCTTTCGGCGTTCCTCCTGAGAAGATTGACTACTCCCGTGTCCAGGAAGCTGCCAAACTTGCTCAGTTGGATGATTTCATTGGTGGCCTACCGGCAAAGTATGAAACGGTGTTAGGTGAGCATGGGGTCCGCCTAAGTGGCGGGCAGCAGCAGCGGGTGGGCATTGCCAGAGCACTTTATCGGGAAGCTTCAACGATTATTTTTGATGAGGCGACCAGTTCCTTAGATGCCGAAACTGAAATGGAGGTGATGACTGCCATTGAAGGTCTCAGAAACACCGTGACTATAATCCTGATTGCTCATCGATTGAGCACAATTCAGACATGCGATCGCATCTTTGAATTCAAAGATGGCAGAATTGTTGCCGCAGGCACTTATAATGAGTTGCTGAAAAGCTCTGAGAGTTTCCAGAAACTAGCCCAGGCCAGGCGATGAAAACAGACGCTAGACACTTGAATCATAGTAAGCTCGTTTCAGGCGGGGCGCTGCCGAAGCGAGTTTCCGATTTCTTACGCCGCGCCATCTGGATGCTACGGCTGACCGGCAATCCCTGGCAAGCTTTTCAGACGATTCGCAAAATCAAGCAAAATAGCAACAGCATCCAAGTGATTACATCGGGCTCGTTGCCAATCAAATTCCGAGGTATCGACGAACTGGCATTGTATGAAGTCTTGCTATTGCAAGAATATGATTTTCTGAAGGATTACCTGACTTCTTGCAATCGCCCCAAGATTCTAGATATCGGCGCTCATATTGGCACTTTTGCCATCTGGTCGTTTTCGGTCAACTCTCAGGCCCAAGTTCTCAGTATTGAGGCCGATCCCCAAACCTGCTGCGTAGCGCGGCAAAATATGCAGCAACTCTCAAATCAAGGATTCAATTGGGCGGTTCTCGAAAAAGCTGCTGGTAGCAGCGACAATGAGTCCTTAAGCTTTTCTAACGCAGGCCCTTCGATGAGTCATCGCTTAAATTTGAATGGCGACGTTACTGTACGTAGCATTAGTCTTCGTAGCCTATTGGATACCCTTGATCCCGAACATCAGGGCATTGATTTAATGAAAATTGATATTGAAGGGGGGGAAGAAAACTTTATTTGTGGTGCTTCCGATGCTCTAGACCAAGTCAAATCTGTTGTCATTGAACTACATCCCCAGTTATGCAACATAGAAAACGTTTTAGATATCCTTCATCAAAAGTTTTCGAAAGTGACCTCAGTTAACAGCCGTTTATCAAGTAAGCCACTCATGTTTTGCCGTAATTAACCTTCAAACATAGATCACCTCTGATGCTTCATAATGAGAAGTCTAATATGGATGCTCGAAATGTTTCGTACTCTGATGAAATTGAGGTGTATCTTCGTCCTCCTACCTGGACTCGGTTCCTAAAGCTATTTTTTCTGAAAAATGAATTTAGTATTTTGCGAAGCTTGGAATATGAAATCCTCACCGAAAATCAGATATCTGGTCAAATCTTGGACATTGGTGGTGGTGTCGCGACCGATTACTACAAGCGAATAGAAGAATGGGCTAAAGCGGATATCAAATGCAAGTACGAATCAGTAAATATTGATCAAGCAGCGAAGTCTACTTACGTAGTTGAACCTGGCAGGTCATGGCCAGTTTCTTCTGATACATACGATACAGTTATGTCGCTAAACACATTCGAACATATTTACGACTTGCAGCAAGTTCTATCAGAGATATATCGTATTCTCACTTCACAAGGTTGCCTACTTTTCACTGTTCCTTTTGTATTTCGTGTTCATGGTTGCCCCAATGATTACATAAGAGGGACACCGAGTTTCTGGCATAATATTCTTGTCGAAAATAGATTTGAGAATATTGAAATCGAAGCGATTAATTGGGGGCCTTTCTCAACTGGATTAACTGTTTCTGGCGTTCCTGGGCCATTTAAATCAATCAGGAGAAATTTTGCGATTATTATGGATATAATCTACTTCCAGATGCGCTATGCAAAACAAGACAAAATTCATTGGAAGCAGAATCATCAAATTTGCAACGCACCTTTGGGCTACTTTATAAGTGCCCGGAAAATTTAGATATTATTTAGATTATGGCTGACTGATGCTAAAGAAATTCATCAAGACAATCTTCAAAGAGCTTGGCTACGATTTGAATCGTATCACCAAAGAGAAAATCGAAAGACCTGGCTATGTCCTATATCAGTACTTGAATAAAGATGGCAGTTTTGACTATGGACAGTATCGAAATCTACAAGAGGAAGGTAATAAGAGAAAGCTCAGCCTTGTCTGGGTAATTGAAGAGAACATTGAATTTTTGGCAAATTATGTTTGTAACATAGTGCCAACTGTGCAATTTGGATTATGTCATGGAACTCGGAGAGGTAAGGAGCAAGAATGGTTTAGAAAGTACCTTGATTGTGAGGTTATAGGTACAGAGATATCAAGCACTGCACAAGAATTTCCGAATACGATTCAGTGGGATTTCCATGAAGTTAAGCCGGAATGGATAGAATCCGTTGACTTTATTTACAGCAACTCTTTTGATCATAGTTACGACCCTGAGAAATGCCTTGACGCGTGGATGACTTGTTTGAGGCATGGCGGAGTTTGTATCATTGAGCATAGCATGCTGCACGGCCCTAAAATGGCAAATGCTCTTGACCCTTTTGGTGCTGACTTATTCTTGATGCCCTATTTCATAACCACATGGGGAAAGGGGAAGTATGGAGTTAGAGAGATTTTATTAGCACCCAAAAAGTCAGATCACGTTGAGCAGCTACACTTTATTGTGGTTCAGAAGTTTGCATGACATACAATATTCTTCTAGCTCTAAGTAGACAATTCTTTAGAATCGTTCCACTTTATGTCGCTATATGTTCTTGATAGAGACTAAACTCGTTCCGAAGAGGTTTGATGATGAATATCCGTGGAGTCTTGCGTCGAAACCAATACTTAAAAGCAATCCACCGAATCTCAGCTGGACAAAAGCCGATCTATCTCGAATATGACCTCGACATGACACCGCGTTGGCATAAGGGAAACCCTTACCTCCAAGCGATTATTGAGCCAGGCGAATTAGCTTATCAACACAATTTGGCTAAGCTGGCTTTAATGAAAGATTTTGTACTGGCCTCTCAAGAAAGCCAGAAGGTCAATCAGGATTTGAATTGGCATAACAGTTTCCTGCCTGTCCTGGACGCCTTGGCTCTTATTCATTTTGTCAGGCAAGCACCTCATCGTGTGATTGAAGTTGGTTCTGGTAATTCTACTAAGTTCGTTAAAGCGGCTTTAGATTTCTACGGTGAGCCAAAAGAAATTATCTCAATTGATCCCTACCCTAGAGAGGAAATCGATGAGATTTGTGACCAGGTCATACGCCAGCCAGTTGAGGCTGTTGATTTGAGTTTATTTGACAAAGCTGAAGCCGGTGATGTCGTGTTTATCGATAATTCGCATCGTAGCTTCATGAATTCTGATGTAACCGTCTGCATGCTAGAAATCATTCCTCGACTCAAGTCTGGTGTTGTGATTGGCATTCATGACATTTTTTTGCCATTTGACTACTATGAGAGCTGGAGTGATCGCGCTTACAATGAGCAGTACCTGTTGGGAGCAATGCTGTTAGCAAACCCCAAGTATTTCGACATACAAATGACAAATTTTTGGATTTGCCATCAAAAAATGCATATTCAACCACTTGAAGATATTTGGATTATCTTAGGCGAGAAAGCTAAAAATCGCTGTTCTTCGGCGTTTTGGGGGATCAAACGTTAGAGTCTGATGAGAGTACGCTTTGAGCTATCGTCAGAGTTTCTGTGCAAATCGAGTTGTTTTCTGACTAATTTCCAGACGTGATATGCTAGTTACTTATAACTCTAATGAAAATCCTGCTTCATATCGGCCAATCTAAGACAGGTACCTCTGCAATACAATCCTTTCTGTGTTTGAACAGGCTTCACTTAAGACGAGAAGGTGTTTTATATCCATCTGTCATCGTCAAAGGCCTGCCTCTAGCATTGGCTAGTCATAATGCTGTCGCAGATTCCTTAGTAGGCTTATCTCGCTTCCCTCATCTGACTGCTGATGAGTATTTTGAGCAGTTTTTCCACGAGGCTCAGCAAACGAATGCCCATCTCATGATTTTAAGTGCAGAGCATTTTTTCGGCGGAGAACCCAGAATTTGGGATGTGTCCAGCGCAGAAGAGTACTACCAGAAGTATCGACTTAAGCTGGAAAACCTAGCTGGGTTTTTATCGGGTCATGAAGTAAATGTTCTAGCTTACCTTCGACCCCAGGTGGATTGGCTAGCTTCTGCGATTAGTCAAACCATTCGGATTGAAGGTCTGATAGCACGTCATTTATACAAAAATGACGTGCAGTTTTTTGAGATGGTTAAGCCACTGCTCAACTACACAGCCCTGATTGAACTTTGGAAAGAAGTTTTGACTCCCAGTCAGCTGACTATAGTGCCATACGAGACCAGTGGTTTATACGGGCAGAGTTCCATCAGCGACTTCCTTCATCGAGTTAGACTGTCTCACTTGGATCTCCCATTCAAAGATGTTAATCAGCGCATCAATCAATCCTTGTCCCGAGAATTTATCGAAGTCAAGAAGAAGATTAACTTAACGCATAGAACAAAGGTAGAAGAAAGGACAATCATTGCTTGTCTAGAAAAGTTGTCTAAGAAGAGTCCTTTTGGCACAAGCTATAGGTTGTCAGATGAGCTAGTTTTGCGTATAAGCAAGTATGTTGAGCATGAAAATCTAGAATTAAATGAGAAATTTATTGTCTCGGGAATGCTTCTAGAGGCAGAGAGCCCTTATCATAAGGAAATTTCCTTCAAAGAGCTTAGTCCTGAAGTTGTTGATGATGCTTACGTCGTATTCAGAAAAAAATATGGCAGCTTAAACATTCGCTTAATACTGATTGGCAATGAGATTCGCTCATTTTTACGTAATCATTTCCAGCGTTTACATTCGCTCACTCATCAATTGAGACGGTTGCAGTACTGGCTATATGTTAATTCACACTAAACTCCACATAACAAATCTTGCTTTTCATGTGCCCTCTTGCTTTTTAAGCATAACTCTTCTATGAAGTTAAACTGCTATTTTCATGAGCATTATTTTTTTTCTGGAAAGAGCCTTTTCCTCTAATCTAATCCAGACTTTCGCTACTTTTTTATTGGGCTTTCTGTTGTATTTGATACTTCAGAACCAGAGAGTTTTTAGTGCTTTAGCGTTAATCTTTTCACTGGGAATTTTCTTGAGCTTTCTATTTGATATTGGAGAGGTATACTCTTATACCTATCTATATAAAAGGGCGTTTTTTGTGTTTGGCGATGATATTACTACCGTGCTCATTTTCCTTTTCCTATACTCGGCTTCTCTAAACAAAAAAAACATATCGATCCTGAGTATTTCTGCCGTCTTCATGTCCGGTGGAAAAGTCTCGTATGTGCTCTTGTCGATAATGCTTCTTCTCATCTTGATATTCTCTAAGAGGTATAAATTTAAGGCTTTTTTTGAGAAATATATCAAGTACGTCATAGTTGGAATTCTGGTTTATTTTTCTATGATTGGTTACGCTCGAGTTTCTGAGCACTTTAATATAACGAACTTAGTTCAAACAGCTTATGTGAAGCTTGAGAGCACTCTAACTGTGCACCAAGAAAGTATTGCTGAGGCTCCCTCAATTCAACGTTTTCAAGTGCGTGGTCGAGGGGCTTGCACTGACATAAATGCCGTCGAATGCTTTGGGCAACAGTTGAGTGCTGCCTTTGGGCAGCGTTATTATTCATCTTTAGCAGGCTTATGGATGACGCTTGAAGGCGGGTTTAGAGGGGAGCGTTACCCCAATACTGCTGATCAGTTTTCTAGCCTGATGATGCAAGAAAATCCATGGATTATCATCTATTGGTATGAGCTGACGGAGCTGGTTGGGAGAAGGTTTGGTCAGGTACAATACCCTTTTCTTCGTTTTGGTAGCGGATACGGGGTTGCTGGATTGTCTCTGGTTCTTTTGACTTTTGGGATACTTTGTTTCTGTGGGTTCAAAGAGTTGAGTTTACAAGAGACTCAAACAGCGTCGATATTTACGATTTTTTTTATAGTTAATGTTATCTTCAACCAAACTCAGTCCTGGTTACTTCCACGGAGTTTAGTTTTGCTTCTAACAGGTGCAGGTGCGGCTCATATTGTGATCAATTTTTGCTGCCGTAGACTGCCCACTATAAGAATCTTCAATGAACCCGAATAGCTTATATCTCGATTAGCGGTCGCCGTTTTAGTATGGATCTTTTAGGAGCTTTAGTGAGGAGGAAATTGCTTGATTCCCACGTTAGTGACTGTTGGTATTACTTCATTCAATGCGGCTAACACTATCGAAGCAGCTGTAGCTTCGGCCCTAGAGCAAACTTTGAAGCCTCTTGAGGTCATTATAGTTGATGATTGCTCTACAGATAATTCTTCAGGTATTCTAAAATCACTTGCTTCTTTGCATGAGGCAGTGAAGATATTTTCTAATTTTAAAAATCTTGGCGTAGCACAAACTAGAAATCGAATTTTGGAATTGGCAAAAGGTGAATTTGTTGCTTTTTTTGATGATGACGATGTGAGTTTACCTGAACGTCTTGAGAAACAACTCGCTCGCATATTAGCCTATGAGCAAGAGTATGCTAGTAGAGCTATGGTTTTGTGTCATGCAGCTCGCCTTGTGAAATATCCAGATGGTTCAGAACAAGTTCAACCAACAATTGGTCAGCGTGAAAATTGCATTGCCCCTCACGGCTTAGCAGTGGCCAAGCGGGCAGTTCTAGGTACTCCGTTAAAGGATGCTTATGGCTCTTGTCCGACGTGCTCTCAGATGGCTCGCCTCTCAACTTACCGATCCGTAAGAGGCTTCGATCCTAACTTCCGGCGAGGTGAAGATTCTGACTTATTAGTTCGACTTGCCAAAGCCGGGGGACACATTGTGGGTATCGCAGAACCTCTAGTAATTCAAACCATGACCAAAACTTCAGAAAAAAGTCTAGCTGCAGAGCGTCATTATGCGTTGATGTTTCTGGAAAAACATCGAGATGTTGCTGACTCAGAAGGGCTTTATGAATTTTGTCATCAGTGGCTCATCATTAAATACACCTGGCTAGAGCAAGAGTGGCAAAAGTTTGCTCTAAGATTATTGGTGGTTAGTATCCGATATCCGTTAGCGACCCTCAATCGTTTCACCCTATCCACGCGCAATTTTGCCATTAATCGCTCTTTCAGCCAATTTCATCGTTCAGTAAACTCTAGTGATGACTAAGTCTCGGGTCACGATCGGTATTCCATGCTTTAACGCAGGAGATACTATTGGGCGGGCAATTGAAAGCGCCCTCCTGCAAGATTGGCCCAATCTTGAGATCCTGATCGTTGATGATTGCTCTACAGACAATTCTGTAGACGTTATTCAGTCATATGTTAATGATCAAGCACCTCATGTGAAGCTCATCCAGCATCATCAGAATCAAGGCCCTGCGGGAAGTCGAAATACTGTTCTACAATCTGCAGCGGGCGAATTTATTGCGTTTTTTGATGATGATGACGAAAGTTTGCCACACCGTATTCGTAACCAGCTTGAGACGCTACTTCAATATGAGAAAAATAGCGGCGTTAACTTGATCGCTTGCTACGCCGGTGGTTTACGCAAGTACCCCAATGGATATACGTTAGAACTTCCGGCCATCGGTTCTCATGGAGAGTCGCCTCCCCATGGGCAAAGACTGGCCGAATATTTGTTGCTTTATCGCCGAGAACCCAATTGGTTTTATGGCTCAGGTATTCCCACCTGTGCACTTTTTGCTCGGACCACTACGTTTGCGGCCGTGAACGGGTTTGATGATAACCTCAGACGTGTCGAAGACGCTGATTTTGCCATTCGTTTAAGTTTGATAGGAGGGCATTTCATTGGCACTTCTGAATCACTATTTGTGCAATATTCAACCAATGCCCCAGACAAGTCCTACGAAAAGAATTTGGCGGCGGAGCAACTCATTGCTCGCAAGCATCGAATTTTTTTAGAGTCGATTAATCGTTATTATTACGCCTTACATTGGCCAAGGCTTCGATATTGGCATTTTAAGCGTCAGTATGGGCAGTTTATGACTGAACTCCTGGGATTGCTGCTTCGCTATCCTTTACCGATTGCTAAGCATATCTTGGCAACTGGCCCCAAAAGGCTTCTACATGAGCGCCGCATGTCTCGGGAGGCGTCTCCTTGAAACCCATGAAATTATTGTTTGTCGCCCGAGCCATTCATCAAATGGCGGGTGGGGTTGAGCGTATGATCACCACGATCATGAATGCCATGGTTGAGCACGGACATCAGGTTGATTTTTTGACATGGGATTTGGCTGGTGCTGTTTCGTTTTATCCTCTGGCTCCAGATATTGCTTGGTATCCCTTAAACATGGGTGACCCTGCGGTCAAGGCGACTCGCCGTTTAAAGATGCGTCGCACCCTGACCGTCAGGCGGCTGATGCGGCAGATTCAACCGGACGTTATTGTCTGCTTTCAAGCCGGAACCTTCATCGCGATGCGCACTTACACAGCCGGGATGTCAATTCCGGTAATTGCGGCTGAACGGAATGCGCCATCGCGGTTTCAATTTATTCAAGCTGGTCGATATCAATCACTAACCTATCAAGCCTTACGCTGGGCGGAGGTCATCCTGGTGCAGTGTGAAAGTTATCGATCGCTCTATCCAGCTTTCTTACGCGATCGCATCGTGACGATTCCCAATCCCGTATTACCGGCTCAAAGCTTTGCCCAACCGGCTCAGCCTAATCCCACAGGGCGATTTCAGATGGTGTCAGTGGGTCGTCTGAGCTACCAAAAAAACTACTCGGTGCTCATTGAGGCATTCGCAACCTTGGCTGATCAATTTCCCAATTGGGACTTAGTCATTTGGGGAGAAGGTGAAGAACGCTCGAAACTGACTCAACTCATACAAGAGCGCGCTCTAGAGCAACGCATTTCATTGCCAGGAGTTACCACAGCAATTTCTGAAGCTTACATTAATGCCCATCTTTTCTGTCTGCCATCTCTATGGGAAGGATTTCCCAACGCTTTGGGAGAGGCCTTGGCCCACGGACTGCCGAGTATTGGATTTGTCGAATGTGCCGGCATGAGTGATCTCATTACTCCGGACAAAAATGGGTTGCTTGCTGATGGCAATAATGATTCCACAACATTGGCCCGAGCCATGGCTCACCTGATCGAGTCAGATGCGCTGCGGGTATTGATGGGCCAAATCGCCATACGCAGCATGCAAGCCTACGAGCCTGAACAGATTTTTACTCAGTGGCAGTCTGTTTTGCGTAGCGTTGCCCAACCATGAAAATCTTATTTTGTATTAAAGCGATGAATAACCCTGGTGGTGGTGCGGAGCGAGTACTGGCGACCGTAGCGAATGGGTTAGCTGATCGCGGTCATGAGGTGGCGGTTTTGACGTTTGAACAGCCGGGCGGTCAATCCTTTTATCCCCTCAATCACACGATTCAGCGACTTGATTTGGGCATTGGTTCGACGGTGCATCCAGCGACTACTCGCGAAACCCTGAAGCGTCTGCCCGCCCTGCGCCGAGCCGTCTTGCAGTACGCTCCAAATGTGGCGATCGGCTTCATGCACAGTATTTTTATTCCTCTTGGGTTAGCCATGCTGGGAACCTCAATCCCCATCATTGCGAGTGAACATATTGTGCCGAAACACTACCAGTCGCGCCGCTTTATCGAAACGTGTCTGTTGTCGGCAACGCCATTATTAGTTCGACGGATCACTTGTGTCTCCGAACAGGTACGCTTGTCTTATCCCTTTTATCTTCGGAAAAGTATGGTGGCAATCGCCAACCCTGTCGCCATTAAACCATCCCACTCACCGAGCCCACAACAGCCCAAGTTTGGCAAGACGCTGTTATCTGTTGGTCGATTAGAGCCCCAAAAAGATCACACTACGTTGGTTCAGGCCTTTGGCCAAATAGCGGCAGAATTCCCAGAATGGCAGTTAAAAATTGTTGGCGATGGCAGTTTGAGAGAAAATCTGGAAGCACAAATTCAGTCGTTGGGCTTGAGCGATCGTATCTCTTTAGCTGGTTCCACTCAGGATATTGTTGCAGAGTATCAAACAGCAGATCTATTCGTCATTCCATCAAAGTACGAAAGTTTTGGGCTGACGACTATCGAAGCCCTAAGCTATGGCTTACCAGCAGTCGGGTTTAAAGACTGCCAAGGCACCAATCGACTCATTAAGCCAGGCATTAATGGTGATCTGGTTGATGCTGTCGGCAACAGAGTGATGGCGCTAGCAACGACGTTGAAGAAACTGATGAGTAGCGAATGTCTGCTACAAGCTTTATCGAACGGGACAGTAGTAAGTTTAGAGTCTTATCGGGTTGAAAATGTGCTTGCTCGCTGGGAGGCCTTGTTGGACGAAATTTAAGCAACCACTCATACCCGCATCAAGCTAATGCCCTCCTGTCATGGCTATGCCCTTCTTACATCTCAATTCTTTGATTGCTAGCTGAATTTATGCAAAGAAACAATCTCAAAAACATTTTGGCTCAAGCCCGAAAGCCCAGCAGATTTGCTGTGATGTCTAAGAAAATCTTTAAGAGATTATTTGATCACTCAGGCAGGCATACGCACCAGGAAAATCTAACATGGTTGAAAAGATCTTGCTCTAGCTTTGAAGATCTAGCCTATCAACTAGATGCTGAGCTATGGAAAGAGGCTCAGCAAAATGCTAAAGAACTAGAGCAGCATGCCGCAATAGTCCTAGAAAGTGTGGAATTTGATCTGGGAGGAGGAGGAGGATATCCCATTCTCTATTTCATTACTCGATATTTACAGCCCACTACCATTGTTGAAACAGGGGTTGCTGCTGGATTCTCTTCTTATGCTTTGCTTTCTGCCATTGGTGTGAATCGTAAAGGAAGCCTATATAGCAGTGATTTCCCTTATTTTCGATTGCCGGAACCGGAGCGCTACATCGGTTTTGTTGTCAAAGAGTCACTCAAGAAATTCTGGAACTTGTATTTAGATGGTGATGAGATCAATCTGCCTCGAATCCTCCAAAAAGTTGACAAAATTGATCTTTTCCATTATGACTCTGACAAAAGCTATTCTGGTCGAGAATTTGCAATCTCGACGATTAAGCCTCACATGAGTGACACTGGTATTGTCTTAATGGATGATATTCAAGACAACTCGTACTTCTATGACTATGTTGATAGAGAAAACCCCAAAGCATGGTACGTGTTTGAATTTAAAGGAAAGTATATTGGCATGCTAGGAGCAATCGGCAAAGAGGAATTTCATCTGGGAGAGGCCTTAGAAAGCAATTAGAACCCAAACAACGTCTACTTTACTCAAGCTCTTCTAGCCAAATTAGGATGTTTTAGATGTGCGGCATATATGGTGTATGGGCAGATGCGCCAGAGACCATTCCACAAGATTTTTTGGTTAAGGCAGGAGCTGCCTTGCTGCACCGAGGCCCTGACCATCAAGGAAAATGGCTTGACCCAGTTACCAATATTGGTTTAGGTCATTGCCGTATGGCGATTCTTGATTTGTCTCCCCAGGGACACCAGCCTATGCAGTCTGCTGATGGCCGCTATGTGCTGACGTTTAATGGTGAAATCTACAATTTTGTAGAGCTTAAGGCAGACTTAGCCTGTTTGGGTCATTCCTTTCGCAGCACTTCAGACACCGAGGTCATGCTGGCTGCCTTGAGTGAATGGGGTCTAGAAGCAGCCATTCGGAAATTTGTGGGGATGTTTGCGTTTGCTCTCTGGGATCGAGCAGACAAGTCATTGTACTTATGCCGCGATCGCTTTGGAGAAAATCCTCTATATTATGGTTGGCTTGGGCAAACCCTGGTTTTTGGGTCAGAAATCAAGGCCCTGCAAGCGCATCCCCAATGGCAGGGCCAAATTGAACGGCAGTCGCTAACCCTCTTTCTCCGTCATAGCTACATTCCTGCCCCCTATTCAATTTATCAAGACGTTTATAAACTGCCACCGGGGACGCTGCTACGCTTACAGACGCCGTCGCCCAGTCCCCGCCCGACGCCTCAGCCTTATTGGTCGATGGCAACTGCCACCACAGCAGGGCAACAGTCCCCTTTTGAAGGCAATGCCAATGAGGCTGTCGAACACCTTGATCAGCTTCTCAGGACGACCATTCGGCAACAAATGGTCGCAGATGTCCCTTTGGGAGCCTTCTTATCCGGAGGCATTGATTCCTCCCCCGTGACGGCGCTGATGCAGGCTCAAAGCTCCCGGCCGATTAAAACGTCTACGGTAGGGCTTCACGAGGCCGACTACAACGAAGCTGAAGTAGCCAAAATGGCTGCTCGTCACCTTGGTACTGACCACACGGAGCTTTACGTCACTGCTAAAGAAGCGCAGGCAGTCATTCCCCAGCTACCGGCACTCTATGATGAGCCTTTTGCTGATCCCTCTCAAATACCGACCTTTCTTATTGCTCAACTCGCTCGCCAACAAGTCACTGTCAGTTTGTCAGGCGATGGCGGCGACGAAATTTTTGGTGGCTACAATCGCTATCTTTGGGCGGGTCGAATTTGGCAACAGGTGGGTGGGATTCCGCCCAGTGTTCGACAGGCGATCGCCCAACTGATCACCCGTCGCTCTCCCCAATCC
>ERZ1740065.1813-NODE-1813-length-13057-cov-11.723350_pt1 | contig 13057 bp, 7 predicted proteins | sample MGYA00581738_ERZ1740065 | MGnify/ENA primary metagenome ERZ1740065 (study PRJEB43018, sample SAMN04849749) | marine metagenome | isolation source: floating plastic debris | place: Pacific Ocean | collected 2008-09-01 | study: EMG produced TPA metagenomics... | reverse complement strand
CTACCTACCTACCTACCTACCTACCTACCTACCTACCTATCTATCTATCTATCTAGCTCTCCTGTTAACGGAACTATGCATATCAGATTTGTTGCTTGAATTATCCCTTGTCAATTTAAACTTCTTGAATTGTTCTAAAGTTTCGTCCAAAACCTTTTTAAGTCATAAATCACGCTTTCACAATTTTTTAAATCTAAATTTTCTATGCTTACCAGCTGGGAAAGCTCTGAAGACCGTTTCCGCCACATCTTGCGCAGAAAATCTCCTGAAACGACAAAGCTCTGCTACAACTCAAAAACGTAGGCTTCCTTAGGGCTAGGCCACACTAGCCGTATTTTCATCCGTCAGTTGCGGACGGCACACATTCCTTTCTGTTTTTAGCTTGTGCCCGGCAACTTTTTCTGCCGTTCGCAACTTTCAGCACGGTGGAATTTTTAACCAGCACTTTCCGATAAAGTTTTTGTTGATTGGCTGCCGAGTTTGCGGAAAATACGCAACCATTATTAGCTTTTATACGCGACTGCATTAGCACTGCATAAAATTCCGAGAAAATTGCTGATTGGCTCTCTAGATTTTTAAGGCCAGTTTGTTTACAAATTACGGAGCGAGGAGCAAGTAGCTTTTAGTGTGAACACTGCTGTTGTTTACAACAAACTGTCGTCCGTGACTGGCGGATGAAAATACGGCTAATGTGCCCCAGCCGTTACTCTTCAGGTAAGTCAAAACGCAACGCGAGTCACAAAGCAAGTTACAGCGGAACTCAGACATAAGGCATGTTTATGGCTGCGCCCTTGCAAACTTAAATTTTATTTTGGAAACGATTTTGAGAACATGGTACATTGTTCATTCAGTTTCATTAGAACTATGAGCACTATGTCTTTCTAACTTCCCGAATCGTTAAGATGGATGCTGCAATAAATAGGATCAGCAAAATGGCAACATATTCACCTGTCTTGCTGTTGGAATGTCAAGCAATTGAAATAAAATGAGTAGCATTTTCCATGACTCCTGCTACTCCTGTGTATGAGTGGTGTTTGAGTGAGTCGTTGAGGTGCATGTGGACTTTCCATTGCAGTGCCTGACACCGGTCTGAGTATGCGGCCTGGTGAGGTTCAAAACCTCTGGGCTGAGACTTTCCTCCCAGATGATAGATGGATCCTACCAGATGTACTTTCTACGTCTAGTAAGTTAGAACATGTTTTATCAAAGCAGGAAAAAATCTGGCGTCTGATCTCCTTTTTGTTCTCTGTACTCATGAAATATTTGGCAAACTTGGAGCGTACATAGGGCTTTTATATCAGTTTACCTACCAGACTCCAGAGCATAAAACTTGAGAGCAATACCAGCCAATCAGTCCGTGATTAGGAAAATCCTCTTCTTCCTTGATCCAAATTTGTTGTTTTGGTTGTCTAGTCTACAGAAGAATATATATTCACCCACTTCTTCTTCATGACTGCCTAGCATGTCAACTCATGCAAGAAATTGAACTTTTCCATGTCTAGCGAGACCTCCATCAGACTACTCTGTCTGTAAGCTGCATCAGTATGTGTCAGTGCCTTCAGAAAGTGGGAGTGGTTTCATTACAACCTGGCAAATTTAGCTGGAGTTAGGGCTAAATTAGTAGGGAAACACTAATGATTGACAAGGTTGAGAGGAAGCTATTAATAGTAAACATCTGATTGGCTGCTCTTATGCTCTTATATCCAATCCAGAATTGTATGACCAAACTGTCTCCTATATACGGTCTCGACATCATCATGCATTGAAAGTACTGGCAAGTCATCCACCAACCTACCTAACACTACCAGCATCGGTCAATGAAGCAGTATTTTTTTTATCTTTTAGGACAAAGAGGTCTGTTCGCTTATGGGAATACAACCCAAACACATTCCCGATATGACTTTGCTCCAGGTGTGCTAGATGAGCTACCAGGTGCTGGCTACACTGATTTTCTTTCAGGTAAGCAAGTCAACTCTACATACAGCAGTAGCTAAGTGCGTAGTAGCTCATTGAGGGAAATCCTTGAAGCAACATAAATGGAGGAAGAGGGGAGAATATTTAACAAACAGTCACAAAACTCAAGGAATTGCTGGAAAATGCAGTGAAATATTTCAAGTAGGACCGTGCATACACTAGAAACCATTGGATATCATTGTCACGCACATATTTAAAATTTGCTGGTCTCCCAACAGAACCGAAAGTGGAAATAACCTCTTCATTTTCAATCCAATCCTTAATGATTGATTTTAAGCAAAATAATACTTTGGAGCTCCATTTACTCTGTAAAAGCATTCTATGAGATGCAATCATATCTTAATAGGAAATCTATGTAGCCAAGGAAATGGCAGAATCTGGAAAAGAGTCTCGCAAATAATTATGATGACCAAGTTTCTATTCAAGTGTATGAATCCTGCTCCGGAAGGTTGCCGTGATCATAGGGTCAATGGGGGTGTACCGTGATCATAGGGTCAATGGAGGTATGCCGTGATAGGGTCAATGGGAGTCTTAGGAGAGCTACTCTCCCTGATGTAAGTATGGGATAAATAGTTACTCGTGTAGCAAAGCTTGAACTTTATCTACAGAGTGTTTGTATGATACGAACTGATAAAGAAAGTTGTTAGATTCTGCAGTTTGATTTTGCAGGTAAACCAACGGCTCATGTTGTGAATGAGCTGGAAAAAACTGATCTGGATACACTTGATAGAAATGAGAATATGTGCTACGAAGAACTCTAGACCAATTGAGACACCAGCAACAATTACCATAGCCTAGGTAACATATTTTATCACTGTAGAGTTGAGTTTTAATGGCAATCAGGATGTTAGAACTTTCTTCAAACTCATCAGAAAATTGGTAGACTGTGATCTAACGACAGCAAGCCCACATATAAAATGATAATCTGTATTTAAGTTATAACCAGCACTATTTCTAAAGGATAAACCCATAATTCTCACTATTAATTGGTCTCTTTTTTGCTATGCCAAGGCTTTCGCTGACGAATCCAGTTCTACAGTACAAGATAATGCTTCAATCCACCAGTGGATTCTGTACACCGTTAACTAATACTCTCTTCTACAGCTTGTGATGTAATGGAGGAAAGAATGCAAAAGAGCAGCCAACTCTGCTTGAGAGAGCCAATCACACTGTGCCCTTCACTTATCCAGCAAATCAAAACTGCAGTCTGAAATCAGCGATCAATGTAGTGAGCTTGTACTTGAGACGTTAGCGATGGGAGCAGCCATAACTGCCGATGACATATCACCTCTCCGTGGGCTATTAGCTGATACCTCACACTAATTTTACCTTGATGTTGATAAGTTTCGACTTGAATTTCCTATTTTTGTTAATGGTTTGAATTTTTCATTTTTCTCATTTTAATCTGATGGTTTTTGTGAATATCTCGTCGCAGTTAATTTTATTGCGCAATTGCTTACATGTGGTGTCATGACTCAGGTTATTGTCAGCAATTGGTCTCAGATGCTCACTACTGAGCATGAGCATGAGTGAATCGCACATGCTGGTCTCAGCTGTTTGAGAATAGGAGTGGGCGTTGGCATAACAGCGAGCAGACAGTTGGTTGATTGATATTGTTGGTTCTATGAGTAAAAACAGAGTTACTGGTCACAGAGGTCACAGAGGTCACAGAGGTCACGGTTCATTATGGCAGCATTTAAAGCAAGCAGCCCCAGTATACAGCCCACAAAACATTACCAGTCTGTGCATACATGGAACAAGTTTTCGATAGGGAAGCATTGCTCACATTCTAGTTTATAAGAGTCGATGGAACGAATTTCATGAGAATCATGTAGTTAACTCAGTAATGACCTCACAATGAGTTTCACAGAGGCAACTACGATAAGGCATGCAGCAGAAAGTTGCTTATCCCACCGACTATATTTTTGTCACATATAAATGCTGTTATTACGTCTTCATCGCAGACATAACTGAATTCATCTCATTCAAGAGTTGTCTTCTCATTGCTATATTTGCGATGGATGTTCCAATCCGAGGACAAGTACCATTGTTTTTTCTTTTATGGATTCTTTGTCATTCTTGGAAAATTTCTCCAAAGAGGTCTAAGACAGGATAAATGGTTCGATGGACACCATTGTGGTAATGTTACTTACAGCCCATTATTTTGGCTGCGCTGTCAGTGGCCATCAAGGGAGCCATCTTTTTCTAACAATCACCTAAAATCAGAAAACTAATTACAGTGAACATAAAATATTGGATAGTCATTTTAGCTTTTGTCATTGTCCCGTTGATATTTGTGCATCAGCACATGCGAAAGTGTGCGGGAATGAGCGCGGATAGGCACGAGAGTGCGAGGGCACGTGCGCGGGAGTGTGAGCGAAAGTGGACAGTAGAATGACAAAAACCGTAATATTCTATTTTGGCAGAAATATAAGTGAGAAAATGTTGTTCAAAATCATCAACAAATCGCAATAACAGCAATCTAATGATATTGATCAAATAAATGAGAAGACAACTCCAATACAAATATCATAAAGAGTGTAATTTCTAACAGACGATCTAATGACAAGGATATTTTTGTCACTAGTCTCACCGCCGTCAGATTCATCGTCAAACTGAGTGCAACTGACACCTGATCATCCTAGCAGTTTATACGCTATCGGTCCAACTGATATGAAACATGCCATTTAACTGTGCTCGATATACCCTGCCATTAGTCTGCGCAGTTTTCGCTGACCTGATGGCATAGATTGCCCACATTTGTTCTGCCCATCAAGTTTCTTCATTTCGGGAATCCTAGAGTGTAATGGCTGCAAGAGATCTAGGGCTATTTGGTTAATTTCAGTTTCCTTATGTTCTTGGATCTTGCAAGTATGGCTGAGTATGACCTATGACCTCTCACAGCTCAGAGAAACCAGATCTGCGGTCTGGCAGTTGACAGGTATGCTCAGTAGTGACACAGTATTTAATAAACACTACGATAAACTTCAGCATTCTTGTCTTTCTCATGACCCAGGACTTCCTCATGCCAATTTATCAAATACCAAACGAGTTTCCAGTCAAGTTTTGTATGACGTAGGTAAGTACAAGCGTTAGAAGGCAATCTGACTGTGTGGCCTTAGAGTGTTATGATGCAGGCAACTTATGTCAGGCTCACATCCATGAATTTATTTCATCTGACTCAGAAGTCATCAACAGCTGTCCGAAGGGCAATTTGCATCTGTTGATTGCGGCAGTCTGCGGGTTGCTTGTTGCGGGCTGTCAACTGATTATTTATAGATGACGAATGTAGCTTGTGTCACTTTGATACAGTCATGGCTCCTTTATCTGTTTGCTACTAGTAGGCAAAGATGTAGCTGAGGCAGATTTTGTGACTGGCGCTGGGGTATTGGGGCGTAGGGGTAAAATTTTTGTTAGCCTGAATCCAGCCTTGTATGTATGAACATAGTTGCCATCAGCTCTAGTCTTTGAAATAGCTGGCTCTGAAGCTATGAGCTTGAAGGTATTTGAACATCGAAATAAGTGGAGAAGCAATGTCTCAAAATCCATCAATATGCGCAATGATGTGTGTGCAACTCCAGCCACTTTCAGTTACATCCCAGTCCATTGGAAGCATTGAAGGGAACTGATAGTGACCTGGAAACACCAGGAAACAGTTGCAGGCGTGGGTCATGGATGCCTCTACACAATGAATGTCTTGTCAACTAATCTAAACATCGAAATGATGACAGCACTGACTTAATGAACAGTTGCCAATAAACTTACATGAGAGAAATGTCGATTGGTCAACCAAACACCAATCATCATGGAGAAGTCACATGCTGACCAATAGGCTCACTGGATTTTTCATTCTCTTTGCTCCAAGAGATGCCATATATTTACTCTTCGCCAGAAGCAGTGATCAAGTCGTACTGAGTAACACACGGACAAGAAAATGGCTGGTGAGTATGACAGGCATAAATTCGAACCAACAAGTTCAATCCTATGATTTATATTACTGTTCTGAAGAGTTTCCTCAGAAGGTGTCCGCAACTGCTCAATATCCACCAGCTTACACTGAACAGCCACCCCAACCTGCCTACGCAGCTCAGCAACCTCAAGGCCAAGGGTTTACTCAACCATATCCACCCCAAGGAGTTCAGCCGCAGTATCCACAGTATCCTCAGCCACAATATCCTCAGCTCGCAGCACCCAACATTATCATCAACTCTACTGCTGCCGCACAGCAGACAGCCGCTCCAGCTCCAGTTGTGGTTGTTGGTTAGTTATCATACCACTCAGCATGGCGTGAATCTCACCTGACGTTATACATGGCACACTTTCGTTTTATCTAGCACAACAGCCGCCGAGACCATCTGACTGTCTGGTTTGGTCTGTCCTGAATTGCATTTGCTGTAATGTTGTCCTGGGAATCATAGCCATCATCTTTTCCGCCATGGCTAGGGACAGCTTTGATAGAGGTGAGTTAGACATAGGATCCTGCACATCTTTGAAAGCTGTCAATTTCCTGAAGCTCCTACATTTCACCTTACACCTGACCCGTGGTATCACATATATAAATAGCAGTTTCATGTAATAAGTTTATGCATACCTAAATCAAGATGCCATGGCTCTCACGATCAATTTGAGTCGCGGAAATCTGTGGAAGTCCCAGCATCGCCAAAAAAGCTAGTATGCAGATAGGATAACAGTTTTTGTTGTAACGTTTAAGTGCTGTGATGAGTTATGAATAAAAATTATGGAGCAACTGACATCATCCGTTGGAAAGAGAACTAAAAACCGTGCTGCTCATCGAACTACTCTTTCCTTATTCACAGTTAGCCATATATATCAAAGCTTTATAGCACGCATGAGTGCCTGTGTAATATATATATACATATGATAGATGCAATTAATGCTGCAGTACATGCAGTAAGTAATTTAGTACGAGTTTAAATGACGAGCTAAAATAGAAGTCAGTTTAACAGTAAAGGGTTGTTTCCCCAACGACTAAATCATTCATACAAGGACTTAGACCCGGTAGGTTCAATGGGAGGAGTTATTCAGAGCATGCTGTATGAAGTACTGGGTAGTATTAAAGCTAGTATTAGAAGCAATAGCTCAAGCTATATTGATGCAGATGTCTATAAGCAATGGTCTGCTTGGCTAAAATTGCAAAACTTTGAACTGGGAAGAAGTCAAGCCCTCTGCTTCTCATGGAGCGCAACCTATGGCCGGTCAACTTTTCTGATCTTCTTTTTATTTAGGAGACACTTCAGCTGGTATGTCACAGGCCAGAGTGGCCAAGATCATAAACATAGTGTCACCTGTCCTCAACATCATCTGGGTAATCATTGTCATCAGCCTGACTGTGACTGGCGCTTCTTCGAGGACATCGTCTAGCAGTGACAGCTACTGCTACTACTACAGCACATTGCAGTCACGCTACAACAGCTATTATGAGAATAACTATTACCAGTACACTTCCTCTAGCTACTGCTAAATTACTTACAAGACATCAAAAACTGCTGCTCTCTTCCGTCATGGTTTATGTAAACCGCTGCTTATACTTTATGTTAGCAATAGCTTCCAATAAACCTGAGATACCAACTCCAGAATGAGGTTTCTGCGGAGTGCAGCTAATCAGCAGCTGACAGGAGGAGATTTGCTCAACTGGAATTAGTCAATAGAGTTCGCTAGCCTAAACACTTTGTTGTGGATGACCTCATGTCCATATGACAAGAGTAACTGAAATCTGACTCAGAAATTTTTTTTTGAAATTTGAAGCAAAAGTAGAATTCATTCTCTTTTGATCCTGTCTACGTCTAAGCCGGTGAGGTGAGGCATATCTTAGCTAAAAATATATCACGTAATGTAACGCATAATTTACATGTTACATAACTTGGCAACTGCGTCTAAAGTCTGGCTCTCACTTCTTTACTATGTACTGGTGATGGTATCCGCAATGGTACCAGCGGTAGCGAGTACCGTCCTAGCTGCAAGGGTTTAGCTAAGCTGAACTTTCCCCGCACGTCAGCGGCCTAACAGCAGCTAAAATGCATTTTGCAAGAGTACTTGCGTACTGGATCAATGGTTCTATGGCACCACCGATACATCTTAGGAAATGACGGAAACCAGGCTTAACTCCGGCAAAAAATAAGCCGACAAATTTATTTAGAGCGCATGTTATGATCTTACAGCGTCTGGGAGGTCCGTAAATTTGTCTGAAACTAGCGAGATTCTACTAACAAGGAAGCTACAGGCTAGTATGTCATCATGCTCCAGACAGTTACAGGCAGTGCTATGAAACAAGTATCAGCAAACTACCAACAAAACTACTGGCGGCTGATGAGACTAAAACCAAAAGTGTCGGTTAATTGTTTAGTAATACTATATCCCGTCTGTTTTTTCTCAACAGTTGTTGATGCATTGGATGTCGTAGACGTCTAAATTATTGCTGGTGTGAGTGACATAATGTTTGCTAATTGCTCCATGATAGACTTTTGGCTTCTGGCTGCTTCCTTGACTGACGGAACCAGTTTCGATTACACTTTGTTTGGATGACAGATACTAACATTGAACAGCAACTCAACTGCGGACTTGCATTAGAAGTGAAAGACGCCAGCGTAGCTGCCAGAAGACTTGTCTGTTTGTAGTAGTAGATGCATCCAGTCATGAAATTGGCAGCATTGCTAACGAAGGCTGGGTCAGTTGCTCAATGATGACCCCTTGATGTAGCTGATTGGTTGTTGGTGTCCTGGGTGCTTTGCTGCAGTTGGTTGGGGCTGGCTGGAGTGAATGACTCTATACTTCCTGAGGCTTATGCCCCAAGTCGCCCCCTCCCCCATGTAACTTTTGTTGATCGAGTTTGATGTCATTTTTATTTATAACTACGCTGTCATCACATATAAGCTTCAGTAGCAGCAATAGATAGAGAAGCCTACGTAAGCCAGTAAGACTCTGCCACCTCTGTGACGAAGATAATCAACTGTCTCATTTGTAGGAAACATGCAGCCATTTTAACCGGCTGGAATCGGACAGAGAGAGAAATAGGTATGACTGTTCCTTTTATATGTTTCATCCGCTGCTGAGTATTTACCCGTTGTATGCTTTACCCATTTATTATATTGCCGTTTACAGCTTTTACGGTTACTACGGTTACCGTGCCATAAATTGGAGTGAATAGACTTCAAATAGAACCACGTCAGAAAACACCTCATTGAAATCCGATCCACTGCTACAGCCAGTATTCCATTAAGAATACGGCACAGTTTAGGAAACCCACCTGCATTCCATTGTCTCGAGGCTATGACCCAGTGTTCCTGTGATGTGGTATGTATATTATCATTCTCTATAAGCACAGTAGAGGAAGTTTTATTCTGGACACATCTGAGTTTACCTACACAGAAAGGAACACAGTGTAAAGCTTGAAGCTATAGCAACAATACATAAACTAAATTCCCCTAGTTACAGTCTCTTAAAGTCCAGTAGCTTCTGAATCTATGAGTTGCAAATTATTTGGCATTGAAAGACATGCGTGTAGGAAATATCATCTATGGTGGGGAATGGACTTCAGTGACACAAGGAATGTGCACCAACGCGTCACTACTCCAACCACCTGCAGGTGCATCCTAGTCTAATGGAAATATCAGCGAACCCAAGTTGAGGAGGTATCAGCCTATCAGGAAGCAGTTGCAGGGTAGGCCCTGGATACGTTGACATCAGAATAAACATTACTAATGGGCTCACAAACTGCATATCTGCATGTTATCACTTAAATTGATCACCCACCAATCACCTTGAAGAACAACTTCCAGGTACCCACAAACCAGCCAATCACGCCAAACCATTGCCAATGCACTTTTGCTTCAAGTAACTTCATTTATTGGTGGTTGCATCAAAAACGTTGACCAAGTAAGTCGCGCAGAGAATATCCACGCTGACAAGAAAATGGCAGGTGAGTATTCGATATGTACCTTCAAAATGATATATATTTACTGTCATGATTTATGTTAATTTTCTGAAGAGTGTCCTCAGATAAAGGTGTCCGCAACTGCTCAATATCCACCAGCTTACACTGAACAGCCACCCCAACCTGCCTACGCAGCTCAGCAACCTCAAGGCCAAGGGTTTGCTCAACCATATCCACCCCAAGGAGTTCAACCGCAGTATCCACAGTATCCTCAGCCACAATATCCTCAGCTCGCTGCACCCAACATTATCATCAACTCTACTGCTGCCGCACAGCAGACAGCCACTCCAGCTCCAGTTGTGGTAGTTGGTAAGCCCAAGCATTATCGAGTGCGCTGCAAGTTTCTACTGCTGTAATACACGAGACTCTTTCATTTTGCCTAGCGCCTCAGCCGCGAGAGTCTGACTGCCTTGTTTGGTCAGTTCTGAATTGCATTTGCTGCAATGTTATCCTGGGGATAATAGCCATCATATTTTCTACCATGGCGAGGGACAGCTTCGATAGGGGTGAGTTAGACATATGATCCTCAACATCTGTGAAAGCTCACAGTTTGACATTGCTGACCTCCTGAAGTCTCCATCTGTCACTTTTTTGGCAGATTCTATCATGTGGCAGTTTCCATTCAGTGAGCACATTTCATGACCTATTTAGCTGGTCTCATTGTTGCTGAATTTCTGCCTTCTTGGGCTTAGTGTTCAAAATACTATGGTACTGTTTTCAAGCGAAGTACGTAGCTGAGATTGATTTACATTCAAAATTCTCACCTGTGTATACTATGGTGTATGGAACATAGAGGGGACAACTCTAGCCAAAGTTGTGATTTTGGGGCTTACCAATTGTTTTCAGGGAGAGTTAGCTAAATCAAGGTTCTGGACAGGCAAAGATCCATGAAGAAAAGTGAGCTTGTCTTCAAGATGAACTCCAGCCAATAATAATCCGCAGACGTGCCACAGTAGCTAGAGTTTTCCTGACAAAATACCTGAGACCAGCAATAAACTGCATGACTGTAACAGTTTAGCATGGGAATAAATCAATGCATCTGGTTTGTCTTTGTTTAGGAGAAACATCAGCTGGTATATCACAGGCTAGAGTGGCCAAGATCATAAACATTGTGTCACCTGTCATAACCCTCATCACTATCATCATTCTCATCAGTGTGGCAGTGTCTGGCTGATCTTGGAGAGCGGCTTGCAGTAGTGGTAGCTACAGCAAAATGGACAGCTGCTCTAACTACTGCTGTTGACAGTGCTACTACTGCCACAACCCTTAGCTACTACTGCCACAGCCCCTAGTTACTACTGCCACAACCCCTAGCTACTACTGCTACAACACCAAGCTACTACTGCCACAGACCCTAGCAACAACTGCAACAAACACAAGCAACAACTGCACCAGCACTACTGTAAAATTAGGATAATAAGGTCCCAATCATGCTTCTCTTTACGTGAGCAATCGTCACCAGCAGCTACTACAGTGCTGCTCTGACACTAGAGTCCGCTATATAGTATTATGCTCCTGACTGAATAAGAAAGGTTCTGCAGCTCTATGCTGATTGCTATCCAATCTATGAGCAGGAACCAGAGAAGTTGACAGCATAAGGATTAATTTTTTGTGAAAGAAATTCACGGAATATCCCTTTTCTATTTTCATTACTGGCTTTGGTGTCAATGTCCAGTGCTCATCATACTTTCTCATACATTCACTATCTAGGCTCCCATAGATTACAGCTTCATTTCAACCTTATGATATCTCCGCTAGATATTCATGTCTTGTTTTATAAACCTCATTCTTACTTGATGCTATTACTTCAAAGTTCGCACCTCACCCTCAACGTCTCCTTTGTCAACCAAACCCTCACAATGTGCTTCTTTGCGTCCAGAGACTAATCGCGACCATACATCCATTACGCTACAGCATAGCGTTATCAGTGCCTCTTCATGTTATTACGAGTTTTTCAGATCCTATGGATTCATTTTAATCATAGATCATGATAAGCAGTAGTCACAGAGGAAAGATGCTGTAACGATGGTGATGCCAGATTGCACTGTTACACATTCTGTTTGCTCCACATTCTTTTTCTTTATCACTTATGAAGCTGTGTAGATGGACCCATCTCTTTTGTCTTGAAACTTTGTTCTGCTGAGCTGCGGGGCTTTGAAGATGGCCTTAGGTAGATGGCAGCTCATATTTTATGTATCTGGTGTCTCTTTAACTAATGATTGATGTTTCTTTTCTAGTACAATTAACCAATAAACCATTTTGGACGATTCTGTTCATATACTATTAGCATCATGTTGATATTTCTACTCACAGAGCAAAACAGAAACATGTGTTTCGTCACCAAAAGTGATACAAATAAGTATATACTGTTGAACGAGGATAGGGCTATGTGCGGGTTTTGCACGCCGGTGCAGGAGTGACACAAGAAACTATGACAAATTATGTGCAGCCATTGTATAGATTACAAACTACAAGGCAACAGATCATTAAAAACTAAACTTGCTCCGACATATCAGGAGAGCAGTAGTGACAACCAGCCAGCAGGATAAGTGGATACAAACAGAACAACATAAAGCCTGATTTAATTCATATAGCTCTCCAGAATACACTGGAAGGCTATTTGTCATTTCAACATTGAGAGGGCGACTCCTGGTTGGCTCCTCCATCTCCACAATACCATACCAACAAAGGTTTGATGCATGCTTTCAATCCATCCCAGGGGCAATGCCCTCTCACAGCAGATCTGGACCCTTCAGTGAATAACTTACACATGCTCTCTAACGAGGCGCTTCAAAAGCCACATTTCAAGCAGCCGCTAAGTACTTATTCTGAAATCAAAGAGTGAGAATTCATGCGGACACAAAGGCAATATTTATTTAAGATATCTTGTTATCTACATGTGATCTTCCCCTCAACTGTTTAGCCACTTTCCCCAGGTTGTGGGCATTTACACATTACAGTTGAAGTATTAATGGACGTTGAAGCCAGTGCTTCGGATTCCTCTCATCTACCCCCCATTGATTGTTTGCTACACCCCTCCCCCTAAGAAGAGGAAAGTGGCGGGCATAGAAAAAAAAGTAATATAGTGGGATCGACGATAACAAAGTAGGGGGAGGCAAATGAAGTATATGA
>ERZ1740065.1812-NODE-1812-length-13058-cov-14.783588_pt1 | contig 13058 bp, 10 predicted proteins | sample MGYA00581738_ERZ1740065 | MGnify/ENA primary metagenome ERZ1740065 (study PRJEB43018, sample SAMN04849749) | marine metagenome | isolation source: floating plastic debris | place: Pacific Ocean | collected 2008-09-01 | study: EMG produced TPA metagenomics... | reverse complement strand
CGGACTACCATACTAGTTCTGCCTCTCCTTCTCAATAACTTTCTCTCACTCTCTCTCCCACCCTCTCTCCCTCTCTCTCATTCTCTCCCTCCCTCTCTCTCCCTCTCTCCATTATTCCACATATTTATTGTTGTGCAAATTTTTTTACTTCATATTTCATGCTTGTGTTGTTTGAACACCAAAGTTGTGACGAACGTGAGAGAAAAAATTAAAGATTACAAGGCATACAAGAGTCACAGTGCAGAGCACTGTTCGCTGCTATCAGATGATATACTATTAGTAGATTGAAATGAGTAGTTGGCTGACGCGGCAATGGATTAATGGCGATAAATTACACGTCTTGTGTATGTTGCAGCCAGGCGGAGCTATGTTTATCGAGGTAATCGCTAACCATACCTTGTAGTGATCAATGCTGACTGCGCTACATCCATAGCAGACATGTCTTCAGTTTCTGTATTGTCCGTGTTTCTTGGGGCTCACTTGCTGCTCCTAGTTTCTGTGCTCATGTATCCTGAAGCCCTTTACACATCCCTTCTTCCTTTTCTGCCGAACCCCCTCCCCCTTATGATCTGTGTTACACACGCTCCTCCCCTCCCTCCCCTCGGGGAGGGGAGGAGGGAGTGAGGGAGGATAAGTAGACAAATTACTCAATGGTGAGTTCTTATAGTGTTACTGAAGCACTTGTTATAAATGTTTTACGTAGAATGTGAGTGCAGTATTTTTTATTTCATTACACGAAACAGTTATCAAACTACAGTCATTGGCTGGAAATATATCATATACTGTAAACATAGAAATTTTAGCATTGTCAAACTGAAGCATTTTTTTCAAATTAGCATTTACAATTTTTAGTGATTTCCTTCCAGCTTGTATATAACATAAAGAGCGATAACTTTAATAGCGTTTTTCTTCCAGTCACTATTATAGCTATTATTGTGAGGTCGCTAAAATTTCTATGTGTACAGTATATCATTGAGGTAATGCAATACCAACAAATCACAACAACCTGCAACAACTTGAGGTAGACAAATAACACGAGCATAACAAGTTAGTGTGAGCGGCGGCATGATGTTCATTACACCTTGGAGCGGAATGATGAGCTTCATCTGAACTACAAGCTCTCCTTCTTTTCTTGCTTCAATGACAGGTTGGTCATATCGTTGTTGTTGTTATTCAGTGCCATCTTTTCCGATGATGTCACCAGATCTTGCGCAGGTCGGCTCACTAGGCTATCTTGATGAACTTTCATGTGCTTCGCCAAGTGATCTTCTCTCGCGAACTTCTTGTTACAGGCGGAGCACAAATATTTCGGATCATTTTTGTGAGACTTGAGGTGGTGTTGCAGTTCGTCACTCTGCGTGAACCTCTTGCCGCAGTATGACCAGTTGCAGACAAACGGTCGATCACCAGTGTGCCAGCGGAGATGAGCCTTGAGATGCGATGTCTTGCTGTACACCTTGCCACAACCCGCAATGTGGCAGCTGTGCTGGCCTCTAAGCTTTGGGTCCAGGCTGGCGGAGCCATATTGCTCCACTCTCCGACAGTTCGGACAAGCACAGACTGACCTGCCACTCTGTCGGCGGCTCCTCGTCGTCGACGGCGGAGGAGGCGCACTCACCGGAGCCGTGATAGCCGACGGTAGACTCGGCCCACCTGTAGTCATACTGTTGGCTGTCATCCTGAATGTGTCAGGTAGCGAGGACAGGTAACTGCTGGTTGGTTGAGCGAGGAGTGAGTTGGAGGACATGAGGCTGCCAGTGAACGCACTGCTCGCCAGCGAACCATAGTCGGCATCAGGCAGTGTGTTGCCATAGTAGGAAGAATAGGGTATCGCGGACGCTGCCGGATTCATATCCACAAACCTTGAGCTAGTGGGCGCTGCTGTTGCCGTCATGTCCCACCAGTTCGCTGTCTCCGACGGTCTCAAGCTGGGTGTGTAGGACCAGTCATAGCTCGGTCTCTGATGCGTGGTGTCCATGCCATGGAGCCTCGTGATGACGCTGGCGTCTGATGCGGGTGGCAGCAGGTGCTCTTGATGGTCGTTGGCATAAGTAAATCCGTTCGCTTGCTCCTTGACTGGAGACTTCTTCCACTCAGAAAGACTCTTCTCAGAACCAGAGCTGTCAGCTGAACTCTCTCCATTCAGTTTGTCATCATTTTGTACCAACATACTAAAACGGGGCAGTCAGCTGATCAAAGTACCAGTCACGGAAACAACTCAACAACAATCACCGGGTAATATGACATGGTAAAATATAGCTACTCATGCAATAAATGCAGAGAGAAGTGGGCTAAATATACCTTTTTGGTGGGGGTCAGAATGGGTTCAGCCAAGTATTAGGTGTGTTTCTATCAAATGACTATTCTTGAGCAAGTGGGTGTGTTGTACAAATTATTACTCTTTTACCGCAGGCCTGTATGGGCGGGACTTAGCCTACAGATTCATTATTACTCAGAGTAGGGAGGGAATGGGTAGCCAATCACAACATTCATATTTCATCAGTCATGATCTCGGCTCAGATTTCGGATTGAATAAACTGAATTAAAAGATTATAACCAGCTATCATTCATCAGCAGCTGCACAGTACAGCGTCTGCTGCGTCTGATGCTTCTGCTGCGTTTGATTCTTTGTTAAATGAGATTCAGGTAAACCATGATCAGGTGTCTACCAGTGCACTGACTGGATTAAAGTCAACACAGCAGGTGGTCTCCCGCCGACATCGTGGTGTCATCTGTAATGAGATAAATTTACACTCATTCTTCAAAAAAATATTTTATTTTGGATAAAACGTATTATGTTCCACCATTCCAAAGGAAATTTTAATATTGTAGGTTTTTTTATATTTATGAATAAATACCAAATTTTTTCTTTTCAACTTTCATTCACATGACCGTATGAAGATGAAGATGCCTGTCTTGTAGCCAAGAAGACACTGTATGCTGCTTCATTCACTATATGACTTACAGTCTGTTGTGATCAGTTAGGTCAGTGAGTGCTGGTGGCACTGGTCAACGTCTTGACCGGTCAAGAAGTGTTGTGTCTCAAAACTTATACAAAAAGTGATACATGTTTGCGTCAGTTTAAGAGTGGACATAATGCTTTCATAGATTGAACTCGCAACTGTAAATGGAAATATGGAGGAAAAAACGTGAAATTTTGTTGCGTCTGAAAATGTCTTGCTAGAAGTCTGTTCAAATTTTAACAGAAATACATCCTGTTCTCTTGATTTAGCTCTCCAGTTGCATTCTGCTGTGCAGCTGAAACTGACACACCTGAAACACTGAAACTGACCCAACTTACATCAAGAAAGCCTGCCACACTTGGCTTACAATTACCATCAGTCTTATCCCTTAAGTTGGACAATTGGACAACAATGCTCAAGGAAGATCAGCATTTTCTGATCCTATGACTTCAGAAGTGACACCAGAAATGGCGTTGAGACGAGGTAGCTGTGCAAGCAGACTATTTTGGTGGATGAATTTGTAAAAATCTGTCAGTGACCAGTTTCCTTTCCTGTGGATGATAGCCAAATAGTCCTATTGTCCTATTTGTCAGTGAGTACTTTTCATCACCTCCCCACTTTAACAATACATGGCATGGTGATCTCTGGTAGTTTGAACTGTTAAGAACCTCACATGTATGTTAATCCTTCTTGTCAGCTTTTGTTACTGTGATCACTGTTCAGATATTCATTCTGAGGATGCTCATTCGTTTTCAACAGCCCTCGGATTTGAAGTGAGGTAGGACAAAGATGGCAATTGTATTATATCGGACCATCCCAGTGAGATGTCCAGGCAGAAGCCAGTTATCATATGTCATTTACAGCTATAATTGCACATCATGGATAGTTGAGCCTTGTAGACCTTGTCATTAAGGCCAACTCAGCGGTCTCCAGCTGCTGAGTTGTCTGTGTCTCACTTGTTTTCCAGTTGCCTATACCCAGCCTAACATATGATTAAAACATGAGCGCCACGTCCTGCATTGATGTCACCTTGACCTGCACTCATATTCCATAGAAACTGTTAGCACCTCATTGTCTGCGGTATCTGTGAATCAGTGCAACCTCTGTGAGGGAGTAGCAATGCCAGATTACTCTGTCTGTCTGTTTGTCTGTCTGTCTGTTTGTCTGTGTGATACAGAGCAGGGACATTTGCAGCTGCTTGCCGGAGACAATATAAAATGTTTGACTCTTAATCACAGCCTGCCATGAGGTGGCATCATTGTTTCTTCTGCATGAGATTCTCTCGGATCTCTGTACATTGAAGCGAAGATAAACACCGCGGAGGAGATACGATCTGCAGGCAGAATGAAAGAGTCGAAAGAATGTGAGCGTGATTGATGCTATTAGCACATAACATGAATGCCCAGTGTTATATTGGTGGTAAATAATAAGTTGTTGCCGATGCTACATTGTATTCAGTGCAGAGTTTCTGGTCAGAATTGACACCTCGCATAATTCTCCTTACCGCCTCTTTATATCTGAAAAGTGGTACACAGTGCCTTAGGTAACCTCTCCAACCAAACCAGTTACCTCCGGTCCAGATATACACCGCTGATGCAGGCTTGTCGAATCGCCCATATTCCCAGGACGCTGCAGTGTTTTAGCTGCAGATAGTCAGGGTCAATATCGTTATTATTATCGTTATTATCGTTATTATCGTTATTATCATTATTATCGGTGTCTTGCTGTTGTTGGACCATTAGGTAGCTGTTGCTCATATATAAGCTCTATTATAGCCAAATCTTATCTGTAGAGGGTCGGATTTCTTGTGTTTCTAATTTCCGGTACTTGCAGTATGTAATATTATCCAGCTTTTGACTTCACCACCACATCATAAAAGTACACATCTTGAATGTTCCTGGTACTTTCCATGAAATAGTCAGCGCCTGTGTGCTTCAGCATTGCAGACATCCTCCACACTCAGGAGTTGTTCCCTCCTGCACATCAGCTGCCATGGACGCAGCATTACGTCTGACAGTCGTGTTTCCATTGTTGGTCATTGGTATGTCACTGTTCGTAATTCACAGACGTGCTTCTCAATCTCTGGCTGCTGACTGCAACTGATTTAGCTGTTTTAGCGAGCTGCTCTCACTCTCACTCTCGCTCTCGCTCTCGCTCTCACTCTCACTCTCACTCTTTTTCTTTCATTAAGTTATGTCACCACAACCCTCAAAGGTGAGTCACCAGAGAGAGCATGTCTCGTTCCGCAGTTGACAGTGTACAGATTCTTCACTGCTACCTCACTGCTTCACACATTCCAGACAAAACAGGCGAGGAAGGTGACGGCAGAATGGAGCCGCTCGGAGGCCAAGTTCAGAAAGGTCCTCTGCAGGCCAGACGAGTGAGTAGATGTGGAATTATGGTAGGTTTTGTATATAAAAAGGCATGGAGTCTGGTGACACAGTTTGTGTATCTGTTTTAAGGCCTTACTCACGCTCAAAGCGACAATCGTCGTAAGCCCCTCATGCAGCTGTCACATGCAGAGCAATGGCCGTCCGACCTGAACCGTGAGTATTCATTGCTATCGCCTGTAGGATGCCGGGACTAATGGCTGTTTGTTTGTTTGCGATGAAAACAGTGTTCTTGTTTACTAGTTACTGCAGCAACATGAGAGACCTTTATGCCATGGCAGTCCGCAACAAGTCATAACGTAGTATTGCTCATCAGCTGTCCTGAATCAAATACAATATATCTGATGAACTCTAACTCAAATAGCCCATAGTGTTGGAGTCTTATAGACAGCGTATTCACCTCGTAATCCTCATTTTATCCTCCAGTGATGACCCGTAGTTTTCATGGGCTCCGTGGCATAGCCGTTTCATTTCCTCTACTTTCTACAGCAGGTAATGAGGTGATAGTCAGAAATTGACTTCACAGCTTTGCATAAGAATTAGTAATTTGCAGTTCAGGGTTGAGCTTCATCATATTCACCACGTTAGGTTCTAAACAGCTTGTAAATAATCAGATGTTATATGATTAGCTTATTGAAGAACACTATCAGGTGAGACCATCATGAGAGTTGTCTTACCTGGTATTTCAATGAGCATTGCGAACAGACATGTCAACTAGTGTCAAGACTCTGTCGTGTTTTGAATGATACTATGTGTTTTTTGTTCGTAGAGAGCTTCCATGTTTCCGTGCCGTACCATGGTCTGAGGGGTCTACTCGGCATTAGGTGAGCTGCATGGGTTTAGTCTGTTATCTGGAGAGATGAACACGGCCAGGAGTTGTATGTGACTTTGTGATTGCAGAATGATTGAGGACAGCTGGACAGCCCGCAATGGTCACCAGCTGCAAGGGAGCTTTGCCTCTCCCTTCACCCGGGCTCCCACCACTCTGGTTTTCATGGGTACAAGTGTTCCTTATGGTAACACTCCTGACAGCATTACTCTTGTGTCAGCTCGCTCAGTGAATGTACTCACTGCTGTCAGTGTCATAGTGGATAATCCATCCATCTCCATCAACGCCGCCATCCAACTCTCAGCGAAACATGGCTCCTTCGACGCTGCCGTCTCCCTTCAGCTAACAGAAGGCCTCCATCCTGCCTGCGCTGCAATTGATTTAGCTGTCATTCTACCATGCTGTTGGTTACTCTTCAAGAAAGTGATGTCACCACTACGATCTAAGGTGAGTCACCAGAGAGAGCATGTCTTGTTCCGCAGTTGATAGTGTACAGATTCTCTACTGCTACCTCACTGCTTCACACTTTCCAGACAAAACCGGCGAGGAAAATAACTTCAGAATTGAGCCCCTCAGAGGCGAAGATCCTCTGCAGGCCAGACGAGTGAGTAGATGTGGAATTATGGTAGATTGTTTATACGGAGATGCATGCAGTTAGATCACACTATTGATGTATCCAATCTAAGGCTCAGTGTGACCATCAGTACAAGTCCGTCACATGCAGCCGTCACATGCAGTTGTCACACGCAGCCATGCAGGGTAGCTATTGCTGACTGACAGTTGGCAATTGCTTACCAAGAGATTTCGGTCTCCGTCAGACCTCACACCAGAACGGTGAGAGACAGAGTCAGACGGCTCTGACGCGGCATCAGGAAGCGTCTGTGAAGGATGTAAACATAAGTATATAGAGGAAAGACAATAGGCCACAACTAGCGTGGCACATTCATCTATTCTTTGTTTAGAAAGATCATATGCGGATGATCAGTATTTGTTGCTACCTTTGTCGCTGCCCTCCTCATGACCGACAGTCCATCAATCGCCGCTCAGTATGCCGAACTCACGGAAACATTCAAGATCACAGCAGCAGCCTGTCCAGCACACTCACTGCTGCCTTACTTGTAACAGTCTATTGCCACTTGGGTTTAGACTGTAGTCGATTCAGGACAGCTGGTGAATGATAAGATATTTTGAATTGTGCGGAATGGAGTGCTGTAGGGTAAAGGTCTTTAGCATTGCTCTAGCAACTGGTAAACAATTAGACTGTCCCACCGGCTTTCCGTAGTTCTCATCGCAAAGTAAACAGACATTAGCCCCAGAATCCTACAGGCGGTAGCAGTGGATACTCACGATTTATGTTGGATGGCCAACTCGAACAAAGACCAAAATCACTCAGTAAGCAATTATCCACATCTCAACATTGCCAACGGTCACAGTCAGCCATACTTCCTGTGCTTGCTTGTGTTGCCAGCGTAGCATCATTGAGAAGGCTGTTTGGAGCGAATGGGGATAGATTTTAACTGCCAAAAGACGGGAACGAGAACTTCTCATTACATCCCATCTGGCAGTGTGTATTGATGGCTGCGCTTCTAGTTGTGCTGAATGAGGTTACAAGAGCAGCGGCGGCATATTGTTCTCGTGTGTTTGACCACCATTTACATCCGCCCACAGCAGCAGACCAATCGTTGCAGATGCTTCCTTATACTGCGCCAGAGCCGTCTGAGTCTGTTTCTCACCATTCTGGTGTGAACCCTGGCAGATCTGGTAGAAAATTTGGCAGTGGGTGGAGAGGCTGCAAGAGTGGCAACAGGAGGGACTGTGGTGTCAGGAGAGCTGAAATTTCGCAGCGATCTACAATTATCTTCACCCTATCTTCTCATAGAATGTAATATGTGCATGGATTGAACTGCATTTTGATATTGGAGTTGTCTTCTCCCTCCAGTTTCCATTTCTAACAATGCCGTCCTATGACACTTACCCATCTGTACTTGACAGACACAGTGTGGCGTCCATCGCAGGCTGCTGTGCAAGAGGACACAACTTATGAATGTAGAAGATGTCTGTAATGCTGAAGAACATCAGTGACATGCGGACCATTTCATTGGTTCAACAGTAACATACATAGCAAGCAGTGTGTTATCACTCCCTCCGCTAGGTATGAAAGATAAAAAGGCAACGTCAGTCACAAAGGTGAGCCTCGCGCATTACTACTTCAGTTATCATTGCAATGCATTCTACTAGCTTCCTCTTACTGGTATGGATGAGATAGAGCAGTATGACGTGATATGTATCGGTGCCGGACTATCTGGTCTGACAGCGTGTTATACTCTCCTGAAATCAGATCCCAATCTGAAGCTATGTTTGCTCGAAGCCAAGGGTAAGTATACGTGTATGTAGAGTAAGTATGGGACCTCTCATGTCTCTATACAGTAGGCTCACAGGTTTGAGGAGTGGACGATGGCAGTTGCTGTCTGTTTCAGAGAGAGTGGGAGGACGCACGTACCTGCAAAAGCTCAAGTGTGCTGATAAGGACGGCAGAGATGATGAGTATGAGTGGGAGATGGGTGGAATGTGGGTAGGAAGGTAAGATCCCAGTGTTTTACTGCCACTAGTTGTCCTAGTAGTGTTATCAAATATGCTGTCAGAGATCCTCGACAACATTGCTGATGATCTCTGATGCTGTACAATATCACAATGAAGTCATGGTGGAACAGTACTGGTATATTGACAGCAATTGCTCCATCCATCCATGACGTCACAGATTGTAGCTCATGCTGAGGGAGCACTAGCTGCAGACGACAGCAGATAAATCATGATTCATCCAATTATGGATTACTACTGTAATTGGATTGGGTACACAGGCTTTTAGCCTAGGTTCTCAGTGGCTTTGTGAGGAGACCTCTGCAAGTGATATAGTTCTGCTATAAGACCTTCACCTGTCAGATGTTGATCGCACAATCTGAATACGAGTTGCATTGTTATGAGCTACTTTGTAGCTGTCAGAAGGCCATCATGGAATTGTTGGCCGAGTTGGACATAGGCACATATGACCAGTACGTCACAGGTACCAAGTGTCTGCAGCTGGATGATGATAGTGTTACAAAGACTTACTCATCCAACCTACCATCAGTGGGTTTGCTGGGTACCATCGACCTGGGTCAGGCTATGCTACGGGTGGGTACCCTCCAGCCCACTCTGGTACATTGTATTACAACTTGGCCGACCTAGACAGTGGCGAAGATCTCTACGAGAAGAAAAAATCTGCCACTGCAATAGTCATGTGGTTCCTGGAGTTTGAAGTACTATAGGGTGTTGATAGCAATTGGCCACGCTCTCTTTGCGAATTCCAAATCACGAATCACTAGCGCGCGAGCGTGTGGCCGGGTCTTTAATATACATTGCTGTTGGTGACATCTGATCTGGCCATTTCAAAATCAATGATGATGACGATTATAGACAAAAGTGCAGACTACATCATTGCCTAATGTCATTTGGTCCAGATGTTGTGTGGCCAAGATGCCATGTAGTCCAGGTATTGTATAGCCCGGTTATGTGCATCTCCTACCATTGTTAAAATGCCAGCACCACATCGGTCTTTACCCAACTTTACATAGTGTTCGTAATAACGTGCATCAATGACGTTCAAGAGTTTGAAATTGCATTGAGCGTGGTTACAGATGGAGAGGCTAATAGGGTCTATTGATCCTTCTAACCCATACAGTCACCCGGAGGCTAGCGTTCTTGATTCTATGACTATTGCCACGTTTCTACAAAAGTACAGCTGGACTGCCAGTGAGTGCATATATCCTCAGCCAAAACTGGCTCCATTGTTGGGAAACGGTGGTTATAATTGTACTGAGAGATGGAAGAATGAGGAGAACCGATGTATGAGAGACGATGAAGTACAAGACCGATGTTTTGGTGGATGAGATGAGAGAGTGGAAGAGAGGAAGTGACATCATATCAGTTAACCAAAATTCTGCAACGCAGAGGTCAAGGACATGGTGCAGGCAGCCTTTAGGACTGTGTTTGGAGCTGACTGCTCACAACTCAACGCCCTCTACTGCCTGGCCTATTGCGCCTCTGCTGGGGGTCTGCGACCAGTCATCGAGTCAACTGCGGGCACCGCTCAAGAGTTCAAGATCAAGGTCGGTTGCTCCTGACGGATTTTATTGAAACGATGAAGCCCACAATGTTGGTTGAAATTCTTGTCTTCTGCAGGGTGGTTCACAAGGCATCTGTATGAAGATGGCGAACGATCACATCGGATTCGATAGGATTAAACTTTCCATGGCAGTTACTGTGATTGAACAGGTATTCGTTCAAATTTCATTGTCACTCTTAACTTCCTTCTTTCCATGATACAAAGTCATCTTTATTCTAGACTGAGGACCATGCTGTTGTTGAATGTCGCAGTGGAACAATGTATTATGCATCCTACGTCATATTGGCCATTCCTCCACACCAAATACCCTCCATCAGGTTCACCCCTCCCCTACCCAACTCCAAAACGAGGCTGTACAAACAGATGCCAGTGGGACACATCATCAAAGTCATAATCACTTACAGGTATGTGGAATATCTCCACAGAAAACATGGCAGCTGTAGAGCATACTGGTAGCTCTACCTTCTGGATATATTCATACATATGATGTACTCAATACTCATACAACTTCAACAGAACCATAGGAAATTTGCCCATGTATGCTGCAATTTGCATAAGGTTTGACTGGAGAGAGGCTTATAGCTGCAATCATAGAGCGTAACGTTTAATACCTACACACTGCAGTGTTATGAACCATAGTCTAGTAGACTATAATTCCTGAAACATTTGAATATCATAGTCATAGTTCTTCACAAAAATCAAGTTGAGGCGTGGCGTAGATTTTTGTGATAAAGACCACAGGCTAGCATATTATTTGAGTACCCATGCTTTATACAGGCTGACACTACATGAGGCAACCATGGTCATTTATATTCTAGGAAGGCATACTGGAGGGAGAAGGGTTTCTCTGGTGAGGTTGTTACTACTGATCCAAGGCCTCAGGGCTTAGCTCGGGGCGCCCTGTCCATCGTGTATGATGCCACCTCAGACCAGGGTCACCCAGCTTTAGTTGCATTCATTGGTGGAGACCAGGCTACTGCATGGGCAGATAACTCTGTAAGTGAACGCTACCAGACATTGATTTGCCATTATTATAAAATTTAGATTGGTAGGTGATCATTTATCATTGCCTGGTAGCAATTAGGCTTGATATAGCCAATAAGATTGGTGCATGGATGAAGTGGGCTGGGTAGGTAGTGGTGTTGGATGTAGTGTGGACCAGGATGGAGCATGGAGCTAAGATAACCACTGAATTTTGGCATTGACACTTGGCGTCACATTGAGATCCTTGTCAGTCAGGCAGCGGAGAGAAAGGAAGTTGTACTCAACAGCCTCACCAAGTTCTTCTCCTGCCCGGAGCTGATGGGACCAATAGACTATGCAGAGAAAGACTGGGCTAAGGAGGAGTACAATGGAGGCTGTCCTGTTAGCTTTGTGACTCCTGGAGCGATGCAATACTACAACAGCGGCTTACAGACACCCTTCCTGAGGTACTGCTGGTACTGAGGCACTACTGGCAGTGAGGTATTGCTGGTACGGAGGCAGTACAGCTGTAATGAGGGGGCAGGATATTGGTTGTCCATGACTGGTTACATTGCAGATTGGAGCATGCCGGTACGGAGACGAGTCAGGTGTGGTGTGGATTTCTCAGCGGCGCGGTGGCTGCTGGTAAGAGGGCAGCGCACAACGTAAGTTGGTTTATTACCAGTTTATTGTTGACTACAAATGAGATTCAGTAGTTTCCAGCCTGGGCTTTGGTTTAGGTGCTGGAGAAGCTGGGTAGAGGCATGGGAGGAAAGCAGCTATGACCAGGCGTCGGCCAGGAATTCAACGAAAACTATACTGTATATATACCAGATAGCTAATGCTGACAGCATAGGTGTAATATCATTGAACATGGATGGATAGAAACCAATGAAAAAATAACTCAAACATACTGATAGACAAGAGTTAATGGTTGGCATTGGTAAGCAAAAAAACAACTGAGGCATAACGAATAAAAGTTGATTCACTCCGCTTTCTTGTTCTTTTTCCTGCTGAATTGAGAGAGAATCTTCTGCTTACACTGCTTCATGTAACCATGGTAACTCAAACCTGGGTAAAGGCTCGCGCCTAACACTGAAATAACAACGCAACACTCGATACACGAATGAACTCAGCATATGCGAATGAACTCAGCATATGCGAGTCTGCACGTCATATGGTAGGGAGGATCGTACCGAATAGATAGAACAGGAACGTGTTGTTAACCCAGTATCCGATGAGTCCCACTGTGAAGAGTACAGCCATCACTCCAATCGTATACTACAACCAATGGAAAGCCACTGTAGAAAGAGACCAGAGAAGACAACTCCTCACAGCGCCTTAGGATCAGACAGGCAAATGACAGGATTGGTATTAGTAAGCACCCTTAATGTATGCCATTGTCATGACAAATTGGCGTCCGGACAGATTTCAACGTCCGCGGACGTTGCTACGTCTGATTTTCGTTGATGAGGTGTCCGCGCCTGCAGAATTTATAAATTCACCGTCCACCGGACTCGGTCTAAATGGAATGGACGTTGATCATACGCCTGCTTTGTGAAAACCCCGACCGGACACAGCTACCACGCTAGGAGAAGACAACTCTAATCTTTACTTGTTGAATTTTCGTCCAGCCGTAATTCAAGGTCCATCATGATTATGGAATTAAGCCATTCTGTCTTTTAGTGCGAACACCACACACCAGACTGAACTATCCTCCTCCGTATGCTTTATCAGACACTAAATATACC
>ERZ1740065.1811-NODE-1811-length-13068-cov-10.741797_pt1 | contig 13068 bp, 17 predicted proteins | sample MGYA00581738_ERZ1740065 | MGnify/ENA primary metagenome ERZ1740065 (study PRJEB43018, sample SAMN04849749) | marine metagenome | isolation source: floating plastic debris | place: Pacific Ocean | collected 2008-09-01 | study: EMG produced TPA metagenomics... | reverse complement strand
ATTATTTTCTTAATAGATTTTATAAATAATTTATTTTCTTTAGAATTTATTATCTTTAGAAATTCTTTTCTTAAGTAAGTCATTTTCCCAGTCAGTCAGTGCTACAGTCAGCCAGTGCCCCAGTCAGTCAGTGCCCCAGTCACTCAGTGCCCCAGTCACTCCGTCTTAGTGACTATTATCACTCCTGTAAGCTGCCCATGCGAGTGGGCCTACAGGAAATTCATCATTTTTACTCTCCTATTTGCAGGCGCCAGTGTCATACTCTGGTGTTACACCAGTGCTAGGCAGGTGGTACACAGGCTTTTGTTATCACTTGATATGCTTTCACCTGTTTTACCACCAGCGTAGCACTAGCGTAACACCAGCATATGGCACTGTAGGGCATGCCAATAGGTGAAACTCTTCATCTCACTCGTATGACTTACATAATGCAGTAGATGAGGATATGTCCGAAAGAAAATCCGCCTTGATATCCAACTATCCTCGTTTCCTTGACCTTGGGGTGACTGGAGATAACCGTCTCCACAGGATGTGCGTACACTACATCGCCGGCGACCTTGAACCTCTCCGAGTGAGACATTCTGCCGACCACCACCAAATCACCGTCATCATCCATAATCATACAGTCCCTGAAACAACATTAGTATCATTAGTAGAAGCGGAGCTGGGAGCTCAAGTTAATTGACTTGAGTCCAGTTGCTAAATTGACCAATTGTGGTCACTTTTCACTCGTAGTTAACATGACTTGACTTGACTTGACACTTCACCTCTAAACCTCAGAACTTGACTCCACACTTCACTTCATGCATGAAATACTCCTGCTGACTCGACCATCTTAGGGACTTTACAAATAATAGTAGTACTAGTAGTAGTACTAGTACTACTACTAGTACGCTTACACAAAGACCGATAATACAAGTTCACTTAGACCAATCACATGGTTCTTATCTCGCGCCATTCAGTAATGCATACAAGCTGCAACTATTTTGAGAAGAAATGAGTCACAACACAACCTGTCAAGCATCGAAGAATAAAGCAGAGATTAGCTGAAAAATGCAATTTATAGCTGACTATTTGGCTACAACTGCAGCTATTTACAAGTGTCATGACAATGGGTTCAGTCTGTGGTTATTTACTTATCTATTAGCCAGCCTAATTTTCAAAGATGCAATCGGTCCCTAGCTTGCTCGTCCATTTACTCTAATCTCATTCGTGTAACTAAGAGTTAGGAGGGTATGTTAGAGCCCAATTATACTATTCACATCTTCTCCCAGTCTCACCTTCATCCCACTCATCCATTTACTTTTTACTTGACAGATCGCACCCTCACTCAATTAATTTTTCTTTGCTGCAACCAAAAAATCTGGATTGCAGTTGAATATTTGCATGGTAATAAATGTGCAAATAACATATCTACAAATCGGGTTTTGCATGTGATTCACAATTTACTTCATATACACTTCAATACTGCTTGACCATAACTTCAGAAATTTTCACCAGTCAAGACTTGACTTGACTTGTGACTTCAACAATTTGCATCTGCATGTCACATGACTTGACTTGATACTCCAAAGAAAAGGACTTCACACTTGACTCAACTGTTGAGAATGGTGACTTTTCCCAGCTCTGAGTAGAAGACAGTTAATATAAAGCTTGATTGATGAGAGTCCGTCCAAAGGAATGAAGAGTAGCAGAAGCTCAAGTAGAAACTCTAATAAAAATCTTGGTTGCTACATGTGAAACCATTGGACAACCTGTCAACTCACCCCATTGGCCAACCTGTCGACTCACCCCATTCAGACCTGTCTATTAACCCCATTCACACCTGTTAACTCACCCTATCCAGACCTGTCAAATCACCCTATTCAGGCCTGTCAACTCACCCTATTCTCTTATCCTCCAGTATTTTAGGTTTAAAAATTGTTTTTACTGGTTATCTAGTGTCTATCTTTTGGCTTTTCAGCTCGATCTTACTGAGGCAGCCAAAATGTGGCTGCAAAATTGCTTTAGGAAGAAGGGATTGTTTGCTAAAAGTCATGAAATAAAATTCCCTTATTTTAGCCTCACATGTTGACAGGTCTGCACTCACGATGGTACATCAGAATCAAATTGACGGTTTCAGGTTGAAATATAGCTGGTTCTACATAGAAATCTTCTATATCAGGATTGCGAAACTGAACTAAAGACCGACCCGGTTTTCAGCCAACCGTCGGCTGTTTTGGCTCTCTTGGTCAGCTCCGGTTGACCCAGATACTCAGTGAAGACTCCGGGACCACGGAGGTACAGTTCACCTCTAGTGTTTCTCGGGACAATCCTGTCTTCTTCATCGACTATCTTTGCCTCGGTGTTCACGAAAGGTCGTCCAATAGTCATCGGTTTGCTCAGCATGTCTCCGAACTTAGAGGAACTAGCCTCGTAGAATTCACTCAGTCCGTATACGTCCTGCAGAATCAGTAAAAACATGCCAACTTGACTATGTTACGTCTATGACTATGACTATATTATGTTATGGTTACTACGGTTACTATGGTTACTATGGTTACTGTGGTTACTGCGGTTACTGTGGTTACTGCGGTTACTATGGTTACTGTGGTTACTATGTTATGGTTCTAATAAGAGGAATGCAATTGAATATCGAGGGCTGGAGAACTGTTAACCATCAGTTAAAGTGAAACCTAAGAAAAATGGCAGCACAGCCGCAACGGTCAATCAGTCGGCAATCTAGGGTAGCAAATCTCAGAGATGAAGTCGCTCGTAGCTGCTATTAACCATATTGCTGGAATTAGTGACAGTGTAGCCAAACCTTTTCTAAATTCAACCAAAGAAGAAAAATCTCACTGCTACTGACCACAGATTCTGGCCACAAGTTGAGAAGTGCTGCCCTGAAACTTTCAGCAGTACAGCTGGAACCAATGCTCGCCGACCTGACACATAGATTCTTGTACTCCCTAACCAGCTCAGGGTGAGTCACTAGATATGTCGTCGTGTACTGATCCATGTACGCGAATGTGGATCTGAAATCATTGCAACAGCCGTCAAAAAAGATTTAAACATCACTTGATTGATTAATTCAATTTAGATAATAAATTTAATACATCAATTTTTGATTAACTTTGCTAAAGCAGCAATTCTTTCTATTTGTGTGATTTTTACACTTTTTGGTCATTTATGGGGTTTGTAAAGATTAAGAGTTCATCTATTTCTCTATTCCATTTACGCTGAAGGTGAAATTTAAAAAAACACCGTATGCTTTTAAATACGTAGGAATAAGTAAAACATATTTAGAAATAAATCAATAAGTTTTATAGACGGATAAGCGAGGCTATCGTAAATATTGCTAAAGAAGAGTATTTGAGTGCCTCATCATACCGTCATTCGATCTTCATGGAGCCCACGTACTGACCTGTGGGCTTGCAAGGACTCCAGTACTTTGCGACTGTAAACGCCAAAGTCAGCAGTCTGATCGTGAGGCAGCACGAGTAACTCGAACCCTACATAGAATCCGTTCACCACTTCCTCCATGTGAGCTATCTCCTCCACGGCCATGTCTACACTAGCGAATCTACTCTCTTCAGTCGCAGCATTTCTCTCCATGCGCCGATTTCCACCATTAGTGTAGAGCATCGAATCGTAGATGACTACCTTTGGTTCACCTGTAGAGCCCTGAAAGTTCAGCATGGCATGCAATTGTCAATTTCCTAAAGGTTGTTGAAGATTTATTGGAAAATTCTCAATAGCCCCTGAATAGTTCTCAATAATTCTTCAAGGATTCCCAGGAAATCTTCAAGAACTCTTTGAAAGTCTTCCACAAGTCTTACAAAGTGTTGAAATTCCATAAGAAACCTTAAACATTTTTCTTGTTTTTGAAGAAAGTCTGAGTGGGCAAATATACAACACTATTAAATCTCGAAAGAAGATCAACGTTTGAGCGTGACATTTGTTAGATCGGCGTCACATGACAAGTCTCTTCCTGTCAGACTCGACGTAAAAGTTCAAGATAAAGTATTGACTCACCGAGGTAACTGTGTAGGTGCAGTTCTCACTTCCTGTTACCAGGTCCTTGTGTCTCACTAGTTCGTTATCAGTGATGCTAGAGGACAACTCCACCATATCACTGAATGGCCTCATCATGGCTCTGGAATGAGAGCTTTATTTTACTACTCTAATTACAATTATTATCATTAACATTATTATAATAATACAAGTGAGTTTTATTTAATTATTAATTTATCAGTATTTATTAGAATTATTTAGTTAGCACTGTTTTAGTATAAACTATCAAACACATTGAAATGTTATGAATCTGAGAAAAAAGAACATTCTTCATGTGAAGTCACTTCTGCGTCATGGATTTAGGTGCACATGTACCAATAGAGTCTGATCAACCTGGAGAATTGAAAATAAAACCACTGGGGAGGAAATAATTTATAGCAAAGTATTACATGAGATATTTTTCCAGCACTATTTTTACCCGTACAGACTCTCCCAGAATTACTCAAAAAGCTAAAACGTTGCCTTAACACTCTTTAAGAATTCTTCAAGAACTTCCAGTTCAGAGAACAAACTGCTAGACTACTATCTTAAGCTGTTCCTACCGTTGCTTGTCTGTCAGATCCTCCAGAGAAACAAGATGGCTGTGGAAAACCAGCGGGATCTTGTGTCCTCCAGACTCGACCAGATCTGTGAGGAGATCCAGCAGTGAGTGACAGCAGCTCTCTCCTGTCTCCCAGAACTTCAGCGAGCCCACGACGGCCATCATTGGTTTTATCTTGTTGATCATGGACTCGACGTTTCCGAGGGTAGGGGAGAGATACGGGCACTGAATGAAGGAAAGCTAAGTATCAAAATGAGATCTTCTGCCTTTTTTCTAGCGAGAAGTTTTCTACTAACGTACGGCAAATCCAATTCCCAGATATGAGGCAGCCACAAACAAGACTGTACAGTCAGAGTCGTAGCAGCCCAGACAGATCAGACTGTCTCCTCTCCTCAGTCCTAGAGCCAACAGGCCTTTGGCCATCACTGTAGCCTAGATCAATCAACCAATCAAACACTAGAACCATAGAAATGCCGACAATGACAATATACTGACAAAGTTAACAGTTGGATCTTCAATGCTACACGGAGTTTAGAGCGTATCAACAAGATGACATTATGTGAACAGGAGAGGAGGGAGGGCGGGCAGGCGGGCGGGCTGGTATTGAGAGAAGAGAGGGAGGAAGAGAGCGGGCAATGGAGGGGGGGGGAAGAAAGGTGGGAATTGTGGGGGAAGAAAGAGGGAGGAGAGAGGGGGAAGAAAGAGGGCAAGAAAGGGAGAAAAAGGGTGGAGAGGGGGAAGAGAGGAGGGGAACATAGGGAGAAGAGAGGAAGGAAGGAATGGAGGGGATGAGAGAAGAGGATTAGAGGAGGGGAAGAGAGGAGGGGATGGGAGTGGGAAATGGCTCTGAGGAATAAATTCAGCACACATGTGTAGAGCGAGAGGGTAACCAAGTGGTACAGTCTCATGGTGGATACAAGGTTTTATTGCTGTACCTTGCGGAAGATCTGGGCATAGGTAAGGAACTCGTTTCGGTCGTACCAGAAGACTCCGTGCCCATTGTCATTGTTGGCCCTCCTCTCATAGATCTCAGGTAGAGTTAGAGAGCACAGGGGGTACCTGCTGTCTACGCAGTGGTAGTAACTCTTCGGGTTCTGCTGCATCGCCACTGGATAATATTACCGATATTTATAATAATGATAATAATGGAGATTATAAAGATAAAGCAGCTGTCATCAATGTCGATTAATGAGCCAGAGGATTATCTACCGCCTGCCTTATAAAACTGAGAGGGCTTCCTCTCCAGGGATTCATATCCCACTATACCCACCAATTTCTGTATAGTCTATTCTATATGCTATATGCTATGTTACCCGCTGTTACCTAGTCTATGCTATATGCTATATGCTATATGCTATGTGCTATAAGCTATCTGCTATATGCTACATGCCACATGCCACATGCTATAGACCATATGTCATATACTATATGATAAGAGCAACTGCACTGATGCCACTGAGTATGCTGTGGGCAACGCAACCCACTCATACAGACATATATCCAATTAACGCTTGAACTGCACCCACGGGAAAAAAACCAAAGCTCCGTGAGAGAGGACAGCTTCCTGGTGACAATGGTACTATTTCATTCCCCAGCAGTAAGGGAGTTTTCCTCTCCTGCACATATCAAGGGAGTACGCGACCCTGCAACACGCCCAGAGCTACTTTTAGTTGGACAAAGCTTTGTCCGGAGGTAGTAAGGCAGCTGTTACAAATCTAATAAAAATATTTGTATTCTCATGGGATCAGCTTTAATTAATGCATAGGATGACGTGAATTTCAATCTGCTATTACGTATTCCTCTGATACGACCCAATTGAGAAATATTAAACTGAACAATTTTTCGGGTTGTGTCCATCAGTCACATTATTTTGTCACAGATTTATTATTAAAATATTATTCAGCTCACAATATTTTTATATATTTTATCGGAAAAACTCGACATGTTGCAAGGTCGTGAACTCGCTTATCGTCTGATAACTCATGCAAGATAATATCCACTTCATAATTGGAACACATATGGGAAATATCACACAACAAACTTTCCTTATCACTTTAAACCGCTTGCCAGATGATTTATTCTCAGCGCGACATTTGTTGACAGTAGCGATTCTGACAATAGCTTAGAGTTGATAAGATACCATTGAAGTAGCGTCAGAAACAATTGGTTGGGCTTCAATGAACGGATGAACATGTAAGGTGACCTCGTTATTCACCAGTCGCAGAAGTCATACTGAGATACGGCAGAACTGCGTTTCCTGAAGGTTTAGTCCCATAGATAGGTGTCCACTGGTTGACCAATATGGCGGTACCCAGCACGCTTTGGTAAAGCCTTAGGCATTTTTTGCTCTCCAATCGGTAGGTGTGCCGGAATCATGCACCGCGTTACGCTGACTTTTGTCCGCACTTAAGCCTTGTTTAGATTAAGCTTAACACCGGCAAAACATGACCGGCCGCCTACCGATAGAAGAGTAAAAAATGCCAAGTATCTAATACTTGAGTTTAGATTTGATATTGTCAGCATTAGGTCTCTGATAACGTGCATCCCAGACACTTCACCAAAACTATCAGAAATGCTAGCGGTCTTAAGAGGATTTCAACAGCATTTGCTATGAAGAAAAAATTTCATTTGAGAGCATTCATATTCTGAGCATCGTATTCTGAGTGTACCAGGTTCTGTAGAGGAATGTATATTATGCAACATTCATTGATTGAGAGATCTTTCTTTGCATCCATGAATTGATAAATGTGAATACTGTCAACTCTACTTCATTTAGTCTCATCTCATCTGACCTGTCAACCCGTCAGGCTAGGAATATTGGAGATACAGTTTTCCAACTCTGAGAAATCAAGGCTCTAACCCCCAATTCTGCCATATCTGAGCTCATCTCACTGATATCTGACTAATAGGCCACATGGGAACATTAGGAAACCAGTAATAGCAATGTCGACCCTAAATTTTGGCGTATGAAACACTGGAGAGGTTCAGGAAATAAGTGAGAGTTCGTAGGCACAGCCGCCACCATCGCAATTGAATACTGCAAATAGGCAAACCAATGAGGGGACAGTGCAGCAGGTAGTTTTATATTACAGCATTTTTTACTTTTATGTCGGTATGTCTGCACATGTCATACTCGCCTGTGTTAAGTGTAGACTAAATGTGGTGCGTAGGACACATCCCAGCATAATGACATGAAAGTAAAAGATGTCCGATCCTACCTACAGATTATGTATGGATATATTATCTGAATCACGAATAGCATGAAATATTCAAACTTTTTTGACAGCAGCTCTCGATTTGGACAAGCAAAGTGATGATGTCATACTCACTTTAGGAACGAAGGAACAGCCACGCTAGCGCCAGACACAGCTCTATGACGTAAATATGTATAATAAACGAATCAAAGTCAGCTATTACTTACTTGAGTGCCGTGGGAGGCGGAGTTTTAACTATAATGGGCAGAGTTTAGTGATGCTAATGTGTGACGTCAAGCCAATGAGAGTGTGGAATAGACTACGACAGGCTGTGTCACGGTTGTCTGTCTGGGCCATAAATTCACTCTCTGTGCAAACATACATGATAAGCTCAAACAGCGATGATGAAACCAATCTGGTTGAACGGAAAATAATCCGGTTGTAAGTCGAATGCGGGGTCGACTGATATGTGGCTGATGTATGGAGTAGATAAATAAACTACTGTAGAACTGGAGTTCATAGCGACCGTCTAACGGCCTTGAAGATAGCAATGGAAAACTGTCGCCATCAGTTAGAATTCACTAGAGAAATTACACCCATTGCAACTTATTTAGGATTCCTATTTCGCTATATCCGATCACAGAGGACCTGACTCTACATGCCTATAAAACTCCAAGAGAAGATAACTCCTTTGATTAATCACTGAATATTGGTCGTTAGTGGCTGTAGTGTAAATATAGGAGAGAGTGGAGAGAGAGAGAGTGTGTGTGTGCGTGCGTGCGTGCGTGCGTGTGTGTGTGTAGAGACAGCATATTTAGGTACCAGACTTTGAGCTGTTCAGGGCTCTGTATTGTCTCTCTGCGGTCTCACATGGTATAACAGCAGTTAACTATCGCTAACGCTGATACATCTCTATTGTAGCGACTCGGCCCTGGCCACATTGTTAAGGAACTGTAGATTTAAGGCCCAGCCACACACTCATATAATTTTTTGTACAGATCGTGCAAAAAGTTAGAAATTTACTCGTTCACGATTTTCACCGTTTTTTGACAGAATTGTACACAGTGAGACTGCTGCACTCAGAACACAATTTCCTATCTGCACAAAGTAGAGAACAGATGAAATGGCTTCAGTTCATTGGCTATAAATAGCTATGGTATTAGAGTGGTAAAAAATTGAGCCAGCACCTGTTGGAACAGACATTTCTGCGGTATAGAGGTCCCAAAGACAATGGGGAAAGCAAAGCAACAAAACGAAATGACTGTGACGCTATATTAGTCAAAGAATATGGATAGGCTGAAAACGATATTGGTTTATTCGCTAAAATTAGTCTCTGATTACACAAATCACTGAATTGGAGTTGTCTTATTTTTAAATCTTTCCTCACTCATACAAGTACAGGTACCACGAATCATGGATTCGTAAATTCCAAATCACAAGTCATGAATATATGAGTATGTGGCGGAGCTATTACAGAAAACACATTTTCCCTTATTTCGCTCTCAGTTTGCAAAACTTATGAAACCCCATTGGCTAATACACACAGCAACGGACTGCCCGGTGGTTTACCAGCTCTTTGCGAATTATCCTCATTTCCTGAAGCATATGTGCTGTCTTCATGGGGTGCATGTTCTCATCACAACAAGTATTATTTGGTCAGTTACATGCTGTGATGTTCTCATCTTACAGCAGCTGCGGATAATGGATGATTTATTCCAAATTCAACAACCAATTTGCACACAGAAAACGTGCCATGTTTCAGTAAGAAAACTACTGAGTATTTCATTTGGTCATCACCGGTAGGAATCTGTCTTTGATAAAAAATGATCACATGTAAGAGAGCTCTTATTGGAAATACATGCGACCAATCAAGTTCATCGTCTTGTTAAAACATGGTGGCGATTGATGGATCGCAGAGGCCATCTTCCTTGTTCTTCATGATTCTTTCTAGTGACTCTTTGAGCAGAAGTTCTTTGTCAACTTTCCTTCTCGCTCCTTTGCGAGGGAAGTCCTTGTAGAAGTAGACGTATATCGGCATCTCGAATGACGTCCTCAGCTGAAATACAATCATTCAGTTCAATAGACAGCAAAGTGCAATAACTTTCTTGCTTAGCTCCATCTCCTTCCTCTCCTTCCTCTCCTCCCTCTCCTCCCTCTCCTCCCTTCCAGACTTACGTTGTTTTCTGCATGGGTAATCACATCCTGTATCGTCAGGCTGTCATCAGAAGGTCTAAAATGATGGTATCTTCAAATCAAGTCACAAATGTGATTCAATCATATCTCACGAAAGCGTACATAGACCAATAATGCTGGAAACCAATTCAGTGCCCCAGTCATGCTGTCTCAGTCACGCTGTCTCAGTCACGCTGCCTCAGGCACACTGTCTCAGTCACGCTGTCTCAGTCACGCTGTCTCAGTGATTATAATCACTCCTGTTTGCGGCCCGCGCAAGTGAGCCTACAGGAGATTCAGCATGTTTTATTCTCCTATTGGCAGATGAACATTGTCATAGGGCACCAGCCACACTAGTACGAATTTTACACAGTTTCACTTGTACCGGTGAAAATGAAGCGCTCGCGCAAGTACTTGTGAGTGTATTTGCCACTGTACGAGGTCTGATTGTGGTATATCAGTGTGCAAGATTTTCCAAAGGATGTGTATACAATGCGTTGTAGCAATGTCTTGCCTACCCATAGCCTCAAAAGCTTTCTTTCTGCTCTTTTAGTCTCGAAATACATGGGAGCATGTTAGCTTCAATCGTAACAGTCAGCTTAGGCCAGTTCTAAGGCTGTGGCACACATGGTTTTGTTCTCACTTAGTGTGCTTTTCACCAGCTCCAACACTTGCGTAGCACTGAAGTAACACTGACATGTGGCACCTGAAGACCTGCTTGCCCATAGCAGAGTAAAACGTTGTGAACATTTACACCTCACCCGTATGACTTACACGATGCAGTAGATGAGGATGTGTCCGAAAGAAAATCCGCTTTGATGCCCGACTATCCTCGCTTCCTTGACCTTGGGGTGACTGGTAATAACTGTCTCCACAGGAAATGCGTATACTACGTCGCCGGCGACCTTGAACCTCTCAGAGTGAGACATCCTGCCGACCACCACCAAATCACCGTCATCATCCATGATCATACAGTCACTGAAACGTCACACCAATTAGTGTACAGAATAATTGATGAGAATCAATTCAAGCAAATGAAGGGTAGCATAAGCCCAGGTAGGAACTCTAATGAAAATTGGTAGTTGTCTATTTCCCTGCTCGAGAATTGTTCAAAGTAAGAAGTCCTGTAGTCTTAAGAATTCTTTAAAATTTTTTAAAGAATTCTTCAGGAGTTCTTGAAGAACTCTTCAAGAACTTTCAGGTTGGGGAAATGGACAATTTCCCGAAAATCTTGTTCAGTACACCTGTAGCTATCTTGAAACCACCGGCCAAACTGTCAACTCTCCCTATTCCCCTTTGGCTTTTCAGCTAGATCTTGCTGAGGCAGCTGTTCGAACGGTAGCCACTGTGCAGCTTTAAGCTAACGTAAGCACACCTGATGAAACTACCACTCGTGGTGCTGAAGCTGCCAGCAGAGTTGTTTGTTTGTAGTAGTATATTCATCCAATGATGAAAGTGATAGCTCAATCAGTTTTCCATTGTTGACCCCTTGGAGTTGCTGATTGGTTGTCGGTATTCTAGGTGTTTTGCTGGGGCTGGCTGCGGTGAATGACTCAATACTTCCTGGGAACTATGTCCCAATTCATCCCCTCCCCCATGTAACCTTCGTTGATCAAGTTTGATGTCATTCTCATTTTTAACTACGCTGTCATCGCATGCTATATAAGCTTCAGCAGCAATAGATGGAGTTAACCCACACAAGTCAGTAAGAGTCTGCCACCACTCTGGCAGAAGTAAGGTAATCAACCGGTCTCATTTGTACGAGACAAGCAGTCGTTTTAACTAGCTGGAATCGGACAGAGAGACACTGTGACTGTTCCTTTTTATGTTTGATCACCTGCTGAATATTCATCCGTTGTATGTTTACCCGTTTAATATATTGCTGTTTACAGTTTTTGCGGTTACTAGGTTACTGTCTCATAATTTGGGGTTGAATAACTTCAAATAAAACCACGTCAGAGAACACCTCATCGAAATCCGATCCGCAGCCACAGGTGCTATTTGAACAGCTGATCACGTTGCTGATCATGTGTAAGCCATGCACAAGCCAACCAATTAGTGCTAAGGGACCAAGCGGTACAAACAAAAGTAGCCTAAAACCCATTGGCTCTACCGTGTGCGGTCAAATTAGGCCATCATCGGGCCATCATTGCGTAGGTCTGCTCACAGTTATAGCCTCTCATGTTGACAGGTCTGCGCTCAGGCTGATACATTAGAACCCGAGTGGTGGTTTCAGGTTGAAATATAACACTGGCTCTCCATAGAAATCTTCTATATCAGGATTTTGAAACTCAACTAAAGACTGACCCTGTTTTCAGCCAACCGTCTGCTGTTTTGGCTTTCTGGGTCAGCTCCGGTTGACCCAGATACTCCTTAAAGATTCCAGGACCACGGAGGTACAGTTCACCTCTTGTGTTTCTTGGAACAATCCTGCCTTCTTCATCCACTATCTTTGCCTCGGTGTTCACGAAAGGTCGTCCTATAGTCGTTGGTTTTCTCAGCAAGTCTCCAAACCTGGGGCTACTGACCTCATAGAACTCACTCAGTCCATAGGCATCCTGCGTAATAGATAGAAATAGGTTAGCTTGACTCTCTAAAAATTGATCTCTCATAAGAGTAGTAAATGGAATCTGATTGGATCTTGAAGGGTGGAGGCTGTTAAAATCTGATCCCTACAATTAGGCTGAAACCTGCCAGCTACTCACCAGGTCAGCTGACATTTCCTTCATCCTGATTGGCTGAGATTGAACCTTGTAAAAGCAGTCTATGGGCCACACTTCAAGATGGAGCCCCTTAAGATTGAAGTAATTTTGGCATGGCTCTGCAATTGGTGCTACTACGCTGGTGCTACTACGCTGGTGCTACCACCCTGGCGCTACCACGCTGGTGCTACTACGCTGGTGCTACTACCCTGGTGGTGCTACTACCCTGGTGCTACCACCCTGGTGCTACCAATGTTACGCTGGTGCTACGCTGGTGCTACGCTGGTGATACGCTGGTGATACGCTGGTGATACGCTGGTTTTACTCTGGTGTTACTATAGTTTAACCCTCGATCAAAGAAAGAGAAAAGAAAATAAAAAAAAAAAATTAAATAAGTAAAAGTAAA
>ERZ1740065.1810-NODE-1810-length-13078-cov-7.644398_pt1 | contig 13078 bp, 11 predicted proteins | sample MGYA00581738_ERZ1740065 | MGnify/ENA primary metagenome ERZ1740065 (study PRJEB43018, sample SAMN04849749) | marine metagenome | isolation source: floating plastic debris | place: Pacific Ocean | collected 2008-09-01 | study: EMG produced TPA metagenomics... | reverse complement strand
ACAATCCAACTAGCCTCTCCCGGTCGCAGGAATTCGACCGCCGCGCCAGGGCGCGCGAACCCAGGAGAGCAGTATGGACGTTTCGATGGGTAGGGCCCGCTGGTGGCCCGTCGCAGCATGTATCACATTGGTCTTGGGCTGCGGTGGAGGCGGCGGCGATGACGAAGCGGTGACGCCGCCGCCGGGCTCCGGCAATCCGCCGAGCAACCCCCCCGTTTCCTACAGCCTCATTGAATCCGAAGCCAGTGCGCAACGGTTCCTGAGCACGACTACCTTTGGCGGCACCCACGCTGACATCGATGCGCTGGTGGGCCGCGATGCCGCCGAGTGGCTGGCGGACGAGTTTGCCAAACCGGCCGTTGCGTACACGCCTCGCGTCCGACCGCTGCTGACTCAAAACCTCACAAGCTTTGGGCAGTCGCGCGCGGACCGGAACCACCATTCCGACTTCTTTTGGGAAGCCGCTATTGGCGCGGACGATCAGCTGCGCCAGCGCGCCCTGTTTGCGCTCTCGCAAATCGTTGTCGTGGGTCAGACCACAAACAACCACCCACACCGCTATGCGCCCTACATGGACGCGCTCTACCTCAACGCGTTCGGCAACTACCGCGACATCCTGCAGGACATCACCTACACGCCAGCGATGGGCCGCTATCTCACTTACGAGAACAATCGTAAGGCAGACCCCAACACCGGTCGGCTCCCCGACGAGAACTACGCGCGAGAAATCTTGCAGCTGTTCTCGATTGGCCTGCTCGAGCTCAATATGGACGGCACGCCCGAACTCCAGGGCGGCGAGACGATCGAAACCTACGACAACGATGACATCGTCAATCTCGCTCGTGTGTTCACCGGGTTGCGCTTCCAGCGCGACCTCGGTCCCGACGGCTGGATCGAGCCGCTGCTGATGTTCGAGAACTTCCACTCGGAAGCTGAAAAAGCGTTTCTCGAAACCGTGATCCCGGCTGGCACCACCGGTGACGTCACCATTTCGCTGGCGCTCGATGGCATCTTTGCACACGACAACGTGGCGCCCTTCATCGGCCGCCAGTTGATCCAGCGCTTCACGATGAGCAGCCCACCACCAGAGTACGTCGAACGGGTCGCTACGGCGTTTGAGAGCGGCAGCTTCGAAGCCGGCAACGGTCGCCAGTTCGGCACGGGCCAGCGTGGTGACATGCAGGCCACGCTAGCAGCGGTTTTGCTCGACCCGCTGATGTTCGAAGACACGGTCGCCGGCAAGCTTCGCGAACCCGTGCTCCGATTCGTACACCTGGTTCGCGGCATGGAAACGACGAACATAGCCGCTGCCAACGAGAACCGGCTGCGCAGTACCTCAGACAGCGGCACCAGTCTGGGCCAGCACCCCTTCCGACCGCCCTCGGTGTTTAACTTCTACCGTCCGGGCTACGTCGCGCCGAACACCGTGTCAGGCGACCAGGGCATGACAGCTCCCGAGCTACAGATCGTCAATGGTGCCTCAAGCATCGGCTATCTGAACTTCATGACCGACTATGTCTACGACCGCAGCTCTAATGGCGGCACAGACTCGTTCGCACCCAACTACGACCCCTGGCTCAGCCTGGTCGACGACAGCGCGGCCCTCGTCGACGACCTCGACCTGCTGTTTACAGGCGGCAGACTGCCCGTCGGCGAGCGCAGCGATATCGTCGCACTCATCGATCAAATGCCACTGCGCACGGGCAACAACCTGGCCAACGACCAGCTGCGCCGCGTGCAAACCGCCATCCTGCTGGTGACGACCAGCCCCACCTTCGCCGTTGTGCAGTAAGGGGACGTCTCATGAAACACCGTTCACGACGCGAATTTCTCAAGTCCAGTGTTGCTGCTGCCTGCGCCACAGGCGTATTGCCGAGCCTGTTGTCACAGTCCGCTGCTGCGGCCGACACCAGCGGCTACAAAGCACTGGTGTGCATTTTTGCCTTCGGCGGCACCGACAATAACGACGTCATTATCCCGCGCGACAATGCGGCGTATCAGCGCTTCGCGACGACGCGGGCCGACTTGCTAAGCACCTATGCCCAGGATCCGACGGCGGCCAGCCGCGCGCGTGCGGACTTGTTGCCGCTGCTGCCCGAGAACGATGGCGTGTTTGGGGGTCTCGAGTTTGGCTTGGCCGCCGAGTACGCCCCCCTTGTTGATCTCTTCAACGATGGTGAAGCGGCTGTGGTCGGCAGTGTGGGTCCGCTCATCGAGCCCACGACGCGCGCGAGTTTCAATGACGGCTCTGTCGCGCTTCCCAAGCAGCTGTTCTCGCACAATGATCAACAGTCAACCTGGATGGCGCTGGGTGTTGAGGGCGCCCGAACGGGCTGGGGCGGCCGGTTCATCGAGCAGATTCGCACGGCGGACCCGAGCTTCAATGCGACCTTTGCCGGCGTATCGACTTCTGGAAACAGTGTGTTGCTGGGTGGCGGACCCACTGCGGCATTCTCGCTGCCGGCATCGGGACCGGTGGGCATAAGTGTCAGCAACAACCGCAACATTCTCGGCAATAACAACGCTTTCAATACGACACGGACCCTGCTCGAGGATTACTACACGACCGCACGCATGCAGTCGCAGAACATCTTCGCCAGCGACTTCGAGTCGCTGCAGGCCACCGGCGTGGCTGCAACCACCGAGCTCGATGGCCTGTTCGAAATGCTGACGCCGCTCTCAACGCAGTTCCCCGCGGGACGGCTCGGCGGTCAGCTGCGTGCCGTGGCGGAGATGATCTCGCTGCGCGGCGAGATCGGCGTGCCGCGGCAAGTCTTCTTCGTGGGTATTGGCGGTTTCGATACACATGACACCCAGGCCGCGGACCTACCGGGCTTGCAGTCCGAGATCGCCACAGGAATCTCGAGCTTCAGGGATGCCATGGTCGAGCTTGGCGCCTGGCAGGACGTCACCGTATTCACAGCGGCTGACTTCGGGCGCACGCTCAACGACAACGGCGACGGCACCGACCACGGCTGGGGCGGCCACCACTTCGTCGCAGGCGGCAGCGTGCGCGGTCGTCGCGTCTACGGCGGCTTCCCGGACTCGGATATCGCCTCGCCCAACTACACCGATAGCAGGGGCCGACTAATCCCGAGCGTCTCGGTCGAGCAGTACGCGTCGACGCTGGGCGCGTGGTTCGGCCTGACCCAGGCAGAGCGGCGTGCTGCACTGCCCAACCTCATCAATTTTTCTGACGAGGACCTTGGGTTTATGCAGCTGTAGGTGTTGCTGGCGCCTCACTGCTTGGCCGCAAAACCAAGTCCCGTCATTGCGAGCCTGCGCAGCAGGCGCGGCAATCTCCTGACGTCACGATGCCGTTTGGAGATTGCCACGGCCGCTTCGCGGCCTCGCAATGACATGATGGGACTCTGCGCCCCTCGCAATGACCTGATGGGACTCAGCGCCCCTCGCAATGACGGAATGGGACTGTGCGCCCCTGCCAATGACGCGGCAGACTACAGGTGCAACCGCACCAGCGTCCGGAACAGCATCACCCAGACAAACAGCGACGAAATCATGAACAGCGTAAAGCGGCGCATGACGACATTGCTTGTGCACTGCTCGAAGCTGTGTGCGCAGCGCCCAAGGAAAAAGCCCCAGGCCAGCGCCGCATCGATGTGATCGTCCATGTTGGTGGCGATCAGAAACAGCACCAGCGCGTAGAACAAGACCGGCAGCTCAAACAGGTGGTTGTAGTTGTTGGCCGGGTTGTTGACCTCGGGCGGGATAAACTCAGCGATCTTGTCGGGCGTTGGCACCTTCTGCGGGTGGATTTGTTCGGCCTTCATGAAGGCGATACGGCGGCGGTAGAGCGTCACCCAGACCACAAAGGTCAGGACCATCATGCCCAGGAAGGGCCACTGGATTAGCAGGAAGTTCACGTTACTCGCTCCAGACGGCGAATTCGCTGCCGCCGGGTTCGTCGAAGTGGAATCGGCGCCCGCCCGGGAACGAGAAGATGGCCTGCGTGACGGTGCCGCCCGCGGCCTCGACGGCCGCCTGCGTGGCCTCGAGATCGGCACTGTAGAACACGACCAGTGTCGCGCCCTGCTTGGCCTGCGACACGTTTGGCGAGGTGAAGAAACCGCCCGTGATGCCCACGCCCTCAAAGGCTGTGTAGTCGTCGCCGTAGTCCGTGAACGCGAAATCGAAGACCGTCGTGAAGAACGACTTCGTCGCCGCGAGGTCTCGCGATGGGACCTCGATGTAGTCGATGTGGTGGTGTGTGCTCATAGCCGCCCCGGCGTTCATTGTCCAGGGGCGATAGTACCGCGAGCCGGTCGCACAAGGGTGCATACGCCGGTTGCGCGGATGCATGGGTCACATTAGTCATTACGAGGGGCGGACCAGAAAGACCGTCGCGGCAAGGACGCTGACCAATGAGCCTGTCATTGCGAGGCCACGGACTAATGAGACTGTCATTGCGAGGTCGCCGACTAATGAGACTGTCATTGCGCGGCCGCGTAGCGGCCGCGGCAATCTCCCAACGCCGTCGTGATGTCAGGAGATTGCCGCGGGGCTTCGCCCCTCGCAATGACGGTAAAGGGCTTCGCCCCTCGCAATGACGACAAAGGGCTTCGCCCCTCGCAATGACGACAAAGGGCTGCGCCCCTCGCAATGACGGTAAAGGGCTTCGCCCCTCGCAATGACGGTAAAGGGCTGCGCCCCTCGCAATGACGATAAAGGGCTTCGCCCTTCGCAATGACGGTAGAGGGCTGCGCCCCTCGCAATGACGTTTTGGAACTGTGGCGGCGACTCGAGATTGCCGCGCCTGCTGCGCAGGCTCGCAATGACGAACGCAGCCGGGGTGTGCCTTGTGCACACCCCGCCGCCGTTCGTCAGAACTCCGTTTTGAACCGGACGCCGAACTCGCTGGCGTCGTTCGACAAGATCACGAGCACGTAGTCACCCGTGTTCAGGCGCGCGTTGTCATAGCGCTCGTCGGTGATGTTGCGGCCGTACAAGCCCACGGTCCAGTTCGCATCATCAGGCGCGTAGCTGAAATCGAAGTTCAGCAGTTCACGGCTGTCGATCTGCGTGAAGCGGCCCGGGTCGCTCGTGGGCTCGCCGAACATATCGTCGCGGAACGACCAATCACCGCGCAATACCAACTCGCCGCTGGCAAACGGCATCGTGTACTCGGGGCTGATCGACGCTGTGATCTCAGGCGTGAGCGGTGCGACGGCCGTGGGCGCACCGGGTGCGTCCACATCAGCGTCGATGTAACCCAGCGTCGTGTGCAGCGTGAAGTTGTCGGTCGGCGCCCAGGCGCTCTCGATTTCCACACCGAAAGACTCCTGGTCGACGATCAGGTTTTGCGTGTCAAAGCCTGCGCCCGTCGTCGTCGACACCTGGTAAGGCAGGTCCGAGTACTCCGTGAAGAACACGGCGACCGAGAGCTGCAGCGTATCGAGCGGCTGACCCTTAAGGCCCGCTTCGTAGTTGATGGCCGTCACGTTGTCGTTGGCCACGAAGCAGTTGGGCGTGCTCACATTGCCGGGCTGCGTGAAGTCCAGCGAGCCGAACAGGCAGAATGGACGCGGCGGGAACTGGCCCGACTGGTAGCCGTTTTGAATCGTGCCGTAGGCGTTGATGTCGTCGTTGATGTCGTAGGTCAACGCGATCTCCCAGGCGATCTCGTCCCAGTCGCGGCTGGCGCTCGTGTTGATCAGCGAATCATTGATATTGACGCGCGCATCCTTCTCGTCCTCGGTGTAACGCAGGCCCGCGGAAAGACGCAGGTCGTCGTTGAGCTGGTAGCCGACGTTACCGAAGATCGCGAAGCTCTCCGTGTCCTGGCCCAGCGTGAACGTACCCGGACCGCCCAGGAAGACCGTGGGGTTCTGATCGTTCTCGCCCTCTTCCTCGAACCAGTAAAGACCGGCGACGAAGTCGAGCGCGCCCGACTCGCCTGAGAGCTGAATCTCGAACGACTGCTGATCGGCTTCGCCGACTTCGGGGAAGGACAGGAAGTCGTCGATGAAGCCGTCGTCATCGAGGCCGCTCTCATACTCCGAGTGGCGGTCCGAGAAGATGAACTGACCCGTCAGCGAGTCCGTGATGTCCCAGGTCGCCGTCAGCGAGATGCCGAAGGCCTGGTTGCTGACGCCCGTCTGCTGCGCCTGACCCGTGTTGTTGTCGTAAGGGTCGGCAGCCAGGTCCGAGTTGCTGTAGCCGGCCTGAAAGACACCACCGTTCGGTACTTCGTCGATGAGCGTCGTGTAGGGGCGCAAGCCGCCTTCGCCGTCGTTGCCATCTGCCGTGAACAGCAGTGAGAAGTGGTCGTTGGGCGTCCAGCGTGCAGCGATGCGCGCCGAGATGTCGCGCAGCTCGCCGACATCGGCTTCGGGGTCCGGCACATTCAGGAACTCGCCAATGCCGTTGCGGCGCTGGAAGGCACCGTTGAAAGAGACGGCGAACGTGTCGTCGAGCACCACGTTCGAGTAGAAGTCGCCGTTCACGCGACCGCGCGAACCCACTTCAAGACCCGCACGGCTGACTTCCTCGTCGCCGGGCTTCTCTGTGATGATGTTGATCGCGCCGCCAATCGAGTTGCGACCGTAGAGCGTGCCCTGGGGGCCACGCAGCACTTCGATGCGCTCGATGTTCGAGAGGCTCCAGTTCTGGCCCACCTGGCGACCCAGATAGACCCCGTCGACGTAGACTGAAACGCCCGGGTCCGTCGTGATCAGGTGGTCCTGAAGACCAATGCCGCGAATAAATGGATTAGCGGTCGAGGTGTGGCCCGCAGAGAAGCCTGTGACGTTGAGGTTCGGCACGAACTTACCGACGTCGATGAGGTTCTTGATGCCCTGCTTCTCAATAGCTTCGGCCGAGAAGGCGCTGATGGCGACGGGCACCTCATAGATGCTCTGCTCACGGCGCTGTGCCGTGACCACAATCTCTTCGAAGGCGGAATCGCTTGTTTGGGCTTGGGCGGGTTCGGGCAAGGCGGCCAGCGGCAGCAGCGCTGCGGTGGCGATGACACGGCGAGTTGCGCTCACGATACATCCTTTTGGGTCGGCGATCGGACGTGGGTTCAACGCGGCAAGAACACGGCAGACCGATCGGTTTTTGGCAGAAAAACGGCCGGGCGGCCGTCAATGGCGCCACCATACACCCGCCCGCTCAGGCGCTCAATCGCGTTCTTGCGACGCCAATCGTTGCGGCAACGCAACAAACAGCCAGCTCGCAAACCAGACCTGCATCGCAAGCGAGAAATTCCACTCAATCACGTTCTCGGCCTGGTCGTCCTGAAGCCCGAAGGTGCCCAGCGGAATCTCGGCGAGCGCCAGCATGCCCATGAGAAACAGCAGTGCCTGCTGAAATCGTTGCGCACCCCGGGGCAGCCCGCTGCGCGCGAGACGCCGAGTGGCCAGGATCTGCGCAACAAAGGTGCCGAGGAAGAACACGAAGACGCCGTAGCGTCGCATGAGTCGGTAGACGTCCCCCTGCGAACCCAGGAACACTGTGTACAGCACGAGAAAAGCGGCGCCGATCAGACCCGCAATGAGCAGCGCGTCGCGCTGACCCGATGCCGGGAGACCGCGCGCCAGCCGCCGCCAGAACAACGCGAGCAACAGCGCTTGCGGCAGCATGAACACCTTGAACAACCAGTAGCTCACGCCGTAGCGCCCCGTGGCGCTGATCGAGGTGCAGCCCTCCAGGTAGACGAAGCAGTCGGGTATCAGGTCTGCGCGTGAGGAAATGATGTAGTTCGCGTTGACCGACACGATGGGAGTGACGGCCACGATGAATACGAGCAAACCCCAGCGGAAACCAGGGTTCGCGGCAGTGGGCGAGTCTGCCGAGGTGGGGGGTGCCATTGCCTGGGAGCATAGCACCCCGGCACGAGCTAACGCATGACGGCCAGCGGGCCCAGGAAGTCACGCTTCTCGAGCGGCACACCCGCGATCCGCAGGATGTCGTAGGCCGTCGTGGCGTGGAAATAGAGATTGGGCAGCGCAAAGGACATCACAAACTGCTCGACTTTGAAGGGCAGCTCGACGCCCGGCATGCGGAAGTACAGCGTGCGACCCGCGTGCTGGTTCACGGCGTCCGCATCGACGGCTTCGAGCTCTTCGAGTGTCCGGTCGACGAGCGCCTGCAACTGATCGTAATTGTCAGGGTCCATACCGCTAGGCGGACCAAATTCGCCGGTCTCGAAGGCCGTCACGGTATCGATGGTCTGATGTCGCACGGCTTGCACCTGGAAGCGAAACGGCAGCATGGTTTCTCGCAGCCGGGTACCGGCGATCTCGTCGAGCGACAGGCCTTCGGTCTCTGCGAATTCACGGCCCTTGCGCAGAAACCCCTGAACGCCTTTCACGGACTGTAGGTACGCGCCTACCGAGAGTTCGTACAATGACGTGGACATGCAAAGACTCCGAAATCGATTAAGCGCCCTATTCTCGCGACTCTGGCGCTATTGCGCCAGCGCCGTGATGTTGGCCTGTGTCCTTGTCGCTAGCGGGACGGCGCTCGCTGCGCTACCCGCGCACCAGCCCGTGCCCGGCGGCGTGGCCGTTGTGCCGCTGGGTATGGGTGAACGCCCGACGGTCACGCTTGGTGACCGAAGCGTCGCTGTGGTGCGGACGGGATCGGGCTGGGCGGCGGTGGCCGGCATCCCGCTCGATACTGAGCCTGGTGACCTGTCGCTGACTGTTCGAACTGCAGCGGGTGAACGAAACATCACGATCACGATCGGCGAGCGCAAGTACCGCGAGCAATATCTGACGATTAAAGAACAACGCTACGTCACGCCCGACGAAGAAGAGCTCGCACGCTACCGACGCGAGCGCGCGGAGATGGACGCCGCACGGGCAAGCTGGCGCGAGACGGGGGTGCTCGGCCTATTTACCGTCGCACCCGTCCCGGGGCGGCAAAGCGACAGCTTCGGGTCACGTCGCTTCTTCAATGGTCAGCCGCGCAACCCACACAGCGGTATGGATATCGCGGCGCCCACAGGCACGCCTGTGCAGGCGCCCGCAGCGGGCCGCGTCGTCGCGACGGGCGGCTACTTCTTCAACGGCAACACGGTCATGCTCGATCACGGCGAAGGCCTCGTGACCTTGTACTGCCATCTGAGCCGGATCGACGTTGCTGTTGGCGACACAGTCGTGGTCGGCGACACGCTCGGACTCGTCGGTGCCACTGGGCGCGTGACAGGGGCGCACCTGCACTGGAGCGTGTACCTGAGCGGTGTTGCTATCGATCCCGCCTACATGCTCGCAGACAACTCACAGTAATCGTATGCAGGGCCAGCTTAACGAGGCGCTGGGGGAACATGGGCTCGCGCCCGTCGCACCACCCGCGCGTGTTTCGGGTGGCGACATTTGCGACGCCTGGCGCGTGGACACGGACACGGGCCGCGTGTTTTTGAAGACGTTGGGTGCGACGCATGCCGGCGTCCTCGAATCCGAGGCGGCTGGGCTCGAAGCCATCGCCGACACGAGGACCCTCCGGGTGCCTAAGGTACTTGGCCAGGGCACGACACCCGACACCGCCTGGCTCGCGCTGGAATGGCTCGACCTCGGTGGCGGTGGCCGCGACGCCGAGCACGCACTCGGCACCCAACTCGCGGCGATGCATCGACACACGGCCGAGCGACACGGGTGGCACGAGGACAACTGGATCGGACGCACCACGCAACCCAACGAGTGGTGCGACGATTGGACAACGTTCTTCGCCGAACACAGGCTGCGGCACCAGCTCGAGCTCGCCTGCGAGGCCGGGGTTGGCAACCTGTTGCGAGCGCCCGGCGATGCATTGCTCGAGCGGCTGCCGGAGCTGCTTGCGGGACACGTGCCGGAACCGTCACTGCTGCACGGCGATCTCTGGGGCGGCAACTGGGGTGTGGCCGATAGCAAGCCCGTCATCTTCGACCCGGCCGTGTACTACGGCGACCGTGAGGCTGATTTGGCCATGACGCGTTTGTTTGGCGGCTTCGGCAGTTCGTTCTATGAAGCCTATGAATCGGCGTGGCCACTGTCACCCGGGGCTTCACGGCGCGATGCGCTCTACCGGCTCTATCATGTACTCAACCACGCCAACCTGTTTGGTGGCGGTTATGTCAGTCAGGCGGCCGGGCTCATGCAGTCCCTGATCACGAAGTAACGTTATAAAATAACGCCAGTAAGCTCGAACTCTGCAGCACCGCACACTTCGGCCAATCTCGATTGACAGCTTTGGGCAGCGGGGCGGATCATAACGCGCATTACAAGAACCAGTTTGGAGTGAGCGCTATGTCCCGCCTCTTGATTGTCACGGCCGCTGCGGCCGCCGCCCTGTTGTTCGCGCCCGGCGTCGTCGGTGCCGAAGACAACGAATCCGAAGCAGAATCGCACACGCACATCGATGACGGTCACGCCAACGAGCACGACCACCATCATGGCAAAGACGGCCATGCCAATGAGCATGAGCATCACCACGGTGACGACGGCCATGCCAATGAGCACGAACATCATCACGGTGATGACGGCCACGCCAACGAGCATGAGCACCATCATGGTGACGACGGCCACGCTGATGAACACGAGCATCACCACGGCCACGAAGACGACAGCGACGACGATCACCACCACCATCACTAGGCGCTGATCGCCGGGCGCAGCGCGGGTCCGTTTAAGCCGCGCATTACGCTACACTCGGGCCAAGAAGGGTCGACCGAGGCCACGCCTGCGTGTCACTGCTAGCTGAGTTCAAGCGCCGCAACGTTTTTCGCGTCACGGCGGCTTACGCCGTTGCGGCCTGGGCCGTGGCGGAAGTTGCCGACCTCGCCTTTGAGACCTTCGGTGCACCCGACTGGGCCATGCGCGCCCTGCTCGTGGTGCTACTGCTGGGCCTGCCCCTGGCCGCCGTATTCGCCTGGATCTTCGAGCTCGCCCCCGACGGACTGCGCGTCGACCACGGCGAAGGCGTCCCGGCCGAACAGCAGCAGCGCATCAGGCGGCGACTCAACATCGTCATCGGGATCGGTGCCGCCATTGGCCTCACCATCCTCGGGGCGACGTTTTTGCTCAAGGAAGACGACGCGGCGAGCGACAACACGGCGCAGCGAATTGCCAACGCGGCTACGCAAGATCGGGTACGGCCATCAATCGCCGTCCTGCCTTTCGAGGACCAAAGCCCTGACGGCGACCAGCGCCATCTCGCCGACGGCATCCCGACCGAGTTGCTCACGGCCTTACGCGGCATCGACTCGATTCGTGTCGTATCGCGCACCTCCTCTTTCGCATTCCGCGACAGCGGCATGCGAAGTCCCGAAATCGCCGAGCTGCTCGATGTCGATCACATCGTCGAAGGCGCTGTGCAGCGCACCGCAGGGCGCGTACGCATCCAGGCCGCATTGATCAATGTGCGGACTGACGAAACGCTTTGGAGCGATTCCTATACGGAGCCGGCAAGGGACGCATTCGCGCTACAGGACGACATCACGCGCCGCATTGCCGCGGCACTCCGCGTCACCATCGGTGAAGACGGCGAGGCGCGCATCGAACAGGTCTTTAGTGCCACGGACAACGAAGCCGCTTACGACAAGTTTCTGCTTGGTGAACACCTGTGGCATTTACGTGGCGAAGACAACATTCGCGAGGCGATTGGCCATCTCGAGGACGCTATCGAGATGGAACCCAACTTCGGTCGTGCGCAAGCGTTGCTCTCGATGGCGCACATCACACTCCAGTCCTACGCTTTCGTAGATAGCCTTGAGGAGTGGGAAGCGCTCCGCGACACCAACGTGGCGGCCGCACGCGGATACGCCGAACGGGCACTCGCCATTGACCCGACGCTCGTGGATCCCTACACCGCGCTTGGTGATCTCACCCGTGTCGAGAATCGCTGGCAGGATGCCGAAACCTATTACCTGAGAGCGCTGGAGCTCGATCCAGACAACGCCACAGCCAATCTTTGGTACGGCGAGTTTCTCGAGGACGTGGGCCGTACGAACGAGGCTTACTCGGCGACGCGCAAGACACTCGATGTCGATCCGTTTTCGCCGGGCGCCAACGCCATGTTGGCGGGGCTGCTCATGGCCGACGAGGAGTGCGAGGCGCTGGCCGAACCTGCCGACCGTGCCACGACGCTGGGGCATGACTTCGGCGAGTTTTCGCGCATGCTCTGCGACATGTCCATCGGCGACTGGCAGAGCGCTGCGGCGCGTGCCGAAAGCACCCTGCCCGACGAGGCACCACCGGACGCCGTTGAATTGACCGAGAGCTTAAAGGCGCTCGGCGCCGCGACCACAGAGGCGCAATCGGCAGAGGCCGCGCAGCGCGTTTTGGCGTTCCTTTCGGAGTTCGCCGGCGGCGACGCGGCTGCTTCCCTCGCGCTCATGCATTTGGGATTCACCGATGAGGTTGTTGAGATGCTCATTGAGGAATCAGCGAGCTGGGGTGGCCTCTCAAGGGTGTTTTGGGGTGTCGCCAGCGAGGAACTCCGCGCGCACCCGCGCTTTGGCGAGTTGCTCGAGCTTTCCGGCCTGGCCGAGTACTACCGTACGACGGGCATCCTGCCTGACCCCTGCACGACAGAACCCGCCGAAGCCTTCTGTTCAGCGCTCGGCGCAACCTGACCCCGTAACACGACCGCTGCACTTGCGTTCCACGGCTTAGGGACTAGCATCGAGTCGTACAGGAAGGCGCCCCAATGCAGGGCGCCCGCAGGGGGGACACTATGATCAAGCGTTTGCTTCTTGTCGCAACACTGTTTGTAACGCTCGCCGGGTGCGCCACACCCGCCACCATGAGCCGCATGGACGAGCTGCCGCCAGAGAACGGCTTGGTGGTCATGCGGCTGAGCTCTAACTCGTTCAACATCGGTTTTTTCCAGTACTGGAATGTGCTCACGGTCGAAGAGGTCGGCGGCCAGAATGTCGGCGAGTTTCTGATTGGTTTGTCGCGCAAGGGTAATGCGCGAACAGCCGTCTACCTGGGCCACCTGCCGCCGGGAACCTACCGACTCAAAAAACTGAGCTCCGAGCAGTGCGGCGCCATCTGCATCACGTCAACGATCACGATGAATGAGCAGTTCGGCAACTTCGTTGTAGAGGCCGGGCGCACGACGGAGTTGGGTCACG
>ERZ1740065.1809-NODE-1809-length-13079-cov-11.079238_pt1 | contig 13079 bp, 9 predicted proteins | sample MGYA00581738_ERZ1740065 | MGnify/ENA primary metagenome ERZ1740065 (study PRJEB43018, sample SAMN04849749) | marine metagenome | isolation source: floating plastic debris | place: Pacific Ocean | collected 2008-09-01 | study: EMG produced TPA metagenomics... | reverse complement strand
TACAACGGTACAACCGGATACAATGGTACAACCGGATACAACGGTACAACCGGATTTAAGAGCAACAGAAATATTAGCGCTTCCCTCAAAATCATGTAGAAATCAAAATTACGACTATCTAATGATAGCAATTCTGTAGGAGTAGACAACTCCCATATAAGTTATGATGAGTGTGCATTCTATGACAAATGCTAATGATAGCGATAATTTGTCCCGCTTATTTCGCAGCCGGAAGGCCGTCGCTATCAAATTCAGTTCTACAGCTTAACATATGGGCACGCCTATCTGACTCTAGTCAGCAAGCAGCTTCACGCCAGAGTGATGTTTTTTATCTGGTTGCTGAACAAGCTACTATCTATGCCTGATCAGACTAAAGGGCCTGCCACCCGCTCGTGGAAACAGCAACAAACGGATGAATGAGGTGGATAAATGAAAAAATGAACGAATGAATAGATGGCCAGTTAAGCAATCGTATTTAGCCAATCATTGGCAAGGCTGGTATAACATGCGGTTGACTAGTGCACGACAGTTGAATGCATCTACTCAGATCACAGTATGAGAAGCATTCATCATTCCTTAAATGTCAAAATGTTGAGCTTTCAACGAACGGCTCAACAAACGCATTCTACGAAGGAAACACATTCGCTTTTTGCATTCGTTCGTTCATTCATTGCTGTTTTCACGAGCGTGTGGCATGCCCTTAATTCCTTACCAAGTAAGTTAGGAGTTATGCTCCCTCAACTGGAATTTAATCTTTGGAGTTATCCTACCACTCAATGGTAGGCTATGCATTTGAATGTACATTCCAGATTGTACTGTAGAACTGGATTTGATAGCGACGGTCTAACAGCCACGAAAATAATGTTGGAAATTGGTCGCTATCATTGGAATTCACTATAGAAAGAAGAGTAGTCTTCCCCTTTATAGAATCGCTATCGTTGGATCGCTATCATTGTTGTTTCTTGCTGATTTTGAAGGAAACATTAAAATTTCTGTTGCTACAGTACTCATGCTTAAGTTTATATTTTTGAGAAAGAAGCTTTTTGGCTGTCTGGCGAAACTAGCAAGCTTCCCTTAATGACAATGCTTACTGCAAAGTACAAACCTATAGCGAAGAATTCTCATACTGTGTAGCGTCCTTGCCACTCACACACTTTGCAGCGTTTCTGCGAGTTGGACACCAGGCAAGGGGCTCTAAACCCATTCCATTACCTCTCATGTAGTGGGTAATTTTAAGCCAAACACAAGTTATCAGTTTCTGTGACCCTTTGGCCCACACAGGAAGCAACAGAATGACTTTTCGAAAACTTGTAGCAGATGAAAAATCATAGAGTTTGCAGCACTGCCTTAGAGATTTGGGCTGATGAGCTTCTCATTAGGCACATAATTATTGTTTCCCTCTAGTTTTGTATTTTAAAGCATATTTATTGTTTTCACCTCCTTAATTGGGGGTCAGATAACTCCAAGTTGAAGTCAAATTAAATTTTAACTTGAGAATAAACAACACATACAACACATACAACGCATACAACACATACAACACATAAAACACATACAACATGTACAACACATACAACACATACAACATGTATAATCAACTATGATTTCACAAAGCAGTAATAATTGATAGCATTCTACGAATAGCAAAATTATCTGTATATGTTATATTATATATCCAAATTATTATTATTTTCATTATTGTTATCATATTATTATATGTTATCTGTACATATGATATTATTGTTATCATATTATTATATGTTATCTGTACATATGATATTATATATCAATATTATTATTATTATTATATTATTATTTGTTATTTGTATACGGCAGACGTGGCAATTTTTATATCATATTCAAACCGTTTTGACGAAATTCTTATGACCTCACGTGACCTCATGACCTTACGTGACCTCATGACCTCTACGTTTATCACATTAAACTTAGATCTCTCCACTTAAATTCCAATAAGATGCAGCAATAAGTGAAGAACTATGCTGTTCTGTACGCATTAGTAGCACATCTCATGACATCCCTACTCCGTCTTGTGTAAAACACCGCTATGATTAACGAATAGCAAAATTATGACAATTACAAGCAATCATCCGCAAAATTGCCGCATCCCCGTCCCCAAACATCCTAAAGATAAATGTGGCAAACTGTTGCCAGTTTTGGCTAGTCTAATCACGTTTGCCTCATTTCAATGCTGTATTTACTAGGTAGAGTTTATCACATTTATCTTAAATAAAATTATAATAGTTACAGACGGTGGCTTTGTTCATTCTCCGGTCGATATGGATGCATGTCGGGAAGTGTGCAGGCGTGTGCACACATGAGTGGAAATGGCCGCACACATGCTCTGGAGTGTGTGCAAAAATTGGCAAGAGACTGACAAAAACTCATACAGTTAAATATATGCATTTCTGTAGAATCTGCAGGTCCATACATGCTAGAACTAGGCTTATGGGACAAAACTCAAATGAGACATTTCGACCAGTAAGTGATTTATTACAAAATAATAAATGTACTATCAAAATCTCTGATTGTAACATTGAACTTCTCTGTGATTCGAACTTTGCAATGTTTTAGTGGTCGCAGTAACTCAGTCTCAGTAACTCAGTCTCAGTAACTCAGTCTCAGTAACTCAGTCTCGGTAACTCAGTCTCGGTAACTCAGTCTCGGTAACTCAGTCTCGGTAACTCGGTCTCGGTAACTCAGTCTTGGCTTCTAACTTTAATCGTATCTATGCATTGCATTTGACTTGATTCGAAAATTGTTGACCACAAATCTTTGTGTCAAATTTAGTGCCTGACCACGCAGTGAAGGTGTGTATCTTTCCCGTCTCGTGTATTTCTCTGGTGAACTTCAAACAATCCGAGTCTGTCAAAGTAAACAATATATCTCATGGCGAGAATCTAGTAAATGTAGACTTAGATTTAATGAGTGTATAGGGTTCCTTACCTCGGACAGGATACCACAACCCCCACTTATTGACACACGCGGATGGAACCTCTGCGCAATAAACCTTTGTCGAAGCCAGTGCGGCAATGAAGAGATTAACCGCCGGTTGACACGTTCCATTGTGACTATCTGCCAGGCAGATTAGAGTGGCCAACGCCTTCTCTCTACAAAAAGTGACAAGCAGAGACTGAAGTCCTGGAAGTTTTACATAATTTAATGATTTCTGAGGACATACAGCCAGTATGGTTGCAGCCGACTCTACTACTCCCACAAAAAAATATGTAATAGACTTTTTCAGGGGAGTGACCAGAGCACTAAGCGGCGATAGCTGGTTCATTGGTCACTCGGTGGAGGGTATAAACCGGTGGGATTTCTTTGATGATTTAAGTCATAGTTTAGGACTTGGCAACGAGCAATCAGAAATAGTTGATTAGAATTCCTCAACAGCCTAGAAACAGGATGATAGCTTATTACAGATTACTGCTAAAGTTTCTGTTTGTACTGCAATGCAAAAGTGCAAACGCATAGTCAGAAAACTGCTGGACAGATACAGTCATAGTAGGTCATAGGTCATAGGTCATTGTAGCTGCAATCAAAGGAAGACCAATGACATGAAAGGACAATTTTCAAACTCGTAAAAATGTATTGAGCATGAGACAAGACAACTCCTACCAGTAGTTAGTGCCTCACCCCCCCCCCTCTCCTAGAATTCCTCACACAGGAAGTAGTGCCTGTAGCGCAGTTGCTATCCGTTGGTGAACTCTTTGACAGCTGAGCTGACATACTGAATACAAACATATCAATTTTGTAGAAAGTTGTGTTTCTCTGACAATCACCGTTCGGGTAAACCGATTTGAATCATGCGTCAAAGTTACCAGTAGTTAAAAGGCTAGGTATTTGTCATTCTTCTGTCAATTTTTTGCTCAATCCCACGCCTATCCATGCTCACTCCCGCACCTATCCGTACTCACTCCCTCTCACTCCCTCTCACTCCCGCTCACTGCCGCTCACTCTTGCACATGCTGATGCACGAATATATACGGGAGAATGACGAAAGCTAAAGGCTAGCCTAACAGTGCCCATCGTATTTCTGTAGATTTCATTACACGAAGCCGCCTCATACCCAAATCTTATAGTATAGACTTATACTCACTTTTCATTGCCACAGTCAAACCAGCTGTCTCTAAACACTGGGTTTAAGCACTGGAAAACTCTCTGACAGTCTGAAAGAGAAAGTACTATGGTATGAAAGAAGAAGTGCTGTGGTGTGAAAGAGAAAGCATTGTGGTATGAAAGGGAAAGTACTATGCTACCAAAGAGGAACTGCCATGCTATTAAGAAGAAATTACTTTGCTTTAAAAGAGGAAGTGCCTTGCCATGGTGTTGTGAGGCTATGCAGGTTACTAGGTAGCTGGTGATGATGTTATGGTTCGGCCTACATATTTTTTCAACCGTATCAGCACTGAATTATCCTGGGAACTCAATTTGTATGAAATATTGTATGCACTAGCTAGTTCAGTTAGTTTAGGTTCGGTATATTATTGCAATCCGTTTTAGCCTGCAGATCCACTACCACCTAGTACGTGATTTTTCAAGGGTATTAAGGATTTGCACCCACCTTTGTTTGATTTTTTTGTTTTCAAGCACTGATTGCTCTTCAACACGTCATAGATCCTCTTCATCATGACCATCATTCTGACAGAGTCGGTGATACGACAAGACTGCAGCGTATCCTCAACTGAAGCCATTGCTCTGTTAAGACATGTTGATACAGTGACAATAAATCACTCACAATACGGTAGTATTGTCGTAACAGACAGAGAACTTACTGGTTACAGTTCCTAGAGGCAACAGACTTCAGTTCATTTAGATCTTCATTCAGCTTAAGGTTACACGACATCTCTGTGAAACGAACAGGCAGAGTAAAATGAAGATTTTGGTTAATTTGTGGAGGCAATGAGGCACTTGGCTACCGCTGCTAGTACCTGCATTTTTGGTTGCATGCTCTGAAACGTGGCCCCAAGCGACCAGAACTGAGGTGATTACAAAGAGAACCGATGCTCTTCTAATGCTATTCACTCATCTATGTGATACCTACGTGATGACATATTGTAGCAAATATAAATCTCGAACTAGAGCTAAACATCAACATGCAACTTGGCAATTGGCAGTTGGCAATTGGCATTGGCAAACAGCGTGATGAACAGATGATCATTTTGAGTAAAATTGAGACGGCATGAGATCATGTGGATACCTATCATGAAGCAGAGTGAAGGGGGTAAGACTGATCCAGAAGCTAACTATGCATATGCACTGTTACAGATTACACTGCCATCAAGCACCATCAGAGTCATTTATTCCCAGAATGCAACTGTGATTCGTACTTACCATTCTCCATGGCGTGGTTAGCTGGAGATAGCGAGAGAAACATCAAAGCTGTAACAACCCGAAGCATGGCAGTAGACTGGTGAGTGAGGCTGGGCTCTGATACACTAGTGAATTATCCAGACTGACTGTCAGGAGCACTAACAGCCTGTTTTATTGGGTCAAAAAGAGGTTGTTTCCATGGTTACCACTGCAAATCAGCGCCTTTGATTGCGTGATTCGTCTGATGCAAATGAATAATGCGTAGAAGGACACCAGGAAATGGATCCTGATATTTAATTGGTCAACTCAAATCCAGGTCAATGGTCCATGCTTCAGCAGACCAGCAGATGTAAGTAGCTTCTGGTCTATTTATAGACAAATTTCTACATGTGACTAAATCATGTACCTAAATGACATGGCACTTTCCCTACCTGAGTTATTGATCTCAACGACTGGTAATTGACCTACTTACTGCTAACCTAACTATACTACTAAGACTACTGCTGGAATACCTATGACCTATGACCTATGACCACAGCTACACAGGTTTGTAAGATACAAGGTGGTGATCATGTTTGTGCACTCCACATTGATGTCAACAGGTTCGAATTCACATTTTCCTGCACATTGCTCTCAATGTTCTGTTTTTGGCAGCTGTATGCCAGTCATAGCTGATCAGAGACATTCAGTACCCAAATACTGAAACAGCTGCTGATAACTATACAGACGTCGTACCTGCTGAGATGAAAAGTTTATTGTATTTCTGGGGAGGATGCGCCAGTATCTTTGCTGCCCAAATCGGAGACTAAGCTCATTTTATTAGTCTCCTATTTTTCTCCTGTTGTGTATCGGTAGGATCTTGCTGAGCTGAGCTCCAATATGCCGGAACAGTAGCTGGGGGTAGAGATTCTGGGCTAGAGCTTGTCAAAGTTCAGAAAAACTTAATCTCCAGTATTTTGTGGTAACCTGAGCTAATCTGAGACTTCAAACACTCCTTTCAATGTATGAGTACTAAGATAATAAGCTAGATAAAAGCTTGACATTTCTCTGAGCTGGGCTATTGTTGCTAATATTGCAAATATCTTCTGAACTTCTGCAGAATAGTTGTCTAATACAGCATCAGCATGACTCACACAACAGTAGCATGATTTCATCTTGATGTACTGCATTACACACAATAATTTTTGCCGCTAAAATTAGCAAAAAGGGCTTACTGCGGAAACGTTGAAGGTGTGCGGGCGTCGGTCATCCTCTGATCTCAAGTGTCAAAGCATCTATCCGAGCACACAAGCATGGAGAACGCCCGTCAAGCGTCATGGATGATTGATGAATCTATGATTTATAATTTCCCGTTTGAGGGCGCAAAGGTCTGTGTCAGTTGGAGCGAGGCATGATTCTAACTGGAGACGTCAACAACTTCACAGTCTCGGTGATCGATAGTCAGATATACGTCTGAGTGGGCCGGCATGAGATGGCCGCCTGCATAGCTCACTAATCAGCAAGTGTTGATTGCATGACAGCTCCTCTCCAATGGATTGGGTTGAGATGTATCTGCATCGGATGAGTCATCACAGAAAATAGAGCGGAGCCTAGGAAAATGTGGGCGGAGTTTCTACATCTGCTCTAGCTCACGGTGCAAGTATCCCAAAATCACATGCAATTCCTTGCCTTAGGAGAAGTTAGGATTATTTTTCTGCACCAGTAGATGGCGTGTCCATACTAGTGCACCCAATGGTCATGTGACCTTTTCCTGTCAGACGTAGCGTAGGGCTATCGGTTTTCCAGTCTGCATGAACAAGGAAATTAGCATTTCAGTGCAACGTGGAGAACCAGCTACAGTGGATTTGATTGGCTGTTTACTCAAGTGATGGACGTCAAACGATGGCATTTTGATGCTCTGCCAAGGAAAACTGGTCTAATGACATACTGGAAAGCTGGTGTCATGAACATTCAATTTCTATTATTGCATTTCTCTTGCATTCCTCTAGGCACCCATTGCATCACGACTCTAAAGGAGAAGTTATTTTAAGGCTATAAAGCAGGAAATATGTATTTTAGGAGTCCAGCGATTGCCAACATGTACATGTAGATCAATTTAGATGAGTAGAGGTAAGTTAAACAAGGAAATAGTCAGAACTATGATTTCCCTGTTACTCTACAGAAATATTGACCAACATTAATTTCTAACTCGTGATTTATGGAAGAAGTGATGTTTCCTTGTGAGCTTTTCATAGTATGTCTTATCTTGCATGTAAAAGTTCCACATACGAACCTCTCCCCCTCTCCCCCTCTCCCCCTCTCACCCTCTCTCCCTCCCTTTCTCTCATCCATCTTGTTGATCATATGATCGCCAATGTGTTCTTATTGAGACTGTTTGTTTATGGGTTTATGACAGCCATGAGCAGATTCTTGATGACACTTGAGATATAAATGGTAGAAGTATGATATGGTGTCTGTGTGATGTTGCATTCACATTGAAGGTGATGCCATACATTTTATAGCATGGGATCTCAGTTATTCCTACTGCCGGCCATGGTGACTCAGTGACTGCTATGATCAACCTATCTATGATCAATATATCTATGATCTATTGATGTCAATTGATAGGCTTAAACATAAAATGTGGCCTTATGACATGACAAGTACTAAGAAGTACCCCACAGTTTTTTTTGCTATTTTCACACTATCATATATGCAGTATAAAACTTACTAATATATGTATATACAATCTGTCATAGATGTCTGCGTTCCCTACAACAGCTAGGTTTCCATTACAGTATTCTTATGAAGTATGGAAAACCTACAGTATTCCAGCGGGTCGAGCTATGCTGGTAAATTCTGTGCAAATGGTAACAAAACCGGCTATGGTGTGTTGAATATTCACGACGGAGCGAAATATTGCGGACAATTTGAGGGCGGTTTGTTCTGTGGGCTGGGCGTTCTCACACTGCCAGATGGCTCTCAGTGAGTGAACTCAATCTTCCATCTATATCATTCTGGCATAACATGATTAGCAAGGAAGTCATTGCCTGTGTTCCTATCATACAGGTACGAGGGTGAGTTTGTGAGAGGTAAGTTCCATGGCTACGGAACGTACGTACGCAATGACTCGATGGTATATCGAGGTCAGTTCCGGGACGGCAGGCCAGAAGGTTATGGTAACTATCCACAACAACATATCGTTTTTTCGTAGTGGATCTGATGATACTAGTATGCTTGTCCTTGTTGTTGTTGTTGTTACTAGTATGTTTGTTGTTACTAGTATGTTTGTTGACAGAATTGATAAGAATGAGACCAGGGAGATCAGTAATGTATATCAATCAGAGCACCTGCTGATATAGTAACATAGTAACCGTGGTAACGAGTACACACGTACCAATATTCTGTTTCTACTCTCTAGGCTCGGTTGTGTTCCCAGATGGTTCTCACGGATTTCCAAGGAATGAAGGTTATTTCGAGAATTTTGCTTTGAAGAAGGCAGTCAAATCTCAACAGCATGTTGAACAGGCCAAACAAGCTGCACTCAAAGCCCGCCGCATTCAGCAGGAGAGCTGACTGTGTCCATGACACTTGGAACTGTGAAAGTGAGCTAATGACTCGTTTTTTTTTAGTCCTCTGCTATGTCCTGCCTTCCTGGTGGTCTCTTGCTGAATCCATGCATCTCAAAGTCCGTCTGGAATCGCTTTTGTAAGCTCACTAGCAGCTCTCTCGGCAGATCTTTATACCAGGTGTCTATAACCTGCTTAGTCTTGTGCTTCACTGAGGGAAACGAGTGGGGAAAAGTGACGTTCAATCCGATACTCTTGATAACAGCTGCTGCATCTTCCTCTACAGTCTCCATATGGCCAATAAAATCGTATTTAACATCGCAAAAGTTGCATAACTTTGTTTGTGGCGTCCAATGCATGTCACTGGAACTGCCACTAGCGATGCACTCCAGAAACTGCTTGAAAGTGATGTCCGGTTTGTAAGGTGTCATGCTCTCCCATTTGCAAGGTTGATGGAGGATCCTGGAGTAGTTGTAGTCGACTGCTTTGTTGATATACGCTGACACCAGCCTCTCCCATGGATCCCTAAAACAAGCAACATCATCAGTTTGTTCCTGATCTCATAGCGCTTGCCTGTACGAAACTGGCTGAATACAGAGCCAGATGCTTGCAAGACAAACATGTTTACCAATCAGAATGTCAGATTGTATTGTGATAGTTTTTACCAAACAAGCAGACCACTGACATCCATATTCAATATTGCAGTAGCAGCTTTCTATGGATTTTACTCTCAAGTTTCTCGATGCTCCGCAAACAGAAATATTTGGGGAACATCCTGCTGGCTAGAATTGCAGCAGAAGCCTCTCTACTTATAATCACCAAACTAGTTCACCAGTCTAAAAGGTTCTCCTACGCTGCTTTTAGGCATTTGGTAAAATTTTATCAGAGATTTTGGATAGATTTTTCCAGAATATCTGATTATATCACAACCATAGATCAAGGCCAAGTAAGATCACTACTCATAACTGAGACAGAACATAACATACAGCTAACCTGACAAAGACGAATGAGTAGCTATACTGCTGTTGGGCGTAAGCTCTTTTTATGGCAAGCGTTCCTCTGACATCCATTACTCCAGCCTTGACATCGCTGCCAGTTCCCACGTCTGTAGCATAACTGCTGATCAGTCCACTCGTATAGTGCCATAGTCTCTTCCAGCTGCTCCACCCCGACTTAGGAATTGGACAGAAGAGGTACTTGTTTCTTTGGTTCAGTTTGTAGTGCCAGTTGCTACTGACCACTCTGAATGATGTAGCAGTTAGTATGTCTACTCCTGTCCCATGCACGTATGTATAAACAAAAGTAAGTGGAACTACAAGGTTTCAACGTACATTTTACCGCGATGTACTTCGCACCATTCAGCTATGGCGCTCTGCCGCTGCTGCTGTCGTTGCCTCACTGCGACTGCGGTGACAGAGGCTGGTGTGCCTGCTGCCTGTTTAGGAGATGACTGGCGGTGTAAGGTGCTCTCGCTGTGCTCTTTTTCACCAACTTGTGGCAGTTGCGAAGGTATGCTAACCATCAAATCACGGTCCTGAATTACACAAAATTCGGTTAGAAATGAAGTCATACAGCAAGAGATGGAAGAGTTTATGACACTCACCTGTAGTTTGTACCTGAACACAGCCAAACCCATGAGGGCCATGCTGACACACATGCTGACTGCAAGCTTGTGCCTCCACAGAAGCAGACGGATTTGTCTTGGGTTCATTGCTGAGCCTAGAGTGAACAGACAGACAGGAGTAACAGCATTGATTGGGAACTAACTAATCACCCTTTCTACTAGGCATTCAGTTTAAAATGGTGGCCCAATTGATTTCCAATGTAGACATTCTATTGTACAGCCAGATTGACTCACTACCTTCAAACACACAAATAAAGAATTTACCCGTTCAATATAGACATAAGCGTATCGCTGAATAGCAGTATTATTATAAACACAAAGCAATATACAGTCATAGAATGCAGACATGGCTATGTGTTTGCGGGACCTGGAAAATCCAATCCCACATACTGCATGGACTCTGACAAGAGACTTTTATAACAGCGACTCTCTTTCTTATCCGAGCAATTGTATGCGGAACGTAACATCCATCCGGGCTCTCATAGCTCTGCAATTATTGCAGCCTACTCACAGGTCTTTTTTTACAGATTTGGAAACAGTGTACACACAGTTTCAGCGTCCAGTAATACTTCTACTGGTACTCATGTAGGATTTGTCTCCCCTGGCAACACTGGCTCGCATGAGATCACTGTGTCCACCTGTCTGCAAAATGTTAGCATAGCGTGCAAGTGAAGACAACTAATGCCGGGATGATTACGATGTACCTCCTATGCGAATTACACGCTGACCAATCCTCAAAGCTTGCCTAGTCTGAGGTGTACAGCGCAGAAGAGGTATGAGGCATACAGCAACAGCTTGGCATTGAGCAATACCACACAAAGAGAGACCTGCAGCAGACTGCCAGCAATACCACACAAAGAGAGACCTGCAGCAGACTGCCAGCCATACAACACAAAGAGAGACCTGCAGCAGACTGCAAGCACCACACATGTAATAGAGTAATAACAAAGATCTTCACTTGATCACGTATAGTAGTGCACTTGAAAGACATGAGTACTATCCACTCAGATAAGATACAGTTCTATGGCAGTGCCGACATTATCCATACATAAGAGCCAGGGCAAAGTCTTGACCAATGCGCTGAGTGAGAGAATAGACTAGACATGTATACAGCAAGGGGAAGGTAATACTAACAGCCCTTCCCGCCTTGAGAGCTTGAAATCAACTTCTCTAAATGGACATATTTCACCACCATTTTCTGGACAGAAAGACCATATACGATGGAAGGAGTGTCACTTTTCTTCATCGTGAACTATCAGTTGTATAATCGATAGTTTCACAACAAGTTACTATTAGTTCGCGTTTCAAATGCTGTCCTTACATCGCGATGAGACACAGCTAGCTTATGATGAAGACTTGCTGCCACTGTCACGATACATGCAGTCAAGTAGGTCAAGGTCAAGTGTGTGACGATGAAAGATACTCAGGTAGCAAAACAGACATCTATGTGATCATGCTTAAATAGCTGCTCCTAGAAGAAGAACAGAAATTGCGTTCAGTCATCTTTTGTGTGTGCCATTGCCATCAGATCCATGCAACACTCTGCTGTCTCCACCAATAATACTGAATGAATATTATCAGCTGCCTTTGTGCATTACATAGCAACAGCTATTCTACTCTGACAGAAGAAGGTTATCTCCTCTAGTATGAATCTGATGGGCAAGCAAGCACTGAAAATAGCAGAATTAAAATTATTTTACACATAATATAATATAATGGTATCCTACCTGCACACACCTACACACACCTACACACACCTACACACACCTACACACACCTACACACACCTGCACACAGCAGTGCTGACAACTAGAGTATCTAACACGATGGGCGTCACCTCCAACAGCTAACCTAATCCACAATAATAATGAAACTTCCTTGCTCAGTCTTTGCTCCCATTCAGCTCACTAATCCACCAATGAGACTATCTTCCACTGCCCCTCATTTCCCTACATGCATGTCGAGGATGGTCTTGTTTCACTCCTATCTGATTGGATGCTCAGGCGGCCTTCATGGCACACCCATTGCCTGAGAACTTTAGTAATGCTATTCAAACTTCACCACATAACCATATAATGTGTCTGGCCTCTCAACATTGGAGAAGTGATAGACTGAGCAGACTCCGATCTACTACTCGAGCTGCAGTCAGGTCAATCATATATTTGCTACATTTTTAGCTGAGAATTTCATATGTGTGACTTTATCTCCATAAGCCAATTTGAGGGCAATCTTTGGTCGAGGAGGTAGGGAAAATCTTTCCTGTTGAAGGTAAATAGGAGTGAAAAAAGGCAAGCAAGTACTCAGTGTCATATCTACCATTTTGATGAATGCTCTGGCCGCGTTAACGGCTGAGACCCCTGAAATATTTTTCTCTTTACTAAGAAAATTATATGACACTTGTTGATGCAACAGACTTGAGAGAGGAGGTGGAGGGAGCGAGTGAGAGATGAAGGGAGTGAGGGAGGGAGGTGGAGGGAGAGAGTGAGAGATGGAGGGAGTGAGGGAGGGAGGTGGAGGGAGAGAGTGAGAGAGGGAGAGAGGGAAGGGGGGAGAGGAGGGGAGTGGGATGTGGATGT
>ERZ1740065.1808-NODE-1808-length-13082-cov-4.425424_pt1 | contig 13082 bp, 6 predicted proteins | sample MGYA00581738_ERZ1740065 | MGnify/ENA primary metagenome ERZ1740065 (study PRJEB43018, sample SAMN04849749) | marine metagenome | isolation source: floating plastic debris | place: Pacific Ocean | collected 2008-09-01 | study: EMG produced TPA metagenomics... | reverse complement strand
CTTATTTGGGGGGGAGATAGAATTTCGCCCAGTGGGCGGGACCCGCCCTCAAGGTGCTGACAAAACAGTACCCCTTCGCGGCCTTGGTGCGACGCACTAGGCTGCTACCCAGACCCAGGTTCCTAATCCTGGTCGTGGAAAAAACAAACATCCTCTCCATGGTCTAGAATTAGGAAAAGACCCTACATAGACGCTTTCCAGGAAGAAATTCCATAAACGTTTTCGACCGAGGGGCCAAAAATTAGTCCTAATTCATTGATAATCAGCGAGAAAAAATTTTGAAAAAAGTAGCGGTTTCGTCAAAAAGTGAGTGGGCCGATCGGGAAATACGCAGGCTGATGAGGGCTCGTTCCTTGCTTATTGCTTTTCCTCCGCGCCTTCCGCGCCACCCTGCTCCTCGGTCGATGGCCCTTTTTTACCCTTGGTCTTTTTCGCCTTCTTTTCTTTCGGCCCCTTGGCCTTTTTGCTTTTTACCTTGCTGGGATCCTTTGTGAAGAGATTCCGGGCGCGCTGCCACAGTGGGGTAGGAGCAATGGCTGATGTCAACTCGCCGAGGTGGTAGCGGCGGATGGTAGTCAGCGCACCGTCGGATTAGGTCTTGACCCGGCCGTGTAGCTTTCCATCTTTGTTTTTGCCCCGGACCACTTCCTGTTTGCGCGCTTCAAAGCGGGTAAACGAACCGTTGACCTTTCCCTTGCGCCAGTTCGTTTCCTGAATCAGATCGCCGGCCACATTCCATTCCTTCCACAGGCCGTGTTTCAAACCATTCTTGAACCAGCCCTGGGTTTGGAGACGGCTGTCGGCCTGAAAGTCGCAGTACTCGCCGTGGAGGAGGTGCCCGTGGTAGCCGCCTTGGACCTGTTGGATGCGCCCTTGGGTGTAGTAGAAATAGCGCCGATTGTTGTGGACCTTTACCTTGGGATCGTCGAGCAGGATGTGGGCTTTGGTCAGCTGGCCCGATTGGCGGACGACGATGGAGTTGGTGGTGATATTGGTCAGTTCCTTGAGGGATTGCCCCTGGAGGGGGGGCTGCCAGAGGCCGAGGACGAGGAGCGACAGGAGGGGGATTAGTTTCATGACTTTGCGGTAGTTTTGAGTGATAAAGGTAGGGAAAAATGGGGAGAGATGCTATCGCTGGAGGTAGAGGTAGCCTTGCTCCTGACCGTCGCGGTAGCGGACCATAAAGTAGTAAGTGTCGGTCGGATAGTCTTCACCGGACCAGGGGCGGCTGGGGTCCTGGCTTTCGTAGATCAACTGACCAGAGCGGTTGTAGATTTGGATCAGTACCTCCTCACATGCACGGAGGCCGTCGAAAGGAAATACGTCGTTTTGGCCATCTCCGTTGGGCGTAAAGGCATTGGCGAGTAAGCGTTCGCTACAGGCGACAAAGATTTCCTGGCTGAAAGCATCGCGGCAGCCCCACTCGTCTTCCATTGCCAAGGTCACCGTGTAGTAGCCGGGGTTAGGGTAGCGGTACTGGGGTTGTTCTCCTTCGGAAGCTTCGCCATTTCCCCAATCCCAAAAGAAATGCGTTCCCGGGGAGGACTCGTTGACAATCGGAAGGAGGCTGCGGGTATCAACGGGTAGGCTTTCGTCCAAGCTGAATTGGGCGGTGGGCTTCTCGGGGAAACGAACTTCAAAGGACTGCGTGATGAGGTACTCCTGACCCAATTCCACCGTTCGAAGGGTCACCTCGTATATTCCCTCCTCCGTAAGGGTCAATTCGGGAGCGGGCCCCGTGAGTGGTAGGTCATCATTTACCGTCCAATCCCACTCGCGTGCGCTTTTGACGTTGTAGGATTGCAGTCGTACGCTGGCTTGATCGCAGGAATAGGAAATCTCTGGTTCAAAACCGATAAATTTTCCAGTTGCCTCGACCGAGACGTCATCCAAAAAGTAAGTGACTTGTCGGGCCCCACCCGGATTGAGGCGTAGGGACCCGGTACCGTAAGAAAAATTACCGATGGTCAGGACCGTGTGGGGACGATCGGCAATCCAGGTAAATTCAATGGGCGTCCAAGCGTCCCGATCATCGACGAAGGGAGGGTTGGTGAAGGTGGGTTCGAGTTGCGCCATTTCGGCACTGGTCAGGTAGATGGGGCCTTCCGAAAAAAGAAAGCCATGGTCATCGCAACTGCCACTGGAAGTCTCCGCCAGGGAAGCGTAAACCCTTACCCGGTATTCCCTGAGGGGAACCAAAGTATCGGTGAGAACCACACTGACGAATTCAAATTGAGTGGGTGGGTCGGGAACGTAATAGTGCAGTACGATATAAGCTTCGCCGCTGCGGGGCGCTTGTGCTCCCCAACCGCTGTCGAGTGGGTTGGCCGAATAAATGCCCCGCCCCGGACTTTGGAGATGAAAATAATCCGGAGTGCGCTCCGTGGGGTTAAACCAGTCGTCGACGAGGTCGAATTGATTTTCCGAATCGGGAATGCCATTGTTGTTTTCAAAGCTGGGGTTGGGAACGAGATTTTGACCGAGGGTACCGCTGACCAATACCATTAGACCAATGAGGAGTGACACGCTACGTTTCATGGCTGCTTATTTTGGCTAGAAGCCATCTCAAAATGTTTTTGTTGGCAACGAAGTAGGGGCGAAAATGACCCTTCCGCAGCCCGAAGCATATTTTTGAGATGGCTTCTACAAATGTAGGGGCAGACCAGATTGGTATCAAGGGGAGCAAAGAAATTTTTTTGGGTAGCCATTTGGATTTGTAAAAATCGCACCTTAAATTTGAATTGTTGCCAACAGGATGTAGAAAAGCACCGTTCACTCAGGTGTCATCACTAAAAATCAATCTACGGGAAGCTTTATTGTCCACCTTGGTAGTCAAAAAATATAATAAAACTAAAGTTTCATTAAGCTATGGCTAGACATCATACCGATTCCAGTTAAGCCCCAATTGTCATCACGTTTATCAATAATGCTGCCCAGTAGTTCGTCATCTGGCAGATGGGTACGGCTACGTGCTTACCATCACTGACTAGCAAAGCTGGGCCGTTAATTTATTAATCTTACCAACGGGAGTGCGCTCCCTTGGGACCAAAAAGTATGGGCTGCAAAGCCTGGCTTTCTGGCGTTCTATATTCAACTCAACGATATGCTCCTCAAGCACCCTCGTAAGCAACGGGTCGTGGCCCTTGGCTTGCTACTCACCTTTGTACAGAGTATCATTTGTCCCACCATCGGCTGGGCCCTTACCTCTGGCCCCACTACTCCCGAAGCCACTAGCTTTGAGCCGGTGGATACTACCGATATGGTCAATTTGCAAACGGGAGATTTTACTAATTCTATCCGACTGATTGAGGTGCCCGCGCCGGAGGGTGGCTATCACCTGGCCTTGTCTTACCACGCGGGTATCAAGCCATTGGAAGATGCTTCCTGGGTGGGGCTGGGTTGGAGCTTGAGTCCGGGGGCGATCAATCGAGCGGTCAATGGTTATCCCGACGACCAGTTCGAGGTGAGACGTCACGTGGAGGATTACTGGTCTGGTGGGACCAGTGAATCCTATTCGGTCGGAATTGGAATCGGTGCACCAGCGGGGGCTAACTTTAACCTGGCTTATAGTTGGTCCAATGACACCTACAAGGGATTTAATGGAGAGTTGTCAATGAGCATCACTTACGGCTTACGGGTCGGAGTGGGGAAAGGGCGAGTCGGCTTGAGCGGGGGGCTTTACGCCAGTACCAGTGGTGTAGTAGGTACCAGTGTCGGAGTTACTGCCTTCTATCTTGGTTCTACTATCAGACATAGCCATAGCCTTGTGGGTATGGTATCCACACACGGTGGGGCCACTATCCACGCTACTTCTAGTATCGGCACGGGCCCACTCACGGCTTCTTATCAGATGACCTACGCCTCGGGAGCTGGGGCGGGTGTAAAATGGAGTTCAAGTCTTGGCTATAGTCTGAGGTCCAGACAATTGGGGGGGAGCGTTTCGGTGAGTGGCTTGGGGTCATCTACGGCCAACAATCGGCTTGGCAATATCTCCTCTAGCCAGCGGGGTATTCAAATATCTTTGGGGGTGATTGACTTTTCCTACCGCTACCTTCGCTACTGGCTATTTGAGCGCGATTGGGTCAACATAAGCGGCACCCTCCACGCCTCAAAATTTGATGACTTTTTTACGGCTTCGAATTGTGAAGAATTGGCGAATACCACTCGCGCTTTTGATAAAATCAGTTTGCCCAGCTATCTGGGGCGTGATCCCTCCCGATCACTAGGTGGAAGTTTTGCCGCCACCGACGTTTACCAAGTAGCTGGTCAAGGCATATCCGGCAATATCAAGCCCTATTTTTACTACACTCAAGTACCCTTGATTGGTAAAAGCAAATCCCTCAGTACGGGTAATAATTCGAGCTACGCCATGAGCTATCAAAAGTTAAACGATTTGAACTACAGCTCCGATAAGGTACAGTTTCGCTTTGTCAACGATTTTTCCAACGCCATCACGGCCTCCGTAAATGACCTGACCTACGATCCAAACATTGCTTGTGACGGAGGCAATGGTGCTTTTCTGCCGGGAAGTAGTACCTTCTCTACTCCACCCGCTGGCTACAACGGTTCTACTAATTTTTTGGCGGGTTCACAGCACGTGGCTTGGTATACCAATCAAGAAATTGTGGATGGGACGGCCCGAGGAAAGGGCTTGATGGATTATCCAGGAATGCTTCCGGCGGATCGTATGGAATTTGACAATTGGAATACGCCCGGCTTGGATATTAAAGCTCAAATCGGCGCCTACTCCATTACCAACGGGGAGGGGGTTACCTATCATTACGCGCTGCCCGCATACACCTATGATGAGTACCATTCTTCGACCATTCTCAGTGCGGACAACCAGAACAATGGAACGGTATACAACCGACAGGAAAACTTTCACCCGTACGCTTACACTTGGCTGCTGACGGCAATTACGGGACCCGATTTTGTTGATCGGGGAGCTGACGGTATTTCGGACGGACAATTGGGGGAAGAAGACTGGGGGTACTGGGTGGCTTTTGATTACGGTCGTTGGACGGGTAATTTCCAATGGCGTACCCCCAGCGAAGGGGTGTTTCACGATATCAATTCTCGGGCCCAAACCTACTCCTACGGAAAGAAGGAATTGTACTATCTGGATGCCATTCGCACTCGGACTCACACTGGTCTTTTCGTCAAAGACATCCGTCAAGATGGTAAAGGCGTTTCTGGCCGGGCCGGTGGTTTCGGGACGGGTAATGTCACCATCCACCCTCACTGTGAGGCCGTTTGTGAATTTGGCCCACCCACCCCTTACGAGTACGTTGAGCCCTGTAGTAAATCCTGGGAAATTGGACCAGTGGCACCCACTAGCGTGCTGAAGCTGAACGAGATATTGCTTTTCCGCAATGCGGATTTACGGAGCGAAGCGAATTCCATCGCCGACCTAAAAGACAATGGCCACTCCTCGTATTCCCAGTCTTTCAATTTTAACGGGACCCTGGCCCACGATCACTGTGCCCCGGAGCTGCCAACCATCTGTGACTATTACGACGGGGCTTGTACGGCTTGCATCAATTATTCTCGTTGTGACCTTCCACCCAATGATGTGTTTCGCTGGACTTATCACCACGAGGCAAATGTGATCGATCAAAATGACATTGGTACCTCACTTCGACAAAAAGCATTGAGGACGATCAAGTTAAGCACGGATTATTCTTTGTCTCCCGAAACCCCCAACAGCTATGTGAATACCGGCGTGTACACGTCCAGTCCCCAAATCCCCAGCGAGCGATCGGGTAAGTTGACGCTCCGGTCGGTAAAGTTCTTTGGTCGTAACGATACGAGTATTTTACCCTCCATTAATTTTGAATACGATCAGGCGTCTTCACTCCCTTATGATTTTGACCTTCAACTGAGTGCCAGCGGTGGTGATCCCTTTATCGAAATTACGGGTGCTGATGCAAATTGGGAGGACCGGATGGTGAAATGTACGGACCTCCCGACGGGAAAGGATTATTACCTGCTACTGACCCAATATCGCTACGATAGTCAGGCCGGAGCTTGGGGCTTCGACTACGAAATACTGGGAGGCAATGTTCCCAGTCATGGCTTTACTGGTGCGAACCTGGTCATCACCAAGAATCCACCGTTTAATCGCAACAAGGTAGACCTCTGGGGGTATTACAAAAACGATTTTACCGAAGCCAGTGATTACCCCCTTGGTGACGTACTGCGTTTTCCTTCGGATCAATCTTGTCAATCCATTGATGCGTGGTCCTTGCAATCCATCGAAACCAGTCTGGGAGGCTTTATCGAGGTCGAATACGAGCCACGTAATTTTACGGGACTGGGCTTTGACGGTAAAAAGGAAGTGCTCCAGTGTAACTTGGTGCGCATCGAAAATCCCGCTCCGGGAGCCGCCACTACCAAGGTTTCTTTTCCCGATCTGGACGACCCTAGTTTTTTGTTTAGCGTGGGGGATATGATCGACCTGACCACGAAACTCCAAGATTTAACGGTGGCTACTTCTTCCCACCAGATCATGGGAATAGAGCCCGCAACCAGTAGCGCTTCCGGTCGATTACTCATTCGGGGCCCCGCTCATCGCTGGGATGCCAATCGGGGATTTGTCAGCTATCGCCTCCAGGATTTGGCCCATCCAATGGCTTGTCTGGGAGATGGTATCCGGGTAAGGAAAATAAAAGTTCGGGGAAATACTTCTGAGCGAGCTACGGTCTATGCTTACTCCAATGGTAAATCCTCTTATCTACCGAGTAGCCATCGTCGCCCTTGGGCTCCCATTGCCACCAGTATCAATTCTTGGCGTGCCTACTACGATGAGTACCAAAAAACCTATGACTATCTATTTGCTAAAAGCCATCTGGCACCGGGTCCGGGGGTACTACACGGAACGGTTAAAGTGATGGAAGAAGCGGATGGTCAATTGCTACCCGGCGCAAAACGCTATCACTTCCAGCCCTTTGATGCCTCCATGATTGATATTCAGCTACAAGGCTATGGACCCAATGGGGCCGCTGACCTAGCCAACGTAAAAATCAAGAATAAAACGGGTGGGGTGGGGAGCCTATTGAGGACGGAAGTGTTGGATGGGGATGACCGCATCATCTCCCAAACGGAAATGACCTACAGTACGGATCCCGTGGCGCATGCGGAACAGGGCCGAGTCGATCAGGTATTCACCGAAGCTTGGAAACTTACTTTTGATGCACAAGGAACCAATCACCTTTATGGCCAAAAGACAGAACTGGAAGAGTATCCGCACTTCTTAGTCAGTACCACCACCACCGAGGCCGAACGCATTGCCATTACCAAGAATGTAGCTTATGATTTTTACACGGGCCTTCCCACCGTGGTCGAATCGGAGAACCTCCACGGCGAAAAGTTTCGCACCAAATCCATCGCGGCTTACCACCAGTACCCCGAGATGGGCCTCAAGGTACACGACCCCAATAATCGCCACATGCTGGAACAACAGACCTTTTCCGAAACGGTGAAGATCGATGATTGGGACGGTAACGAAATTGGCTTTGTCGACGCCAGCGCGGCGACCTGGACCAAGCGGACCCACTACCGAATTCTGGATGAACCCCAGCCCAATTTGGAACGCTATATCGACGTCCTCCAGGACAATGGCATCTACCGCAAACACGAAACCTACTACTACCGCGCCATCGGCGATCCCGATGGCACCTACGCCACGCGGGACAACTTTAATTGGTTGGGTAGCCAAACCAGCAACTGGCAGCGGGGCTCCGAGATTACGCGCTACGATCGCTATTCCAAACCCCTGGAAGCAAAGGACATCAATGGCAATTACGCGGCCACCAAGATGGGCTACGACCAAAGCCTACCCCTTGCCACGGCCAGTCCCGCGCGCTACGCCGAGCTGTACTACTCCGGGGCGGAGGACTTAATTGTGGGAACCAATTGGTTTGGTGGGGAGGTACAAAACCGAACCGGAGTCCAAAGTGCCGATTATGCTCATACGGGAGAATATTCGGTTAAGCTTGGTCCATCCCAAAGTGGGAATACCCAATATGGTTTTCAAGTGCTGGCCCAATTGGGACCCAGTGGTATTCAAACTGACGGAGCCTACCGCGCTCAAGTTTGGGTACGCGATAATGGCGATCTGGCCAAGGCCAAAATGAACTACTACTTTAGAGATGTCAATGGCAATGACCTAACCGGTTTTGGCGGGAGCAACGTGGCGGCGGACAATTACAGCGTACGGGCGGGCGACTGGGTTTTACTCGATCTGGACATCAACATTCCCAATACCTTACCGAGCGACGCCTACCTGATCGTCACGACCCTTAATGAGTCTACCACCACCCCGGCTTATTTTGACGATTTCCGACTGGCGCCCCTGAGTGCCAGTATGACCTCCTACGTATACGATCCCGATACCGACGCGCTGCGCTTCGTGCTTGATGCGGACAACCGCTACACCGAATACCAGTACGATGCGGCGGGACGTCTGCGAGCGGTGTATCGAGAAACGACCGAAAATCCCACCGGTCGTCGCTTGGTATCGGAGCACGGGATTGATTACGCTCGGGAGTTTTAGGGCCTTATTCCCAATCGGATTTTCCCAATTTTTAACCACAAATAAGTGACTGTAAAATACCAACTCATGAAATCAATAAGCTTCATTTTAGTGATGGTCATCACGCTATCCTTATCCGGGCCGGTGGCCGCACAAAGTAATTTTCTGCCCGCCCAAAAGGTCAGTTTGGTGATGGAGGTCGCCCCCGAGAATCCACCGGGTATCATTGCGGCCATTTCGGAAGATACGGACCGGAGCCTGGACGATGTCCTGTTCAACACCAAGGTCGTGATCAATTTATTTCGGACTACGGGACTGGCCAAAGTACACCTCAAAATGGGAAGTAGCCCGGGAGGGGTGGACTACGGCGCGCAAAGCTTTACGATCGGAAACGCTCCCGAGCTCATTGTAAGCGGACGGACCCTGTTTGTGGATATGGGACAGGTACAAGGCTACCCCAGTATTTACGTCGAAGCGGTATTGGAGTCGGAAACCGGGCAGTTGTCCGAGGCTCAGTATTTTATTCCAACGACCCATTAGGCCTCCTCCGGGAGCTCGTCCCCATGAGCGGACCGATTGGGCAGGAGGGCAACTCAAGATGATCGCTGGATCCATCCTTATTATTCATCGCTTCCCGGGAGGCGACTAAAAAATATTCGGAATGAAAACGGGTAATTTCGTACGTCTTTTTTCCATCCTAGCACTGCTGCTTTTTAGCAGCTCGCGGCTAGCATCGGCACCAACCACCGATCCCACCTACCAACAGGTCCCCCTGACCTGGGGCACTGGCTATCTGGCCAACGAGACCATCCTGGCGGGACAAGCCAGTCACTTGGAGTTTAGCTATCTCGGTACTGCGGCCAGTTTTGGCTACTGGTTGGCCACTACGCCAACGCCCGATGTGCCGGAGTACTCCGTCTCCATCGCCAACAATGGTGACCTCACCTTACGGGCCGGTGAAAACATCATCGGGGTTTTACCCGCGGCCGTACAAGTAGGCGACATCATTGCCCTCGATCGGACGGAGTCGGGCCACTTACACTTATTGGTCAACGAGGTACTGCTGTTTAGCCCCCAAACGTTTGCCCTCAATCTGCCCCTGTATCCTTTCCTCAATTACAGCGTGGCCAGCCAAAAGGACCAGCTGGCACTCTTTGTGGCCGATCTGGCCTTTTATTCCGCCGACTGGGATTTGGTCAATACGATCACCAGTGGCAAGCATTACGTTGCGGCTCAGGTACTGGAGCGTGGACAAGATGGTTTCGTAGAATATCCCTACGCTGGGGAGAGCCGGGTGGATCTTGGTTTTTACCGGGGAAAAAATCCCCTGCCGAGCAATGCGCTGGCGCGAGCCTTGTACAAACACGCGGACAATCGCCTGACCTTTTTTATCAACGGCAATGCCGTGAGCTACAACGATATTTTTCTAAAGAGTGGCGATGATATCCGAATCGAAAGACGGGGCGCCAATATCACTTTTTATGCGGCCAGTTTAAAGCTCACGTATCAATTTGACGCCAACTGGGATTTTCATCCGAGCATTAAGAAAGCCGGGGGTATTGATGAGACTAAGCTTCGCCTTTCCTTCGAACGCGCCGGTGGTGGTTGCCCGGATTATTTTTTGTACACCACCCCACTTTACACCCGGGACCAAAGCGCTTACTATCCCACCGCCGATGTGGATGATGGCCGCAACTATACCTACGTCAAGCTGTACAACGGTCAGGGAGAAAATACTTGTCACGTCACGCAGGAAAGTCGTTCCTACTTTGATGATTTGGGGCGTTCTGTACAAACGCAGGATAAGGATTATTTGCACCGCAAAGTATGGGCCAGTGAATCGCGTTACGACGCGGAGAACCGCTTGGTCCTACAAAGTCTAGCGGCCCCAACGGGTAAAGAATTTATTCAATACCACCCGGACTTTATTCAGGATGAACAGGGCAATCCCTACGGTGATAATAACTTTACGGGACCCAGCAAACTGAATAATCCAGACCCAGTGGGCCCGCAGGTCAATACCCTGGGCTGGTGGTACAGCACCAATAATGTGGAAGCACCTTGGCAGGCAATTACGGATTATCCCTACGCCCGGACGGAATACAGTAGCCTGACCGGGGCCGCCCGGCGCTCGGCGGGAGCGGGCGATGCCTTCCGAATGGGAAATGGTCACGAAGTGGTGAGCTATCAAATGGAGGCCCATCAGGAGATGGATTATTTATTTCGGGGTCGGCAGCCCATGTGTCTACTGAGCGGTAGCGGCTACGATGTGGGGGGACGGATCAGCAGTCAGTGTACGGGGTCTACGGACTCGCGCTACGTCAAACAGGTCAGCGTGGACCCGGATGGCAAGACGGCGGTCGCTTTTATGGATAGCGACGGACGGGAAGTGGCGCGGGCCTTGAGTGGAAAGGTGGATGGCCTCAACCTCCACCAGCAGGCACTAAGTATTGGTATCCCCGCTCAGTCCTACCGAGACATCCACGTAACTGACGAGGGAAGCAGTATTCAGCTTTTGGGAACCGGGTTGCTCATTTACCGCATTGTCGATTTGAGTACGGATTTACAAATTTATCCCAGCCTACCCGCTCAGAATGGTAATGCCAGCAGTCAATCGCTGCCCCCGGGTTTTTATCGGATCATCAATAATGCCAACGCGGTAGCCATGACTCTGAACTATCAGCTCAACTACCACAATTTTAGCCTCAACATTTACAATACCAAGGGACAAATGATTGCTACGGTGGCCCCCAATGACGTGCGTCACACCACCAACCCCAGCGTCTCGCATTATGCCTATTCGCTCTACCGCTACAATTCGGCGGGGGAGTTGCTGTGGGAAGAAACGCCCGATGCGGGCCGTACCGAATACCACTACCGCCGGGACGGCCAATTGCGTTTTTCGCAGAATGCGATTCAACTGGCGGCGGGTCGTTTTTCCTACACCAAATACGACGCCCTGGCCCGCGCCATCGAATCTGGAGAATGCAGTAGCCTGCCCGCTAGCCTGTCCGATCCCCTGTTGATCGCCGATGCCAGCTACCCCAGTAGCGCTACGAGCCAAAGTACCCATACCGTCTACGACCGCCCGGTGACGGGTAGCGATCGAACGCAGCGTTTTGTCCGGGGGCGCTTATCGCACACGTACAATGCAGACAGTAAAATTTGGTACAGCTACGATGAGGAGGGGCGGCTCGATTGGGTGGCCCACCGTATCGAAGGCAACGGTACGAAGTACACCGACTACCAGTACGACCTATTGGGCAACATCACCGAGGTGGCCTACGAAGCGGGGGGTGGCGCCGATGAATTCCACCACTATTACGGCTACGACGGTAATGGCCAGTTGACCAGCGTAGCCACCAAACACAATACCCAAGTCAGCATCCCAGCCGATCTACAAGCCCAGTACCACTATACCATTAGCGGTGCCTTGGATCGGCTTGATCTGGCCGATGGCTTGGAGCAGCAGCAGTTTGCCTACACCCTTCAAGGACAACTCAAGGCCATCAATCCCCGGGACATCAGCGAGCCGAGTACCAGCCTGGGGGGCAACCATACCTTTAGCCTGGCCCTGGACTATTACACCGGTGACTACGAAGCGGCCAATGGTACAACGGCGGGTCGAACGGAAAACCTATACTCCAGCCTCAATGCCCAGGAAAACCACAGTGGTCATCTGGCGGCCCAGCGTTGGAAGAGCCGAGCGGATGTGGGGACGGCCGACTACAGCGGCAGCTTTGCCTACGCCTACACCTACAATCACCGCAACGAATTGCTGACCGCCCGTTTTGGTCGGGTATTGGCGACCAGTAGCAATGGCTATACGGGGGCTTACAGCCCTCTGGCGGATTACTTTGTCAATATTGGCGGCTACGATCTGAACGGTAACTTTAAGCAGTCCTTGGTCCGCCGGGGCCCGGCCAATGGGCGGTTGGACAAACTCCGCTACCGTTACGATAAGACGGGGGGTAAAAACCGCCTAACGCACATCGCCGATGCTTGGGCCGATTTCCCGGGCGTCGACGCTCTGATTGACCAGGCTCCCAACAACTACACCTACGATGTGCGGGGTCAATTGACCGAAGATATTCAGGAGGATTTGCGCATCGAATACGACGTATATGGTAGGGTGAAAAAAGTATACGAGCGCAGTACAAATGACTTAAAAGTCACGTATCTTTACGATGCTACCGGTCAACGGATCGGTAAGGAAGTGGCGACGGCTAATCCGGGAGAAGTGTTGGCGACCTATTACGCTCGTGCTGCGGGAGGCCAGCTACTGGCCATTTATGAGGTCTAGGTGAGCAGTAGTCCGGGTGGGCAGGGCGCCGGTGGGAGTGGGAATGGCAGTGGCTTAGGACTCAAAGAGCTCCCCATTTACGGTGGGGGTCGCTTGGGGATTGCGCGCTACAGTGGCACGGGCTTTGGCTACGAGTACGAATTGAGCGACCACCTCGGAAACGTCCGGGCGGTGATCACGCGAAACATACAGGAGCTCAAGCAGGTGCTGGAGTCTCGGGATTAATATCACATTGGTTGGGAGTTG
>ERZ1740065.1807-NODE-1807-length-13082-cov-16.095571_pt1 | contig 13082 bp, 12 predicted proteins | sample MGYA00581738_ERZ1740065 | MGnify/ENA primary metagenome ERZ1740065 (study PRJEB43018, sample SAMN04849749) | marine metagenome | isolation source: floating plastic debris | place: Pacific Ocean | collected 2008-09-01 | study: EMG produced TPA metagenomics... | reverse complement strand
AAGACCACCAATAGATAAGGATGTGCGCCGTCAGCTTCGATATAAGCTGCATCGTGGCGTACTTTACTGGTTAGTCCGGCCTTAGACCAGACTTGGGTCTCGACTGGTACGCCTGCCCCTAAAAAGCCGGTTACCTGATTTTCTGGATCGGCTGTCAGTACTTGAGGGTCAAGATCGCGGGTCATAAACCGCATCATGGTCTGACAACGGGCCGCATTGACCGCTACGCCACCGATAATGCTGTGGAGTAACCGAGCCGATGCCTCCGTGGTGAGCATATTACGATTTTCGTAGCCGTCGCCCAGGTAGGCCCGCTCACGCCCATAGGGACCGTCACACCAAGTTTTTTGATTGGCATTAATGGTGGCTAGCTCGGGCCATTTCAGAGTTTGTAGATAGCGGTTGACTAGGTTTCGCTGGTGTTTCCAGGTCTCAAAGGGACCAGGGGGTAGCTCTGGTCCGCTGGTAGTCCCAGTGAGTACATCCATGACATAGCCCGTGGCGTCATTGCTAGAGTCCACAATCATGTCGCGGATAGCGCGCTCTAGCTCTGGGCTCGTCTGGGTCATGCCTCGCTCCATCCATTCATGGATGGCTACTAGATAAAACAGCTTGATGACGCTGGCCGGGTAGATCCGCTCTACTCCCCGGTAGCTGGCTCCCTTTGGCTGATGCTGCCAGAAGTCGTCTGTACTCAGCGCTCCGCCCGTATTGACCGTGTAGGGGGGCTCATAGGCTAGCCAGGTAACGGCGATTTGGTTTTGAGCCAGTGTCGGAAAGCGTGCCCAGGTGAGGTCGAGCACCTGGTGAAGCTTTTGTTGGAGGGTGGGGTCGAGGGCAAAGAATTTGGAGGTCATGGGTGGGAGAGTGTCATTAGGCTGATCTTGAACGGAGTCGAAATATAAGGGGGGTAGACTGCGGCAAACAAGGGATGACTATGCTATGAAAACCCTAAACTTGTCCCTTTGCCAGCGTGGGTCAGGGCTAGCTGCTCGTATTTTTTCGCATGGTCAACCAGGTCGTCTATTTCTTCAGGGGATAGCGCCTTTAGGACTTTACCGGGTACCCCGACGACCAAGGAACCTGGGGGGACATTTTTGGTTACTACTGCGCCTGCACCGACAATGCTGCCTGCACCTATGCGGACACCGTTGAGAATAATGGCACCAATGCCAATGAGACAGCCACGCTCGATGTGGGCGCTGTGGACCACGGCGCGGTGGCCAATGGTGACGTAGTCTTCGAGAACGGTGGGTAAATTTGGATCGCCGTGGAGTATGGCTCCGTCTTGCACATTGCTGTGGGCACCAATTTGGATCAGCTCGACGTCACCTCGGGCGACTGCGCCATACCAAATGCTGGCTCCTTGATGTATTTCCACGTTGCCGATAACGGTGGCCGTGGGGGCGATAAAAGCAGCTGGGGAGAGGTCGGGGGTTGGCCAAAAGCTATGGGGGGTGGTGCTAGCTGGAGTAGGATTGGTCACGAAATTATGTGGGGATGGGTCAGGGATAGGCCAGAGATAGATCTAATTTGACGGGATGTGCCTGATGATGAACATCAGAATGGACAAAACTCGCTGGAATAATGTATGTAGGGTTAAAGCGCCCTATTTTACCTCCCGTTATAATAAGGCGAGCGCAAGCTTAATGAGCCCTGTTTGGAGTGTGCTTTGCTACGTGTCGGTGATTTTGCCTGAACTCAACAATAGGGTGGTTGAGACGGGCTGATCTAGCTTGGGTGTCAATGTTTTAGTAAACCCGCATGATAAATTCTGCTTCTCAGTATCCGTTTTATGGGCCAGAGATAAAGTGCCCCCACTGTCGGCAGACGATTCCGGCATTGACGCTGACTGATAGTTACTTGTGTACGCGCCATGGTGCGTTTGAGGTCAGTCTGGACACTCAGGATTTGGTCCATGTGCAGTCGGGGCGTCACTGGCGTCAGTGGGAGGGGGATTGGTACCGGCAACATACCCATCCAGATGGGATTCGGTTTGAAATTCATGAGGCGTTGGACCGACTCTATACCGAAGGCTATCGAGCGACACGGGTAATTATTGCAGAGCGTTATCGCCCTCTGGTCAAGTCTTATTTGGAGTACAGTGCTCCCTGGCGCGGTCAGGTAGATAAGGGGATGCCGAGGCTGTATGGTTTACCGGTGGTGTTTAGCCCATCTTCTCAAGAGGTGCCTCAATGGGAAGTGATCAATTTTGATTTAGAAAAGGAACCGGGTGTCCCCAATAACTATCGATATCTAAAGTTTTTTGAGTAGATAGCCATTTTGGCGATAGGACTACTATGCACCATGCGTCGATTCGAACGGCGGATATTCACCGGGCCATGGCTTTTTATGAGCTGTTGGGGTTTGGTGTGGTGGAACGCTTTACGGCTGGCATTACCCTTGCCTGTTGGATGGAAGGGCTGGGGGGACGAATTGAGCTGATGCAGGTGCCGGAGCCAAAACCGGCGGCGGATGCGTTTAGTGATGAGCACTATACCGGTTACTATCATCTGTCATTTGACCTGACCCAGAGGGCTCAAAGTTTACCCGCGTGGCTGGATGAACTACGGCAGACTGCGGTTTCGCAAAATATACCACTGACCGTACTTTTGGAACCTCGTCAGCAAATGATTGGGGAGCATGTGTATGAAGTGGCGTTTATTGCTGATACTGATGGGCTACCGCTTGAATTTCTGCGTCGCTTGAAGTAACTGTTTAGGGTATTTGATGGGTTCTAGTATTCCGTTTGCAAACAATTGGGCCTACCTAGAGACTGAGCTAACCTGGCTAGAACGGCTACTGTTGGTGGCGGTGGCTCAGCAGCGGAAAAACTTGAAGTCAGTTACTCGGGTTGCGAAAACTTCCTCTGATCGAGCGACGAGTGATTGGTGGCAGGGGTTAGTGGCGATTAAAAATAGGGCCTATGACGATGTTGCACCCCAGTCGAGTGGCCAAGCGGGCGGGCAGTCGACTGGACGGCCGTCCCTGGGGTATCAAAAAACGTTAGACAAACGCATATTGCTGAGTCGGGCTAAGAAGATTGCCTTAGGACTGCCAACGATGCAGTCGGTGTTGGGGCTAAGTTTGTTTGAAAAAAAGTTAGTGCTGATGGTGTTGGCTCCGGAGGTGCAGGTGCGCTATGGCAAGCTGTATCACTATTTGCAGACGGGCACTCACTGTATGGCAGGGGCGTTACCTACGGTGGAGCTGGCGTTGCGGGTGCTGTGTCGCAATGAGGCTGAGCGACGACGGGCTCGGGTTTTGCTGACGGGACCTAAGTCTTTGCTGCAGCGTCAGGTGTTGCGCTGTGTGGAGGGGGCTCCGACGCTATTGGGGAGTCAGCTGCAGTTATCTCCTGAATGGGTGGATTATTTGCTGGCGGAAAACCCGGATCCTGTCTGGCCTGCACGGTTGATGGTGGCCGATCGGTTTGCCCGGGGCTGTCGGGAACGGATAACGTGGCAGGAGCTAGTGTTGGCGGATGGGCTGAAGCAACAGTTGCAGACGATGGTTGCTCAGCCCCAGTGGCGACTGCTGTTGGTGGGCGATCCGGGTGTGGAAAAGGAGAAGGTTGCGATCGCACTTGCCACCCATCTACAGCACCCCTTGAAAATTCTAGACCTAGCCCAAATCCCATCCCAAGACTGGCCCGCTTGCCTCAGTGAGCTAACCCAGGCCGACTACCCTGTCGTCCTCATCAACGCTGCCCATCACTGGCTAGGCCGTGCTTCTGCGATTGATCGTGCGGGTTTGCAGCACTGGCTGACCCAATCATCAGCCCAGATTATTTTCTCAGTCAGTCATCGCCATCTTGTCCGCCGTCACTGGCGGCAGCAGCTGACGGCAATTGATATCCCGATGCCCGACGCCGAGCTGCGGCTACAGCTGTGGCGCCAGACCTTTCCAGATGGTGTTAAATCTATGGGAAAAGTTCGCTGGAGTGCCCTGGCCCAAGGGATATCGCTCTCCAACAGCCAGATTATGGAGATTGGTCGTCAGGCAGGCATGCTGGCACGAGATGAAGCCATCACTATCGACCATCTTCAACAGGCATTAGCTCAGCAGGGACAAGACTGGAAGCTGCGCTAATGGCTAGCCTGTGCCCATCCAACTTCAACATGAGGGCACCTCTGCTTAACTGCCGATGGCCTTAAGTCCATTGGGTCGGTGCCATTTCTGACGGCACCAGGTTGGGAAATGGTTCGGGTTCAACGATGATTTCTTTGGGCTTACTTTCTTCCAAAATGTCCCAAATAACTGGGAGAAGTTCGTCTAATCCCCGGCGGCTGACAGCAGAGATCCCAAAGATGCGATCGCAACCACTGCTAGCTATCAGTTCCTCGGTGATTACCTCTAGCTCATCTTCAGGCACCGCATCCACCTTATTTAGCGCCAGCAGCTGAGGTCGATCGGCCAAACCATGGCCATAGGCCACCAGCTCTTGCTGAATCGTGTGGTAATGCTCAATCGGGTTCAGGGTCGTAATATCAATAACGTGCAGCAGTACGCGAGTACGCTCGATGTGGCGTAAGAAATCGTGCCCTAAACCAGCTCCAGCGTGGGCCCCTTCAATCAGCCCTGGAATATCAGCAAATACTGCCCCATCGCCTGTCGGTTTTCGCACGACACCCAGGTTTGGCACCAGGGTGGTAAATGGATAGTCCGCCACCTTGGGTTTAGCCGCAGACAGGGCAGAAATTAACGTGGATTTACCCGCATTGGGCAGACCAATGATGCCCACCTCAGCCAACAGCTTGAGCTCTAAACGAATCCGCCCTTCTTCCCCCGGTAGTCCTGGCAGGCTGGTCTCTGGTGCTCGGTTGCGGTTGCTCAAAAAGGAGGAATTACCCAGACCCCCTTTGCCCCCTGTGGCCACACATAGGGTCTGCCCCTCTGTCACCAAATCCCCTAGCAGTTCACCTGTTTCAGCATCGTAGATTATGGTGCCGCAGGGAACCTCCACAACTAGGTCCTTGCCTGTTGCCCCAGTCATATTTTTAGGACCACCCCGCTCGCCATGTTCGGCTTGAAAGCGATGGGCATAGCGAAAGTCTAACAGCGTTTGCAAATTAGACACCGCCTGGAGAATGACCGAACCGCCGTTACCGCCCCTGCCGCCGGAGGGGCCACCGGCTGGGACATACTTCTCACGACGAAAGGCGACTAGACCGTCTCCACCATCGCCCCCATGGACGTCAACTTCTGCTTGATCGATGAATTGCATGGGAGGGGATGGGTGAAGGGTTGAGACTGGTGAGACTGTTGGTGCGGGGTGCGCTACCTAATTCTCGCTATCTCCAATTGTATCTGTTCTTTCAGGGCCTCATCTTCTTGATGATTGACGGTGATGGAATTAAATAACTGGACGGTGAGGCCCGTCTCTTCAACAATTTGCTGGGCGTCGTTGCAGTAGTTGATCAGTAAATAACTCACGGCCGATCTCACGGCGCGGGGCAAATCTAAACTGTTTGCACTCAGACAGCGCAGGTCGTAGCGGGTGACATCAAGCTGTTTGCTGGTCATCAGGTCGCTGATGTCGGCGTAGGCGCGACCTCGAATTCTTTCGATGGCTAATACTGCCGTGGCGTAGTTAGTGATTTCTTCGCCAGTAAAGGTTTGGGCATAGCCCCGTTGCCAGAGTGTCGATAGGGGCAACCAACCTACGCTGGTCACAAGACTAATGCTAATGGCAACTATCCAAGGGAGCCGCCGATGGGGATTATTACTAGAGCGGCGCGAGAGCTTCATGGCAATACCTAGTAAATTTGGACGAATTCTGAGGAAAACAGGAATACTGCATCCTAGAGCCTCAGATGTGCTTAAAGCAATGCGCCAGTTCAATGACTTTGGTGTGCAATGTTACCGTCTCAGGCGCACCTTGCTTTAGGGAGTATTCTAGCGATAGCAAAAGTTTCAGGGCATTTTTTAATTGCAGAGATGAAATGTCACGAATTTCTTTTTGTAAAAAATAGATCCGTTTAGGGTTGCCGATGTCGGCGGCCTGGGCGATGGTGCGGGTGTCGCGCTCCCCCGCTTCGGTCATGAGTTTGACCCATAGCCAGGTGCGAAATTGCCCCACCAGGGTGGCGACGATTCGCAGGGCAGGCTCATTGCGCTCAAGCAGGTCTGTAATCAGTGAGAGGGCGCGGTCGGTTTTGCCCTGGCGCAGGGCCGCCGCTAGCTGCAGGCTGCTTTGGGTGCTGGTGGCCACCAGGGCCGTAACCGCTTCTGGCGGGAGCGCCTTGGGTTCGGTCCAGTAAGTTTTGAGTTTTTCTAACTCGTTGTAGAGGCGACGGGTGTCGGCACCAATAACGGCCCCTAGTAGGGCGGCGGCGGCGGGGGTGAGTTGCAGACCGACCTCTTTGGCTACCTGGTAAACCTGATGCTCAATTTGCTCGGTTTTCCAGGGGGGAATCGTGTCAAATTCTCGAATATCGGCGTGTTTATTGATTAGCTTTGTAGACTTTAAGCGCCCGTCTGGCTTGTTGCTGCTGGTGAGTAGCAGGATGCAGCTATCTGGAATGTTAGGCAGTGTGCGCTCTAGCTCGGTTAGCAGATTTGCCGGACAGCGTTGACCCAGGGGGGTATCTGCTAGCCACACCACCCGCTTACCCATGCCAAAGGGTGGGGTCATGGCCTGGTTTAGCCCCTGGATGACGGCATCTGACTGCTCTGGTGGAATTTTCTCGTAGTTAAAGCTGGCCCAGTCGGGGTTGAGGTTGCGATCGCACAGTGCCCGCACCGCCTTTTTCATCCGAAACTCGTCGGCACCCCAAAAAAAATAAACCGGCATTTTTGTAATAAATAGTCTGGAATGTTGAGTTTTGTGGACACCTGGCCAGCCTCCCGCAGGGCATTTCCCATTAAATTGAGTAGACATAATGTCCCTACACGATAGCCAAACGACCCATCACTCAAAACGCTTTAACCACTGAGCAACGCTTCGACAAATTCATAGCTTGAGAAAGGTCGCAGGTCTTCAATGCCTTCGCCAGCGCCAATAAACCGAATCGGTAGCCCCAACTGCTGCACCACCGCCAGAGCCACACCGCCTTTCGCGGTACCGTCTAACTTTGTCAGCACCACCCCACTTAGATTGGCGGCCTCCGAAAAGACCTGGGCCTGACGAACACCATTTTGACCCAGGGTCGAATCTAGCACCAGCAGGGCTTCTACTTTCGCGCCAGGGGCTTTTTTATCAATAATGCGCCGCACCTTGGATAGCTCATCCATCAGGTTTTTCTTATTTTGTAAGCGGCCTGCCGTGTCTACCAGCAGTAGTTCTATGTTGCGAGATTTGGCGGCGGCAATGGCGTCAAACACTACCGAAGCCGGGTCTGTATTTTGACCAGGGTTGGAAATAACCTCCACCCCACTGCGGGCACCCCAAACCTTTACCTGCTCAACGGCGGCGGCTCGAAAGGTGTCGGCGGCAGCAATCAGACAGTTGTACCCAGACTTTTTAGCAATGTGAGTGAGCTTGCCGATGGTGGTGGTTTTACCGGCCCCATTTACCCCCACCATCAGCCAAATGTTCAGCTGTTCGCTTTCGGGTACAAAGAGCAGGTTATGGTCTCCCTCCAAAGGACTATCCAACATCTGTCGCAGGATAGTTTTGAGATAGCGAATAGCCGCCTCCGGTGGCAGGGTTTCCTCGCGCATTCTGGCCTGCAGCGATTCGATAATTTTGTCGGTAGCTTCTACGCCCACATCGGCCTGGAGCAGCAGGGCCTCAATTTCATAGATGGCATCGTCGTTGAGTGGACCCTGCCCAACAATGGTTTTAAGCTGATTGACCAGACCGCGTCGAGTTTTGCCCAGGCCCTGGCGCAGCTGATTGAGCCAGGTGATTTCTTCAAGGGAGATCTCATCGGGGCGTCGTCCTTGGGAGGCGAGCACTTCTGCTGACCACAAAAACGCCTCGTCTAGATCGATGTCCGGCATCTCCAGCTCGGGTTCTGGCTCCGGCTCGGGTTCCGGCTCGGGCTCAGGTTCTAGAATTGCCGTTTCTTTGAGCTTGGCTAAACGGGCTTCGCGCTCTGCTTCTGCTGCTTTTGCCCAAAATGGGGCGGCCACAGAGGTGGTTTCTGTCTGTTCGTCTGCGGCAACAACCGGTTCACCCTCGATTGCAGATTCATCGGCAGCGGTTTCTGTGACCTCTGCTGCTGGGGCTGGGGTTTCTGTGTCTGCTGTCGTAACTACGGGGGCTGGTGGGCTGGTGGGTTCTATTTGTGGGGAGTCTGGAATTGCGAGTTCGGGTTCGGGTGCTCTCTCATCCCCATCGGGAGCGCTCTCAGCTGCACTCTCCGCAGCTGACTCGGGCGCGATGCTCTCATCAGCTGACTCAGGGGTGTCGCTTTCATCTGTTTCCGGCTTGGGCGCTGTCTCCTGCTGCTGTTGAATGTTCTGATAGGCGGCCTTGGCCCAGGCTAGATAGTCTTCGGCACTCGCAGGGGCGTCGGCTGCGTCAGGAGTATTGTCTGCGGCGGTTTCTGACGTGTCATCTCCGGTTTTAGCAGCCTCTGCCTCAGAGGATTCATCATAGCCACGGCGAAACCAGTTAAATGAAGACATAGCAGATGGGGAATGGGCGGTGGAATGTGGAGAGACGTTCCATAGAACGTCTGTACAAGAGGGGCTAACGTTCGTTAACGTTCGTCGGGCAGCCCACTGGTGGGGATATCATCCGGTACTGGTTGCGTTATCTTCAGGGGAGCCGATCGAGCCTCTAACTTTTGATTATCTATCTGATCGGTAACGCGGCGCATGACGCCATTAATAAACCGGTAGCCGTCTTCGTCACTGTATCGTTTGGCGATTTCGATCGCTTCGTCAATGGCAATGCGTTTGTCCACCGCCAGGTACAAAATCTCGGCGACAGCAATTCTCAGAATGTCGCGGTCTACGCGGGCTAGGCGCTTCAGGTTCCATCCCACCATGGCGCTGTCTAGCTGTTGATCGATGTCATCCCGATGCTGGATCAGCTGGGTAATAATTTTTCCGGCGTAGTCCTGAACGTCCAATTGACCAGCCAGCTGTACAAACTCTGGCAGCTCTACGGCAGCTCCGAGGCGGTTAATCGCCATTTGAACCTGATCGATGGCCTTTTTTACAGTGGTTTGGGCACTGTTGAGATCGCCGGAACGGGTTTCACTATTGAGTAATTGACGATTGCCTAAAATCAGCTCTGATGACGCCGCTTCTAAGGTTTCTTTGACTTCATTAGAGAGGGTGCGCACCGCCTCAGTGAGAAGTGTTTCAATCGGTGGAATCGAGCTATTTTTTTTGGTGCGTTTAGGATCGTCGGTCAGCTGGCTCATGCCAAGAAGTGCCAGCTCACGAGCAATGCGACGAGATTGCATGGTGATGGGAGTGGGTGGTCTAGATCAGCTATCTTATCAGTCAGTGCGGAGGAGATGCCGTGTGGTTAGATTTCTAACCCGGTTGGTCAATGTTTACCAGCTCAACCCGAGTCTCTGGTGTATCTGTACTGGCTGAGGCACCTGGGTCAGCGGCGGCATGCTCTGAGTCGCTGTTGTCGGTATCTTGAGTGTCGTCTTGGGGGCTGGGGAGTAGGGCTTTACTGTCTTGCTCCACTAGTGCCTCAGCCAAATTGGGCCCCACAATGCCGCCCGACAGCAGCACCTTAAATGCCTCTTCGATGGAAATGCTCAGGTTGACCACGTCAGTTTCTGGAACCACTGCGTACCAACCGCTGGTGGGGTTTGGTGTAGTTGGTACAAAAATGCTCAGCATCTTAGAGTCAGGGTTCATTGACGTAACTGAGCTGGTCACAAAGGCAATGGCCCAAATACCCCGGCGAGGATATTCCACCAATACAACACGGCTAAATTGAGTTTTGGTATCCTGCAGGACGCTCTCTAGGAGCTGCTTCAGGGTTTTATAAACAGAACCTGCTAGGGGAATTGACTGGAGAACACGTTCACCAAAGTCCAACAGCCATCGACCGGCAATGTTCCGCGCCATCAGACCGATCAGCAAAATGGCCAATAGCGGCACCGCAAAGCCGACACCGAGATTAAACAGGGCGACTAGGGCAGGGTGGAGGTCTACAAATGGATTTAGCTGCTTTGGAAACCGTGTCAATGCACGAATCACCCAGCTGGCAACGGTGATGGTTAGCCAAATGGTTGTGGCGAGGGGAATAACCACCAGAAGACCTGCAATCAGGTCATTCTTCAAACCTTGCTGGAAGTTTTTTAGCACGGGCTGACGTCTCGGTTATGGTCGTAGCAGTTAATGGCTGACGTAAGGGTTGGGTAGAAAGCGTTTGTTTCAGAGAACTGGGTTGGCTGGCCTGATGGCAGGTCACTGTGGAGTGGGCCACTAAGCAGCTTATTACTTCTTATATCCTAGGATATTTATGACACATGGCTGGGATCGGTTCGGTTCGGTCCGATGCAGAGGAAGGAAAACGCCTGTGATAGCTAGGCTAGAGCTGCAGTATTCGGCGGGCCAGATTTAGGTAAATTAGAACGCCGAATACATCCACAACGGTGGTAATAAACGGCGCTGACATCAAGGCTGGGTCAAACCCGAGGCTTTGGAACAGGATGGGCAGTGCGGCCCCGGCGCTCGAGGCCAAGATGGATATGGCCACCAGGCTACAGCCAACACTGACGGCTATACCAGGGCTAATGGTAGGCACTATATAGGCGACGCCTGTAACCACCAAGCCCAGCATCAACCCTAAAAAAGCGCCGGCAATGGCTTCCCGACGAATCACCTGGAACGCTTCTCGCAGTTTTAGTTCGTCGGTGTTTAACCCTCGGATAACCACGGTGGAGGACTGGGCTCCAACATTCCCCCCGGTACCGATGAGTAATGGGATAAAGGAGGCTAGAACGGCTACCTGCTGAATCAAATCTTCTTGGCTTTTGATGACAGCAGCTGTAAAGGTATTGGCCACCAGCAGTACGGAAAGCCACACCACCCGTTTGCGAGCGACCGTGAGCAGATTGGTTTGAAAATAGTCGTCACCGCCGGACTGCACACCGCCTAGGGCATAGATGTCTTTGGTGGTTTCTTCTTCGAGAATATCTAGGACGTCGTCTACGGTGATGATGCCAACCAGTCGTTCTTCTGTGTCGACGACGGGCACGGCTAAAAAGTCGTAACGCTGGATCAGACGCGCCACTTCCTCTTGGTCAATGCCTGTTTGCACAGACACCACATCCCGAGTCATTAGCTCACCGATGGTTTGTTCTGGCTGACCGATGACTAAAATGCGCAGCGATAAAATGCCGGTGAGACGGCGGGCGCTATCGGTGACGTAGAGGTAGTAAACGGTTTCACTAACGCTGGCCAGTCTGCGAATGTGGTTAAGGGCCCGCTCCACGGTCCAGTCTTCTTTGAGGGCGATGTACTCGGGGGTCATGGCCCGCCCGGCGGTGCCTGCTTCGTAGCCTAGGAGTAGGGCGGTGGCTTCCCGTTCTTGGGCGCTGAGCTGCTGGAGCAATTGTCGGACTACCTTGGCGGGGAGTTCATCAAATAGACGGGCGCGGTCGTCAGGGGACATTTTGTCCACGATGTCGATGACATCCTGGCGTTTAAAGTCTTCGACGAGGGCTTGTTGAATGCTGGTATCGAGGTTTTCGTAAACTTCGATGGCTTCGCTCTTGGACAATAGTCGAAAGGCGATGGCCTGCATGGCTTCGGGCAGACCCTCGATGGCTTCGGCAATGTCGGCGGGCTGTACCGGTACGAGCAGTACCTTTGCGCCTTGGTAATTGTCCTGTTCGAGCAGGGCTTGAAGTTGCGATCGCACCAGTTCACGCAGTTCCCTGCGCGAGAATGGTGCAGCGCTAGTAGCCTGTTCAATATCCGTCAAGGAATGTCTGCCCGAGAACCAGTTGCCTATAGTCTAGTGGTGGAATGGTTCCCAAATGAAGAAAATCCTGCAAATTTCTGGGCAAAATCTTGTGCATAGCGTAGGCGCAGTGATTACACCTACGCTATGCACAAGGCCTGCTTTCACCCTACGCCGCCTTTAAACCGCGATGCTGCAACAGGGCATCGGTACTGGGCTCACGACCTCGGAATGCCTGGAATACATCCATGGGGTGACGGCTGCCGCCAAGGGCCAGAACCGTATCGCGAAAGCGCTGTCCGGTTTCTTGCACCGCTGTTTCATTATCAATGCCCACCTCTTCAAAGGCGGCAAAGGCATCGGCACTGAGCACCTCTGCCCAGAAGTAGCTGTAGTAGCCCGCCGCATAGCCCCCAGCAAAAATATGGCCAAAGCTACAGAGGAAAGAATCCTCGGCTAATGGGGGCAAGACGGTCGTCTTTTTCGCCAGCCGATCGCGCACGTCCCAGATACTTTCTTCGCCATCAGGCTGGTATCGAGAGTGTAATTCAATGTCCAGCCAGCCAAAATTGACCTGGCGCAAAATTGCATTGCCGGTCATAAAGTTACGGGTTGCCAACAGTTTTTGGTAGTCGTCTTCCGGTAGTGGTGCGCCGGTTTCGTAGTGCCGCGCCATCTTAAAGAGGGTGCTACGGTCATAGCACCAGTTCTCCATAAACTGGCTGGGCAGCTCCACCGCGTCCCATTCCACATTGTTAATGCCCGCCGCGCCTGGGTAGTCCACCTGGGTGAGCATGTGTTGCAACCCGTGGCCAAACTCATGGAACAGGGTTTCCACTTCGCGGAACGTCATCAGACTGGGTTTGCCATCAATGGGGGGCGACTGGTTGCACACCAAGTAGGCAACCGGCAGCCTGACGGGCCGGTCTGCCTCCGTATGGGCCCGCACCACACATTCATCCATCCAAGCTCCACCCCGTTTTTCAGCCGGGCGACTGTAGGGGTCTAAATAAAAGTAGGCAATGGGATTGTCGCTGGCATCAGCAATGGCAAAATAGCGCACGTCTGGGTGCCATACGGGAGCCTGGCCATCAGCGGCGGTAATGGTGACACCAAACAGACGAGTGGCCAGCTCAAACAGCCCGTTGAGGACTCGCGGTAGCGGAAAATAGGGTCGCAGTTCTTCATCGTTGAGGTCAAACTCTTTTTCCCGCATCCGCTCTGCCCAAAAGGGAATATCCCACTGCTT
>ERZ1740065.1806-NODE-1806-length-13083-cov-14.512665_pt1 | contig 13083 bp, 12 predicted proteins | sample MGYA00581738_ERZ1740065 | MGnify/ENA primary metagenome ERZ1740065 (study PRJEB43018, sample SAMN04849749) | marine metagenome | isolation source: floating plastic debris | place: Pacific Ocean | collected 2008-09-01 | study: EMG produced TPA metagenomics... | reverse complement strand
TGTACAGGTAGATTTCTGGTGATTGCATTCTTTTTTAAACCTCCTCATGATCTTAAGCAAGTTTGTGACTTTTTAGATACTGATTTATTTTGGTGGGGAGGTATCTCTATTCCATTTTTTAAATGACCTCCATCCACAAGCGCTAATATTTCTTCTCATTATCATTTTGGGAAAACGTTAAATATTTCCACCGCTAATGTTTCAATATTAGAGTTATCTCCTCCTGTGGGTACCAGCCTACTGCCACCAGTAATGTCATCTGGTGATACTAGGAATCTCGGTGTTTGTTAGGAATCTATAGGTCAGTTTCTATATTATCCGCCTGTCTGACAGCTCTGTAGATATATAAGTTCCACTGTACAGCTTCAGCCGGGGTGGTCATTAAGGTCGAGACACACTATAGTGTGAGCGTGGCGTGAGTAGCGGTTATTTCGCAATAACGATCCGCCTATGTGAACACATTGGACGAGTTTTTGGTTGCGTTCCGATATCCATGATAACAAAATAGCGGTAAACAAAAATTACCAAAAATTCTGAAGATGAGCTCATAGTTCGTATTCGACTCATCTATAATTTAATTCAGATCGTAAATCAAAGAAAGACCACTAATAAACTCTGATGATGAACTATTTTCCGGGATTACGTGATCAAATGCATTGTGGGAGCTGTTGATAGCCAATGAACGCAAAGCGTGCGACGATAATGTTTAGCATGCTAGAACGCTACGCTTTGTGGAAAATACTGAAAGCGTTGGCAAACTTTTAGACGCTTGCTCTGACGCTCGCTCTGACGCTCGTAGTGTCTCGACCTTTACTTGATTGACATCATCCTATTCCTCCAAATCCTGACAGAGTGTTAATCAACGACATCATCTCATCTTATCTCGCTCTACTGGCCTGTGTTATGATGAGAGCCGATATCCTCATTGTATAGTTCTCTAGTTCCGTCCAGATGAGTCTAGTAGTTTAGTAGATTATAAGGTTTCCAGCAGCACGTTTATCAGGATCTCGTGAACTCACTATGGTGCAGGTATCTGCTCTGAGCTGTGGTGTCTAACCTAAACTAGGCATATCTGGACCTGACTAGCGTCACAACCTCCACATTGTACTCTCCTAGTCTGAGATATGTGATTATACTGTTTTACAGATCTGACCAAAATGAATTCAAAGGAAAGAAGTTATCTGCGACCATAACGGCAGCTGGTAAGCCTACGATCGGTAAACCTGGTACTGCGCGCCTCATGGCTGGACGACAGGTTCTGGTGGAGAGACACGACACAAACTCCGCCTCCAATTACCAGGTACAACAGCTGTTCTACTGTCCACTACGTCCGTCCGCCGCGTCCGTCCACCTGTAACCTAGACAGTTTTTAGAGGAGAAAATATTTGCTAGTTCACTCTTCTGCCTGATGAAAGTAATTGCTGTAGTTTCCTACTTCTCCATATACTTCTGTTGGTAAAATATTGTCCACAGAAGAAGACAACTCCAATGCTGAGTGTATAGGATGGTCACAAGATCAACAATGCTTACGATTAAACTTGGATATACAGTACTGTAGAACCGGATCTGATGGTGACAGAAATGTTAGCATTTCCTTTAAAATCATCAAGAAATAAAAATGATGGCGATCTAAAGATAGCCATCCTGTAAATGAGAAGACAACTCCTATATAAGCTACAATGGGCGTGATTTCTATTGCAAATCTCAATGAATAATTTTTCATCGCTATTTTCACAACTGTTAGACCGTCGCTATGAAATCCAGTTCTACAGTACTATTTTGACAGTACTCATAGCCTAGTCGAAGTTTTAATTATTACAGGAGTTGTGCTCTCATGTATATACACATATATTGTTGTTGGTAGGCTGACAGGTTGGGAGCCAGTGTTGGATCGCACACGGGAGAATCAGATTCTCGCAAGCACACATCGTCGGCGAATATTGTCAAAATTATTAATTAACCTGTATTTCCTTATATGTGATGGAGACAGCAGTCCACCAGTGCTTGTTTGTGTCTTATTTATACCCAGTTTGCTTCTAGAGTATATAGCTGATAGTTATTGTAGAAAATACTAATAAATCGGCACAATTTATGGCCAGAGCATTGGTTATTTTTTATACCTGTCAGCCTCATAATATCCCCCTCGATCTCTCCTTATCTCTGCCTCCTCTCCCTCTCTCTCTCCTCCAGTCCTTGCCGTTCTTTCCTCCCTTCCTTCCCACTCTCTATTCCTTTCCCTCATACTCTCTACCTCTCTATCCGCCTTGTAGTTTTCCTCCTTACTCTGCTTCTCCCCATCATCTGTATAAGCATATGATGATGACATGTAGAACATGTGGCAGACTGTCCCATGAGAACTACGCCCATCATGCAGCATCAATTTACATAACATCACTGCCAGTCAAGTGATAGAAACGTACCTTGATGCCACCCTCAAGTCGATGTCCACGTTCACTCATCAGATGAGCCTGTGCGGCCTAGGACAGCACAGGGGTCACATGCTGACCTGATACATGACGTAACGTTCAGGCATCCCTACAAGTCATTATCTCGCCTAGCCTTGCACTCACTGCTGTGAAGTGATTATTTTCATAGCACACCATTTTTCATAATCAATAGCTCTTAATTGAGCGCTAGTTGCTGTTTCTGCGCTGTTGCTGGCTGCCTGTCGTTCGATGTCTCTGCTGCCACATGTATTGCTGGCTCGCTGACACGCTGACTGTGTGCTAACTATATCATCAATGCTAACTAATAGACGTGAGACAAGAATACATTACAGTCGAACTCGCGCCGGTACAGACATTTACTAGCGAGATCGCAGCCACCGATATAGGTGAGTATTTACTGTATATCTACTGTGTGCATTGTGAGTTACACGAGTAGCTACATTGCATCTCTGATCAATACTACCGCCTTTATTAAAGCCATTGTACAGAGCAGTTTGACTCTAATCATGCTACATGCTTCATTATAAGTACTATACCTGCTCGAGCTAAGCATACACTGGGATTTCAGGCATGAGGCAAGCTAAGAATACTTTCTCCTTTCTACTGTGAATTTATGCAATGAATATGACCATGTCGGATTGCGAAATGATCGGAGTAGAAATGCAACTTCAGTCATCAACTCTGGCAAACTTAGTCTCTGGGCTTTTGCGCTGCATAGGTGAGTAAAAGGGAATAGTATATATATATGTACAGCAGGCAGCACAGTTCACCATCCCTTTCTACACAGACTTGGACACTGAAATGCCTCAAGAAAGTGTGACCAATTTTGCCTGGACATTTCTACAAATGCACAAATGGTTCACGTCTTCATCAAACGTCTTTGATCTACTGACAAAGGCGAGGGTTTCAATTGCTCAGCAGACGCATGCTGCCTCTACGACACCTGGGACGTGTGAAGAGGTATTTCCACTCGGCTATGACACTTCACTTGCCCACAGTCGTCAAAGCTGCCTGTGGTTTATTGATTTTACTGACTTACAAAGTAATTAGTTCATCTAATTTGCTTAGTTTGATTATTACTGAATACAACACTAAATAGTGCGCAGTGATAGCTTTAGACGTCACAAAGTACATATGTAACACCTCCGAAATGCAGACGTAATGCCTCCAGAGGCAGACGTTTAGCTGTTTTTCCAGCCAAGTTTGCTCCAGTTTTTTGCTTCGATGTGATGAGCTAATATAGACCATCGCCTCTCATTGCTATAGGTATCATTGCGCCCACTCCATCAGAAATGATAGACAGCCATTTACTAACTTGATGTGAATTGTCTCGTTTCAGGAAATCGTGCCAGCGAGATGTGTTTGTAGCAACATGCAAACAAGAATGGCTAATAACACTGCTACAAAGGTTGTTAGTGTCAGTAGCCTAACTGCTCCTCACAATGAGCCGTACAAGTCTGTACACCATGAGCTCGCAGCCAAGTCTAGCTGGTTGGGCAGCGAACTGAAGAACCTCAATGATGTCATCTGTCAGCTTCCCAATCGGACATTCAGTCACCACCATCAGCACCATCAGCACCATCAGCACCATCAGCACCATCAGCACCATCAGCACCATGCTGGCGTCGGGGAGATGTTGAAGAGATGCTGCTACTTCCTCAGGTTTCTGTTCAGTCAATCTATAATCTGCTGGCTTGACCAGTTCACTATAATACAATATATCTGTCTGTTTGTCTGCAACAGGTACTGGATGCAGGAATTCCCGGAGCACTTTGACTGCGACGGAGAGCTGCACACACTGCTCCAGTCATTCCGTGATGAGCTGGCGGGCTGTGACACGCGACTGCATGAAGTGCTGGAGATTTGTAAGTATCGCCATGCCAAGGCTGTATAATAGTAAATAATATAGTGACAGCAGGAGTGCTGTCATTGCCAGGCGCCGTGCCATCGTATAACTGGACAAGGACAGTGACAGTGAGGAGTGGCAGCATCAGCCAAGCAGCAGACTCCCAGAGCAGAGTGTCTCTCGTCTTCCAACACCTTTCTGCTGAGCAGCTAGCCCGTCACATCACATACATTGACACCAAGGCCTGCAGGCGTCTATCCGTGAGTTGTCTCCCCGCTCTCATCCATGGCAGAATTCTTGATAGGATGGATAGTGAGGCCAGCTAAACTTTTTCTCAGGAATTATGTACAGCTGCTGGAGTAGAGTTGATAGGAAATTCCCGGGCCTCATCATGGTACACGCTGGTACCGATCATTTCATGCTATGATACTAGCACCACTCCCTGCCACTTGTTATAGTATACGACACCACGCCAGAATTATTTGTTTTAAAGGAACAATAGATACTTAGCCTCATAAGTTATTGATGAGTTCCACAAACCCTACACTCTTTACACCATTCAATGCATAACTACATATAAATTCACCTCGAAAACTTACCTGTAAGAATATAAGGACCTACAATTCTACTATATACACAGTTCTCAGACTACGAGTCTTACGCCAAAACTGGCACCATGACTGGAATCACCCGGCTAGAAAGATCTGTGCTCCTCTTCAACGGCTTGACTCAGTGGGTACAGCTCATGGTTTTGTCCAAGACGACAGCAAAGCAGCGCGCCGTCATACTGACCAAGTTTGTCAAGGTGTCTCAGGTGACTGCTTACGACTGTCACATACTATTCAACTGCCCAAAATTCCATCACACTGTATGTTCAACTTTAATAGTGCCTTCTAAAGCTGGCCAACTTCAATTCATTGATGGCAGTGGTTGGGGGAATAACTCACAGCAGTGTCGCTCGCCTTCATAAAACTACGGGACACTTATCGGGCGAGACGCAGAGAGTAAGTGTATATAGAGACATCTGTCTGGTACATGTAATTAACTGACGCGCTGTGATACACCCAGTCGTACGTCTGTAAATTTTAGATATTAACGGAGATGGCGAATGTTGTGTCTTCATCAAACAACTACCAAACTTACAGGAAGACATTAGATAACTTAAGCAAGACTAACCATTGCCTCCCCATCATGTTAGCACGCACTCATCCAGCTATTCTCTCTCGTTTCCTCACTCAATGCCAATTGAAGGTCATCGACTACTGGCTGTTTCAGAGGCGTACATCTCAAGGATCTGGTTGCTATTCATTCATCTGCCCCTGACTACACCAATGACAATGGAGCTATTAATCTGCGTAAGATGAACCAGCTCTCCGGTGTCATTACCACGCTGGCTCGACTACAAGACATACCGCTGCCAGCGGATGTCAACCCTGACCTCGTCGACACTCTCAAACTGGCTTTTGACGTCTTCTACTCTGATGAAGATATCTTTGAACTCTCCCAGGCCCGTGAGCCCCGCGTGGGCGGTACCAATACCACAGTAAGTCAAGTGTACTTGTTTGATTGGTTGTGTGGAGCATAGCGATGTTTTTTGTTCCACAGTCGAGTCCACCAACCCCGGGCGGCGACACGCAGACGCCATTTGCTGAATGGCTGGCAGTGATGAGACCTCCAGACAAGGACACAATAAACAAGCATGTCACAAACATGGTTACTGTAGGTTTATTATACGCTCCAACACCTTCCCTCATGCAGTTCATAATAGTAATTGTCATTATGCTGAATTCAATATCAGGCCATGTTCAAGAATTACGATCATGACAGGGATGGCTTCATTTCCATAACGGAGTTTGAAAACATCACCAGCACGTTTCCATTCATGGAGTCGTTTTGTGTGCTCGATGCCAACAAGTGAGTACTGATCTGCCTCGTGTTGACCTCACCTCTCGGTGGTGGGCATCTTAAGAGGAAATGATGTCATGGATTGTAGTGACGGCCTGTTGAGTGAGAGCGAGATAAAGAGATATTTTCTCCTGGCCAAATGCAGCGTACTGAAGAACTCATTTACGCATAATTTCACGGAAACCACTTACTTCAAACTGACGTACTGCGACCACTGCTCAGGGCTGGTAGTGTCAATAGTTCCCTCATTGCGTTACTCTTCCATACTACCACAAATAATCGCACTGGTTGGCCACTTGTTTCAGCTATGGGGTCTTATCAAACAAGGCTGGCGCTGTAAGGACTGCGGTGTAAATGCTCACAAGACTTGCAAGGAACTTGTCGCTACCGAGTGCCGAAACAAGACTTCTAGCAAGCAGGGCCACACTCCCCTTGGCACGAGCTTGTCGTGTAAGTACCACTGGCGACATTGATACCTCAGTGTAAGTGTATTTACCAGTGTCAGCGATTATAAACTGTAGTCACTATGGCCACTCCAGCGACCCCATCCACACCAGACCTACCGCGCAGTGAATCACGCTTCACGTTCAGTAGGAGGAGCCTGCTGGAAGAAAACAGGGCCTCGACCGGGCCAATCACTGTGAGTAAGCATGGTGTTGCTATGAAACACGGCGATGCTGTCTATGCGTCATTTCCTGTGACATTGCAGTGCAGTCATAGGAAGAGTATCGGCACACAGACAGACACTCTGTCTGTGTCGAGTGAGTCTCAACCTCCTGATGACAGCACTGAGTCTTCACAACTGGTAAACAATAGCAATTGCTGACTGCTGCCGATACTGGAGCTGCTAGCAAATCAAAGCTGTTTGTCTGCTGCCGCAGGATTCGGTAGATGAGCAAGAATCGGGGCGCCACCTATGGGAGCAGTGTGAGAATCAGCAGAACGAGATCCAGCAGCTGAGACAACAACTGAATGCCATGAGGCGTCACACCGTGTCACTGATTGTGTCCCATAGCCCCAAGTCAACCAGTAGTGAGCCATCTGTCGTGTGATACGTCACGCGTCATACGTCACGCTTAATGTGACAGGTTTTATATAATGTGCCTAATTCACTGTATCTTAATGTCAAATAACTTCTCCTGCATATAAAAGGCGCAGCGTCATCCAATCGATTCCCAAAATATTATTTTGCAGCTCTTTTAGTTGGCCTATATTTTTTTATCGTGTTACTTTGGAACATTAGAACGCTTTATGCTTACACCGTTCTCTCTTTTACCATCTAGTAAATCCCAGGCTCTATCATGCACTTGTCTGTACCAGTTCTCATACTTCTTATATGTCATGTCATTCTTCCCTGGTTGCCTCCTAGCCACTTCCTGCAGATATCGGTGTCAGCTAATCATAATACACCCTACCATGGGGGGAATGGCAGTAGCATACCTTAAGGTACATAGTATACACATCTTCTTTTGGTGCAGCAATGCTCCTACCAGCTACATAATCCTTGTATTGCCTCCTCGCAGGTGCTTTCACCCCTAGAAGGTCTCTGACACACTTGGATATCTCCTACATATTACGCCGTCACAGTTTCCTGTAGTAGTAGTTAGTAACACTGTCTGAGAGGAGTTGTGCTCTCACTACACACCTTCATATGGAGGAAGTCATTGATGCCAATCTTTGGGAAGCTGCCTAGTTCTGTGAAATGTATCAACTTTCTACCATTGACGAAATTCTGTTTGAAGCAGAGCTAAAAAAGATGAAGCCCATGAATGTGTGAGAGCGGGGCTGTTTTAGATCCTAACAACAATGTAGATACCATGTATTGAGGGTAGCCTAAGGTCCTGATCCACTCCGCCACCCTCAGTACAGTCCAATCTATTGCAGCAGGCACAGCTGGTTCTTGAGTTGCCAGTAGTTTTTTATTTTGTTGAACATGCCACCTATCATCCACCCCGCTGAGAGATCTATATTACAGTAAACAGGTGTAAGTATGAGACAGTTGGATGTTTGCTTTGGTATTTTAGTCGTCAATGTTACATTTATAACCTCTAAAAGCATTTTAAATTATAGGAAAACTGACTATTGTGTTAAGAACCCCAACTAAAGCAGTTTCCCATCCACAAGTTCTCTACCTTCACTATGCATTCCAAATCTTGACAAGCTGCACACAGCATTACTTCAGCGCTGGTGGAAATAAAGGAAATTGAACTATTGGTCAACAATTGAACTTCTCATTGCTCCATGCACACAGTGCCAAGTAGCAGGAGATACAACTCCTAGTTAAGTCAGAGTCTGTCACACAGCAATGTTGAGGATAGTTACAATGAGCCACCAACGACATCTCTCTCCAGCTCCTCCCGAGTCTGTCCATAGTTCCTGTAACACGCTCTCTGCAGTAACGACACTTTGGTAGTTGACAGCCGAGGTAGGCTTCTCTGAAAATAAGAAATGTACGTATGGGATACACTTTTATTGGATGATAGAGAGTGATAGATAGAGAGTGGTAGATAGAGAGTGGTAGGTAGAGAGTGGTAGGTAGAGAGTGGTAGGTAGAGAGTGGTAGGTAGAGAGTGATAGATAGAGTGGTAGGTAGATAGTGGTAGGTAGAGTGCTAGTAGTAATAGTACTAGTAGTGGATAGATGCAGAGCTTGTTTTCTGAGAGTTCAGAGATTATTGAAAGAAATTTAATGGAACTCAACTATCAATCAATCGATTGATCAATTAGATGCCTCACTTTTTCTTTAACATATGGTTCGTCTCCATAGCTGACCTCTCGTGCCAGTCGACCCACATCATCAACCTCACCTAAGCCAATCTGTAAACTAAACAGCTCATTACACCGATCCGGTACTCATTAGACTGAGATCTATAGTTCAGTTTGGGGCATACAGATTGAATATTTGTCAAGCAAGTTACTCACCAACACCATACTTTAGGAATCCCGACTTCGAAGGTGTGGAAGAAGTAATCTATTGTTTGAATGTTTGACGCTAAGAGTTACACGAAGTGACTGATGTGCTGGAACTATGTTACAAGCTATCAACCTACCAGATTTCTGAAAAATAACTTGAGGCTCTGTAAACAGTGGAGTGCAGTGGTGTAAAGTACTATAAAGTGGTATACAATGGTGCACAGCATCAGGCACCAGTATCATACAAATAGACTATTCTGTTTATATAACACTCTCGCAGCGTTTATTGTCATTTATTTCGTTACTTTCATCAGCAGCAGGTATCTCATGTCAGAACCAGCCTGGTGTTCTTTGGGGCAGTTTCATTAATGGGCCAGTTGCTTATGAAGCCCAAGTGTGCGTCCGCTCCATCATGAGGCACAAGAGTTACTGTAGTGAACAAACAAACGCACATATATACACACATCTGAGGGTGTAATATACCAGGGCAGTGACTTAACGCTGTACTATTGCTACATACCCGGCATCTGATCATCAACTGCGAGGGCACCTGCTTCAGTTGTCAGAGGTTTTATATCATCCTCGTATTCTGACTCTTCCGATGACGTGTCCTGTACGTACCAGTCAGCTCTCTTGTCTATGACAGTAAGTGCATTGGTCAGCAGTACCATTGGACTTCAGACATCAATGTGATACTCTTACTACCACCTACCAGCAGCTCTTCGAATTGGAATCTCCTTGGTGTACTCTTCGGCTACCAGATTGAGTCTTTCAGGTAGTGCGTACAGGTAAGTCTTGTGATTGAACTTGTCTGGCATGGCCACATAGATCTTTCCGATCTGAAATGGAGTACTGCTAATTGTCTAAGATAGATAATGGCTTTATTTACGATTGCCATAGACTGTGAGAAATACAAATTCGACCTTATCGCAGTGCTCATCAACTATCAAGTCAGCTCTGTCTGCGGCAAATAAAAGTTCCGATGCGGCCTTCTTTCCTTTCAACTTTGTCTTCTTGATTTTGATCTTCTTGTAATGCTTGTTCTGTGATGTGGAGGCCATGGACTCGATGGGAAGATACGACATATGTTCACCAATCCAGCGCAGGCTGCAAACACATGAAATATCCACATACCATCTACCATCTAACATCTAACAGATACAGTAGATTGATGAGATGGGAGTTGGCATACTCTCTGGACACTACACGCTGGAAAGCTTTCCTCTTTGGTGTTATCGGTACTAACGAACTCCTCTCTACAGTGATTGGATCCATCTCAAACTGCTCCTCCTTCCCAAACTTGACGTAAGTTTTAGCGAGATCATCACTCAGCATGACTGATGTTGTATGACCATTGTCGTCTACCTCTGTACACGCATGTGTCATTACAGTACGTTAGTTACACAGAATCATGATACCAATTCTGGACAGAGTGTTGATGGCATTACCAACCAATAGCACAGCTGTGAGCGGCATCTTGGAAGACTTTTACTCTTCCTTTCTTTGCCTTCTTCTTTCTCTTCTGGAACTTGCTGATTTCTGGTCCAGCACCTGGGATCTCTATAGTATGAGGCAGTTCAACCAACCCTACAGCCAATGAATGAAGACCATGAGTCCTGTGACACACGCCTATGCAAACATAGTGTTACCAGACGGGTGTCCACCTGATGTGGGCAATTGGCTGGCCTCCGTATTCTCCATCATTGGCTTGTAATCGACTGGTGGCACTTGGTTCTCAGGCTCTACATACACATACTCATAACTCTCTCGTCTGCCAGATCTCAACTTTTTTATCTTCTTCTTCACTCGAGATTTCCTGCAAGTAGATATGGCTAATTAAGCATTGGGTACATACCTATGACTACACTGTATGAAACTATACAAGGATATCAGGCAGGAGTTGTCTCGCCATACTTATGGTGTCTGCGTGATGGTAACGACTTACTGCTCCATGTGTATGAGGAAAACCAGTGTAGTAGGCTATGATTGCTGGCGGTGACAGTACACAGATTCCTGTGACATCATTGTCTTCTGCATCATTACCATCAAATACAAATACATCTCTCTCTTCTCTACACCAGCACTTTGACGCTCACAGGCATTGACACACAAGAGCAGCGGGTTCAAGTATCGATACAGGAGCTTTATTGCATTAAATGATATAAAAGTCTCTCATACAGAATTATATTGTACACAGGTAGTGACAATACCGAGTGTTATCTGGTAATATAGTTCGGATGGAGAAACGGGTACTGCAGCTGCTGACTATATAAATACAATCCAATTGAAAAAGCTGTGTGGATGGGTGGAATGGAGACCGGTTTCACTTGAAGAAACATGGCAGTGTAGAACAGAAGTGACCACAGTGATAAGTTGGAGAAAGAGAAGAGCAAGAGAGTAAAATGAAAACTTTCTAGCCATGTCTTGGCAGCTGCATAACCATCGTCTCAGTTTAACTTGGTTCCGACGGTCTGTCAATCAGATTCCATAGCACCATGTAAGGCTGTTGAAACTATCTATACGTCACTAGCACTGGTGGCTGAAATACGAGCACTTATCAATTCGGCCTAGTCTAGACGCAGGTACCGCTGTCATCAGTCTCGCCACTGGCTGCCTTCGCTGCCGCCTGTAACGATATATAAGGTACAATATTAATCTTACGCTTGACATACAGGGCCGCCAATCTGAGCGGAAAGGTGAGAGGAAATGAGCGGAGGAAACAGTTAGGTGGGGGAGGAGTAGGCGTCATCCGGGCGAGTGACAAACAGCTGGAAATGTACAGCGCAGTGACGTGGCGACCGACACCAGACACGCAGACAGACAGACCAGAAAACGCATCATTGTGCTCACAGCAGCAGCGGTGAGACGCAGTGAGGCTGAGCAGCGGCTATACTAACCAAGTGTTGAGCTAGTTGCCTATTTTTCAACTGCTCGTCTCTGAGCAAACGCTCTGCTGAGGACAGGTGGTTAGCCAGCTGGTATGTGACAGAAAGAAAGATCAGTTGAATAGCTAGGCATTAGGTAAACATAACATGGAACAATATTAGGGCTGGCAATTAATCAACTGGAGATGAGGACGAAATGGAGAAATGGAGAAATGAGGTCATCTGTAAGAATGCCAGCATGTTAAATGTTATGTATTTAGTGTTACATCATACCTGTGCAGCACTATCATTCTGCTCCTGTGCCTTCTCCTCAAGATTGACTAGTTTCTACAAGAGGATTTACAATCTATAGATCAGTCACACAACTAGGTAAATCAATGAAACTACATATTTACTGAACCCATAATGTAAAAAATCGCTAGTCGGTGACTGTCTCAGCCATTGCGCAGCAATCAATACTCACATGATTGGCTTCCTCCAATAAGCTGGTCAGGTGAGATATTTGAGACAGCTGAGACTTGACGCTCTCCTCTGACTGTGCCAGCCTCTGCAACCATAGATAAAGCATTGCAGTGAATACTGAGGAAATACAGTGAGAGTTGTGGCTACAGGTAACAGTTACCTGAGTGACTTCGTGAGTGTGGCTGAGCTGCTGTTGAGCAGTCTGTAGGCTCTGCTTCACCTCCAGGATCTCAGCGTCCTTGCCACGAAGGTCACTCTTCCATTTGATCATCTCGGCATCAAACTTGGAGCTGAGGTCATCCAGCATGGACTCCTACAGACACCGAGTCAAGGTTAGCGGATAGACTGAGTGTCGCTATGAAAGGTGGGCAATGGAACAGGACTACATGACGGTAACAAGTCATAGCGGACAGGCCTGGCAAACCGTACAGCGCAATCGGGACCATCATGCACCAAACTATTCCTTGCACGCAGTTTACCGCCGAACATGAATGGTGTGACACTAGAGGACAGGTGTACTGGCAATTATATCCGTGGTAGTAGGCAGTGGTAGTGGGCAGTGGTAGTGGGCAGTGGAGATCGGAGAGCACACGTCTGAACTCCAGTCACGTCCGCACATCTCGTAT
>ERZ1740065.1805-NODE-1805-length-13085-cov-13.710744_pt1 | contig 13085 bp, 10 predicted proteins | sample MGYA00581738_ERZ1740065 | MGnify/ENA primary metagenome ERZ1740065 (study PRJEB43018, sample SAMN04849749) | marine metagenome | isolation source: floating plastic debris | place: Pacific Ocean | collected 2008-09-01 | study: EMG produced TPA metagenomics... | reverse complement strand
TTATTATTATTATTATTATTATTATTATTATTATTATTATTATTATTATTATTACCTTCTTTGAAATTGAACAACAAAGTAACATAGCTCAGTGCTTTTGTTGAGCAGTTATTCAACATAATAACAATAATAACAATAATTAAGCCTAGTATAGCACAAGCAACATATTGATTGCGGTCATACTTGCCACTATCCATGATGGCTAAAAATAACCCCCCCCATCCAGTTACAATTGTCCCAATGCTTTCGCACTTGCTAGCAAACTCTTGTGGGTAGTTGGCCATACTGGAGGTTTGCAAAAGAGACATATTTTACCTCTGATGATAATAAAAGTGATATGATATTTCAGATACTGTGGGAAGGTTTGTATTTGAGCTAGCCAACGAGGGACTAGACAACGTCTATGCACTGCAATGCCAGTCCTGGTACAACCTACAGAGTTTGGTGCGTGCATACGTACTGAATTTTGATCCAATCGCACCTCCGTGCCCATGCAATAAACAGTCTGCTCAGTTTGATGAACGGTTTTTCTATGACTTCAACACTCACTGCGCCGTCACTCTCAACCCTGATTTTCAAAGCCAGCATTACCAGGTAAGAATCATCGATACCACGAAATATGTAACACACAAATCTACATCATTCAGTGTAAGCAATTGCTTAGCAAATAGTGATGGAATGCTACATTTGATATAACTCAGATGTTCGTTCGTCACTTGTCCTTTTATTGGGAAGCTAATAGCATCCTAAACTCTGAGCCTGTGTAGTCTAAATTCAGTAGCTGCTTTGGCTTTGGCAAAGAAACTGTGGTGTAAGCAGTGAAGAGTCTATAGTGGTGTTGCTATAGCCGTTTCATTGCTGTATATGCTGCCTATTGCAATGGTAGAGCTGCTGCTACGATGATGGGACCGATTCGCTGATCGTGGATCCAGTCAATGCCGGCTACCCGTTGTACCACAACCCGTACGTAGAGGCGTCTCTCAACCAGCAGAGAGACGTGGCTCCATACGAAAACTGCTGCGTAAAGTCATTCAAGTTCTGCGATTTGTTCCGAAAGTTCAGGCCAGTAGACACTTGTGAAGACTACGTCGCCCCGACAATAGGTAAGATACATCAACATGATTGGTCATTGAGATTATTTTACAAAACTACATCCATCTAACGATTCGTTTGTGAAGCATCTGGGTTTGGAGACCCTCACATCTACACCCTGGACGGTCATCTGTACACATATAACCCAGTCGGAGAGTTCTGGATGATGAAGTCAACACAATTCTGCATGCAGTCAAGAACCGTCCAGGCAACCAACATCGACAATGAAAGAGTGCCAGCTACGCAGTTCCAGGCGTTTGTGATGAGAGCTCACAAACCTAACATATCCGACACAATTCAGGTGGAGATAAACAACAACAGAACAGGTTAGATGAGTAACTAAGGAGGATATATTTGCTTGCTGTAGAACGACACTAATGTTGAACAATTGCTTGCGCCGCAGATTTCGAAGTACGCGTGAATGGTGACTCAGTGACAAACAGACTCAATGAGAATGTAGACGAGGATATCATTGCCCTAAACGGTGCCACGATTAAAAAGTTCAACGAGAGCATCAGCGTTGCTTTTTATTCAGGTGGGTGATCAATGCTCTAATTTCCACAACAATTTGACCTTGACATTTGACCTTGACATTTGACACTTGACAATGGCAGGAAGTATACCTTAAGACTGAAATATACTTGCAGGCTACAGCTTCAGGTTCTCGCTCAAATTTAAAGTGCTGAGCATCCAATCGTTTATCCCGGAAACAGCAAAAGGAGAGACAGATGGATTGCTTGGACATTTTGACGGCGATCCAATGAACGACTTCACAAACAGCACTGGCGAGATAGTCTGTCCCAATCCGGAGAACTGCACACTCGAGACCATCCACTATGACTTTGGCGAAACATGCAAGTCTTCTAAAGCTATTTATTGAAAGGTTTTGCTTCGGCTCTACGATACTATTAGTGACGCTGAGTTAATTGGTTTCATTTAGGGAGGTTGAAAGATGGCGAGAGCTTGTTTTGGTACAGAGATGGATGGGACTCAGCAATATATTCTGATCCAAGCTTTGTTCCCGTCTTTACATTCCCCGAGAACAGCACTGTCAATGACATTTGCCGCAATGACCTCTCTTGCATTTTTGACATTGCTATGACTAACGATACCGAGCTCGGACTGTACACTTCAGATGTCTATGTGGAAGTGCTAGACAAAGCTACTACCTTAGGTAAAGAACTTGCAAAATGTTTCAACTTTGTATGGCAAGCCACAAAAGACGGTTATTTTAATTTTCATAGGAACTGCGGCTCCAAGAGTGGTTGGCATATCGGAAATCAATGCTACCGTCGGACAGATGATCTCCGCCTTCTATTACACCAACTACTCTGGAAACTCGAGCATTGTGATTGAGGCTATCGCACTGCCACCTGGTGCTGTGTTTGACCTAGTAGCTCCTGATTCTGAAAACTATACTCTAGTGTGGACACCGGAAAACCTTACGGAATACTCTATCCAGTTAGTAAACAGAAATCTGTGTCTTCATCTGTTTGTTACCTTGTGCACGACAACGCCATCTAAAACTTGTTCCTAAAATAGGTTAGTGGCACGTGAGACTGATGCTGTCGATGGAAATGGGGCGAGTTCATCGGTGTTCGCTGTCTCCGTACTTCTCAGCCGAGACTGTCAGAACGGATCTCCTGACTTTGATACTTTGTCTGCAAATGGAGTTCTGTCTCCAACGTTTGCAATCGTTGACTGCAGTTGTGACCTTGGCTGGACAGGTCAGTGAAGTCAGCGCATAAGCAATCCTTGTAAACATTTACGCGGAGACCAATACCATCAGTCTTCTGCAGGAGAGGAATGCCAGACAGACTATGATGGCTGTATAGACAACCCATGTCTGGTAGGAGAGTGTGTTGATGTGGCAGCTAATGAACAGACAGCGCCAAATGAGACATACTCATGCAATGTAACTGACTGCACAGCAGGCTACGAACGCTTGGTGATCAATGGAGTGGCCAGCAGGGATTGTCTTGGTGAGTTTTTCAGGAGGCTCATGCACCTGCACAATAAATGTATCCTCCATATTCAGCAAAAACTGATCATCTGTAAAATTTAGAAGACTAATTCGTATGATTGTAGATTTGGATGAATGTAGCGAAATTCGTAACGCCGCAGCATGTACATCCGCTGAGTGTATAAACACCGAAGGAAGCTTCTTCTGTATCTGTAATGATGGCTATGTTAAGGCGAATGGTTCTGAAACTGCCTGCGTAGACTTAGATGAGTGCGCAGTGGGAGCAGACAGCTGTCTGCAGCTGTGTTCGAACACGGAAGGAAGCTACGTCTGTGGCTGCAGAGACGGATACACTCTCGATACAGACGGGGCTAACTGTACTATTAACCCTACACTAGGTAGACAGCTCCTCACTGGCTCACGTACCTGTATATCATTATTATATGATGAGGTGGCAGCGTTGCTATGGCAATTTTTCTTTTATCACAGAGATCCTGTGCGACACATTGTCCTGTGAGTACTTGTGCGAGAACACGACCGATGGACCGGCTTGTTTCTGCCCGCGAGGGAGGCAGCTGTCCAGTGATAACAGAACATGTGAAGGTTCGTGATAGTCTGAGGCGTGGGATGTGGCTGTTATACATTTCATGCAGGTATTTATGACTTGGACGGCTTTGATGCAGGTATAAATGAATGTGAAGACGAAATGCTGAACACTTGTGATAAGTCAGTGAACGCAACCTGCACAGATCTAGATATAGGATTCGTCTGCTCCTGTCCGTCGGTCGGCTACCAGCCTCTCGCAAACAATTATGATCCCTGCGTCGGTAAGTTACGATACATGCCAATAAATGGTGTTCAACGTCTGATAGAATTGTTGAAAACATTTATTTCTGTCAAACGGATAGGAACGATTTCCATGATGTGAAATACCATGCAGTTGCTCAGTCATGATGGGTTGTTGTAGAGTGTGAAGATGGAACATATGGGGAGGCCTGTCAGGAAACTTGCGAATGTGCAAACAGAGCAGGAACATGCGATTCAGTGTTGGGCTGCATAAACTGCCTGAGCGGATGGGAAGGAGAGCAGGATCAGTGCACTATTGACAAAAATGAATGTGACGAAACCCCTTGTGGCCTCAACTCTGATGTAAAAAAACCTTCATTTAAATTTGAAATCTGATCACCCGTACAGGAAGTTACTTCCATTTTGGATATACTTTTAGTGTGTCAACACCGATGGGTCGTTTTACTGTAAGTGTGAGACGGGCTTCGTTAACGAAAACTTGACCACATGCGTCGATGTAAACGAGTGCATCACAGAAAGACCTTGCTCCAGATCAGGGATTTGCACCAACACAGAAGGCTCGTACTCGTGTACCTGCAGACCTGGATACACCGGGGACGGCTTCAGATGCACAGGTGAGGTTGGGTTACTACGAGACTTCATAAGAAGACAGAATCGACCAAAAGGGTGTTAACGCATGGATCTTTATGTTTAAAGACATTAACGAATGCAATGATGCCACTCCACCTTGTGATGACCTGGCCACTTGTAAGAATAGCCAAGGATCCTTCGGCTGCCTATGTCGTTTGGGTTACCATGGAGACGGCCGTGCTGGTGGAACGGGATGTGTAGATGATAACGAATGTTTGGAGGCAGAAAGTAAGTGATTGCGTTTATGATTCAAAACAATAAATAATCATTTCGACGGTACATGTAAGCATCAAATTTTCACAGATGTATGTCCGGGGGCTAACAGCAAGTGTGTAGATTCCATTGGATCGTATTCATGTCAGTGTGATGATGGCTACGAAGGCGACGGAGTTGTCTGCACGGACATCGACGAGTGCGCAGTGGGAACTGCTGACTGCTCTGCAGAGGAGCTCACCAATGGAGGAGCTGTATGTCACGACTCAGACTCAGTTCATTTCTATGCATAAAACACTCTGAATTGGTGGTTTATCTGAGTTCCTGAATAATTTAGGAATGTATCAACACCAACGGCAGCTATACCTGCGATCCATTCTGTAACCAAGGATACGACAAGACATCATTGAACAACGGCAGCTACATATGCATTCAGATCGACGAGTGCTTGCAGCCTGACAGTTGCAATGCGTTGACAGAAGATTGCATTGACACTCCGGGTAAGTAAGGGTATATCTAATTCAGTCCATAAGAAAAGATGGCTCTATGGCTCTGTGAACACATAACTTTCAGGTTCATTCAACTGCACGTGCAAGGCTGGCTATGAAGAAGTGAGTGGGAGCTGCACGGACATCGACGAGTGCGCAGTGGGAACTGCTGACTGCTCTGCAGAGGAGCTCACCAATGGAGGAGCTGTATGTCACGACTCAGACTCAGTTCATTTCTATGCATAAAACACTCTGAATTGGTGGTTTATCTGAGTTCCTGAATAATTTAGGAATGTATCAACACCAACGGCAGCTATACCTGCGATCCATTCTGTAACCAAGGATACGACAAGACATCATTGAACAACGGCAGCTACATATGCATTCAGATCGACGAGTGCTTGCAGCCTGACAGTTGCAATGCGTTGACAGAAGATTGCATTGACACTCCGGGTAAGTAAGGGTATATCTAATTCAGTCCATAAGAAAAGATGGCTCTATGGCTCTGTGAACACATAACTTTCAGGTTCATTCAACTGCACGTGCAAGGCTGGCTATGAAGAAGTGAGTGGGAACTGTGAAGACATCGATGAGTGTAACAGAGAGATCTGTCCTGGTGAGGGCCAGATCTGTATCAACACATCACCCGGCTACCAGTGTACCTGCAAGTTCGGTTACAGTGGAGAAAACTGCACTGTACAAGCTCAATCGGGTATGTATGAAACATGGCGGTGGCTTCTGTCACTGCCCAACTTCAAGAGTTTCATGTGAGTTTCCTCCCGCAGGCACTTTTATTGATGTCGAACAAGTGTTCCTGCTCGCTTATGACACGGACTGGGCAGACGAAAATTCGCTAGCAAGAGCTCAGTTTGATCAAGCGATGAGAGCGGCACTCGCTCCTCTGTACAACAGCGCGGATGGCTTCGAAGGTGTCAATATCAACAATGTGACGGCAACACCTTCAACGGAAACCAATGGCAGGAAAAAGAGGGCAGTAACAGAGTGAGTGGCGGCTAGCCCCCTCCTGGCTGAGTGAACAACTGCAATGTGTTGTGTTAAACACTTTCATCTCTTTTTAGTTCAAACACGACCGTTGAGTACACGGCAGTGTTCACCTCATCGGTGAATACTCCGGACGTGATGCACAGGGCGCTAGATTATATGATATCGAAGCAATATAAACTGCTGTTCAATGGAACAGATGAAATCCTTGACCTCTTGATGATTGTATTCCCTGGTCTCATCAACACTACTAGTGAGATAAACACGGGCAATAGCGAGATCTTTGCCTGCTACACTGGCTCATTATAATGAGGGTTTCTGGTATTCTGCAGATATCAAGTGCGATACAGCGGTTGTGGTAAATGGGGAGCAAGTGAACCTGATTAACTGCAGTGGTCAGGGTAGGTGTATGGAGTCCCTGTCAGCGTACCCTATGTGCGAGTGTGACGACGAATATGAAGGATACAACTGCGGATCAGCCACTGCCACGATGAATGAAGTAACCGAGGGTACGTCACTTGGGGAACTCCCATCATCACAAACTCATACTGGCAATAGGGGAAATTTCAGTGTGATTTTAAACACTAGTTTTGACAATTGAGAAAAGCCATCAACCTTTATTTCATTTGTTTGTTAGCTAACTTTCGCGAACATTTTACATTCGCACACTTTTCTCATTACAAACATATATCAGTCTGCATAAAACAGTATTCAATGGCATTCACTTTTTCTAGGGAATCTACTGCCCTTGTGGATATCGGTGGCTGTGGCAGGAGCACTGCTGCTCGGAGGAATGCTCACATGCATCCTTGTACTTGTGTATCAGCGACGCAATAAGAAACCGTAAGTAGCTCCGCCCACATCCAACTGCTGCAGTCGGCATTGTGACAACGAATGCCTCAGTTTCTGGCTTTGTTTACAGACAAGTCCATAGACATCCAAGGCCAACCAGAGGGCCGGCAATATTCAACCCGGTGGGCCGAGTTCCAGCGGAGGCCTTCAACTATCAGTTCCCCACCGGCAGTGTGCGAGACGACTTGTCAGAATCTTCGTCCAGTAACGGCGGCACAATGAGGTCTCACCGCACTGAAGGTAGCGTCATTCATGAAACAACTCGTTGCTTCCCTTGATGTGCGTCAGCTGCATCTTGCACTTGACTTGTAGGCCGGGTGGGAACCACAGTGCCATTCGCTCCACGATGGCCCAGAGCGTACTATGCCCAGTTGGAGGGTCAGAACGATGACTGAGCTGTGATAAACACTAGGCAAAAACAGAGTGTTAAATATTATGTTTTATTTATTTTTTAAGTGCAGCATTTTCTCAACATATCATCATCCAATTCTCAAATCTCTTGTTCAGTGAAACCATAATAACGAAAACAGTTCTATCTAAAACACTATCTCATCAGCTGGTTCCACAATACTTAATTGTCTCAGCAAAAACTAACTGTTTATTTTTCCACTCCATCAGCATTATAAACAATAAATGTGAGACAAGAGCCTACCGAGTATCGGACCGAGTCATCATCTCCACCGAAGACTTTCATAGGGCGTTCCTCTCCACTGGAGTGTCTTTCTTGGCTCTGTTAAGGCGAGGTCTGAAATCAGAACAATGCTAATAGGACCAGGAACATAGCACATGGCATACAGCATACAGTGCATGACATACAGCATACAGTGTATGACATACAGCACATGGCATACAGCATACAGTGTATGACATACAGCACATGGCATACAGCATCCAGTGTATGACATACAGCACATGGCATACAGCATATGGCATGTAGCACACAGGCGATAGTGTATAGGGACAGAATAGTAAATTCGAATGAGAGTAAACTCCAATCTAAACTCTTATTAGTATACTTATCATGTTATTAATACCATCACTACTATTGCAGTCACATTCATCAAAAAAATCTATGCTAAAGTTGAATTGCCTGCCGAGAACAACACACAACACAATGTCTTTGGCAACAGATAGCTATCCACTCTCTCTACTCCGTCGCTCATTCATGTGCAATAATCTCAATCCCTGTTGGACAGTTGGAGTCACAGCAGGCAGCTAGTAACTATATCCCAGCAGTGGTAGACCTCAGGCCAGATGAAAACGCATAACCTCATAACTACAGTCCTCACGTAGTTCATGACGTCACTAGGTACGGGTCACGTGACTTACTGGTGTCGCCATATATGCTTGGTAACATGGAACATCTCATTTAGTTCGTCGGTGCTCGGCCCGCTCGGATCAGTAAACGTCACACTCCGCAACTTCTGGTGCTCGTCATTCTGTCAGAAACAACTAACTGTCACAGGAAAGCAGGTGACGGCAGTATGACATCTGTCACAGGTACTACCTCTCTGCGCTAGATGGATACTATCCCCAATCATCCGTAGCTACGCTCATATCTATACATTCCCTTCTGTACTTGGTAGTCATTGTGGACTGATACTCTATAGAACCACATATAAACAGTTCTAATCCCACCATTGCATATTTCTTCATTGGTTACATAGAACATAACTTGACCTAAATATTACCTGAATACAGCCTCAGTATGACCAGAGTATGGCCAGAGTATGACCTGAGTATGACTACAACCCTAGTATTACTATTACATGAGTAAAACACAACCTTAGTCTCTATGACATTGGTATTAACTGAGTAGAACCAGACTGGTCAGAAATTAGAGTCATCGCAGTCATTGAGGTTAGATGAGTACGACTTTCAGCTAATTTGATAAAGCCTACTGTAATCGCCTTACATTCCTATCTAAGGACTATGCAGCACTGTAGATAGGGCCTAAATCACTGGCCTCATTACCAGCTTCTATTTGGTTATGAAAAGCTAAAGGCTTCAAGGGTGATAAGATTGGATGGAGAACAGTGAGACCAGCTAGCCTAAGTTCTCTCACTTCATATAGAGAAGCTGAAAGGGGATTTGTGTGTGGCAGCATGTACAGAGAAAGCTTTTTACAAGTCTCTCTGCAGCATAATTACTGTGAAAGTAGAACTCTTGGAGCATGGAATATCTAAAAATGAGCATGATAGCGAGAGGAAATGTTAGCCATTGTGGATAGAATCCATTTAAAAAATGGAGTAGATGTATCTACCCACTGGGAAAAAATCATCATCTATAAAGTCATGAACATACCTAGGATCATCGGAGGGTTTCTATGGATAATGGGATGACAACTCCCAAAAGCTTTCATGATGCAACAACTCTGACAGAAAACTTGGCTGGATTTATCGTTAGCGATTTCCTGCAAATCGCTATATTCACTAAATATGTTTCCGTGCCGTTATGTTTCCACTCTCACAGTGACTTCTAGCTGTGTCAGACTTCACAGACATGTATCACTATTGCGGGCTGTGACGTGAGATATTAGTGCCATGGTATGTGCCATGCAACTGATCACATTATATCGTAAGTTATGACTTGTCATCTTTCATTAGATATCAAGCGGTCGATGAACTACTATTCATAGACAGCGTAACACAGACAAGCATCAGACTTCAGTAGCGGCAATACTGAAGGAAATGAATCTTAGCATGCAGGGTAAGATAACTCCAAATTACATGCAGTATTCCAAAGAAAGATTCCACCGGCTGTTCTCGATCTAATACCGATTTGGACATTGAAAACTCCGGAATAAGAAAAAAAATTTTTTTGACAATGAAAAACTAAAACAGCGTAAATTCTAGCATCTCCCAGGAAACAGCTCACACACACGCGCGGTAGAAATAGATTTAGAGGGCATTCGCCGGTGACTGGGGATAGAGACTTCTCGCTACAGCCACAGATGTGAGCGGTTGAAAGTTATTCAGGTACAGAGATTTCGGTGTAATTTAAGAGTTGTCATCCCTTAGCACAACGGATGTCACCTCTGGGATAGGAATCTCTCAGAATATCACAGCATAACAATTACTGTACGCAGACAGGCATCAGCTCTTTCTAAACAGATTTGTAGCCTATGGTAACGACAATTACTCTTTGATTAAAATGGGTGGGGGTATTCAACTTCAATCACCGACTTGTGGAACAAACGCTATGGCCCCACATTGTAAAACACCTGGGAACTGTATTGTAATGGGGACTAATGATGGGAAGCTAAGGGGAAATTTATTTACAAGAAAGTATCGATCCTGTCGAGTTTCCTACCTTTAGAGTAGGATATGGTCAAATCTTGCAGGGGCCAGTTTTAGGGTGTACATAACGAAATGTAGAGATTAAAAAATATCGCTCTGCACTCACATCAGTTGTTTGTTCTCTTGGCATGGGTTTCGAGTGCTCGTAAGGAAACTTCTGTTCAGGATGCCAGCAAACAATCATTCGTCCACCTCGGCTTTTTGTCTTCAAGACTATTTGACCGGTGCTGTAGTAACAAAGAACAACAATCAACACTGCACTGCAAGGAAGGAGGGAAACAGTAGTAAAGTGAAAAGTAGTGTGCAAATGCGTTGGGGAATTTTTGGGTTATGCATTGCATGTTGCATTTAGTTGGGTATCATAGGTTATGGTATGAAACACTCTGTTTATACTCACGGAGCATTCAGAGTGCTAATATGCCTGGCTCTAATTTGACTTCCAACTCCTGGTGAAAATAAGAAGAGAGGATTTTGGTAGTGTAGTGATAGCATCACCTCTTTCGAACGTGCCCGAGCACTGATCAATCCATAGATATATCGTTAATTCTATGGATCCAGCGAAATAAATGAATAGAATGAAAGTTGACGCAAATTGGAGACACGAGCAAACAACATGACTGACTACGGGGCGAGTATGTCACGATGTCTTACCGCTGATCCAGATTCGATTGATACACCGAGATCCTAGCATTATGAAATTGGTCAAATTTACATCTAAGCACTACCCACTCTGAGCTGCGAGAAATATGCGCAAATTATGGCTGATGTATAATCAAAGCGTGCAAAATTTATGACGAATAGCGGTCACGAGAGGCAGCGTTCAGATGCAACGGAAACTTATAAACGTGTGTGAAAAAAAGAAATTTTAGTTATATCAGCTCGCTGTGAGCATTCGTTGCATGCCATAGAACTCGAGACGCAATGCTCATGACTCAGACTTGGATTATTCCATCTCAAGTTCTAGCCTTGAGTACATATCGATCTATCGCTGCCGGTTCCACACTCATTTCTGGGACAGTCAGTAGTAAATTTCTAGACTAGGGAGGAGAAGAAGAGATCATCCGCATTCGGTCAGCAAGACAGTAGAGGAGAGAACACAAACGAACTTATTACTGCTACAAATTTATGAGGAAATGTGCGATAAGTGAGTAGTCATGGATGGCAATAAGATATTTGCGGACACACTGTTCCATCTGGCTCGCTGTGCGGCCAACTCTCGAACATCCGTTTGGGAAAAGGTTAGTATTCAGTTCAGTACTTTGCTCACATTTTGGGGCTCTCCATCAGGTTTTACTTACGAGCACCGTGTTCATATCTGTAGTAGTACAAACTTAGTCGTGGAAGAGTGTTGCACGAAGATTTGATCACATAGCTTCGTAGCTGCATGTGTCACTGGCTTATAGAAGGATCTTGCTCGTCTCCACTGGTGTTATCATGTCATACGGTTCCGTATTGCATTGCAGTTTCCTTATTCATGCTACGTTTTCAGGATTTAGGCCTACCTACTGGTTTGTCCATGCCTGCTATGGTAAGAAACCACGGAGTGCTTAATATTATTTTGGCTTTCCATTTCTTGTGCTGAGACTGAATTTCGCTACTCACCGATCATTCAAACCGTGTTTCGCCGTGTACAGATTGAGCTTTAACATCAGTGACTTTTGTACTTGAGATTCAGTGGTTTTGGCCGGTAGCGGACACGGTTTGATCCAGTATGCTCCATGTTTTAGGTCAACTACCTGATAAGCTTGTGCCCAAAAGTTACAGATGAGGCATCTTTACTGCTGCACAGTCGGTCACAGATCTCGATCCATGCTCTTGGTCTTTACTTCATTGAAGCTAAGCTTCAGGTAATTTACTCTGCCTCTCATGCTGCTTCGCTTTCGTCTTGGTAGATGCCTCGACGAGGTTACCATTCAAACTGTTTTCTTGCTCTCTTCAGTTTTCTGACAAGATCATACCCTATCTGCTTGGAGTTCTGAAAAGTCTACCAACAGTGCGCTGGGTATCGAACGAGATCACCATATATGCCGGCCAAAGTAAGTACCTCCCATTTCTGTCCATCGCTGGCGAACTAAAATCATCGAGCTCGTCTATTGCAGAGTTGCCTACCCCTGAATGTTTCGCCTTTGCGTTCAACTGTTTGTTATGTGACGTTATATCGATAAGCGAGGATATAGCCATACAGAACAGAGTGAGTAAATACTGAGAGATGGAAATCCTGTAGTATTATACAGCTATTTATTTATGTCTCTTTCCGTTGAAGATTGTCGCGGCACAATTGGACGTACTTCAAACTCTAGCTGACTTGATCACAAGCCAAGAGACATCGAAAGGTAAATGCATTTAATGTTATACTCAGCAGATGCTTCACTTTACTGTAAACTCAAATATTTTAGTGGCCTCACAATAATAGCAACTTGAAGAAAATGTTATTTAAGTTGAACCCTATACTTTTGAAAGCTCTTTATGTTATATACAAGCTCGAAAGAAATCGCTAAAAATTCTAGGTGTTATTATTGAAAATACTGCTGATTTGAGCAAAATGCTATACTATTTTTTCTGCTAAAATGTTTGGGTTGTACAGTAGTTACAATTTTAGCATTCGTTTGGCTGCAGGATTTCACCAGACCTGTCAATCTGTCAGGCTGAAAATACTAGAGATTCAGTTTTTCCTGAACTTTGAGAAGCCACAGCTCAAAACCCCTACCCCCTACAGCTGACCTCTGACCCCTGACCCCC
>ERZ1740065.1804-NODE-1804-length-13086-cov-4.330596_pt1 | contig 13086 bp, 12 predicted proteins | sample MGYA00581738_ERZ1740065 | MGnify/ENA primary metagenome ERZ1740065 (study PRJEB43018, sample SAMN04849749) | marine metagenome | isolation source: floating plastic debris | place: Pacific Ocean | collected 2008-09-01 | study: EMG produced TPA metagenomics... | reverse complement strand
CCCAACTTCACACCAAGATCGCTTGACAAAGCCAGCCGTGGCATTCACACGACCTATCCCTGGCTCACAAAACGGCGCCCTTTCACCACTTTTTTCCCCCTACCTTGAAGCCGAATTCAGGTTTTTAGGCATCGCCGATGCCCCACCCAACTCCGTTGTTCCCGCACTACCATTCCATTATTATTCACCAAAAATCACTTGATATGTGGAAAGCACTTTTCAAACCATCCACCCTATTTTTATCACTCGTACTCCTACTCGCCTCCTGTGGCAAGGAGCAGGAGCTCCAACCCACTACTCCTTCCGATCACCGGGCGCCTATCCTCGCCCTAGAAGAGGACTTTTTCCCCTGTGAGGAAGCCTGTACCCCACCGAGTAGCGTCTTCGTCACCAATCTCACCAGTTGCTCGGCCACCATCAATTGGGTCTTCCCCCGCGAAGACTGTGGCAGCTTCTCGCTACTCCTCCGCGATCAGCATTCGGACGCCGTGATCACCTACAATGCCATCGGTGATCACCTCATTTTAGCGGGCTTGGAACCCTGTACGGAGTATACACTCGACATTTCGCACATCGCCGCTTTTTGTTCCAGTGTACCTGTCACCATCAGCTTTCAAACCGAATGTGAATCCTGCGAAGTCCCCTGCGAAAGACCCTGCCAATCGGTCGACTTTTTACAGCTTCTCCAGGTAAAACGCTACGAGGCAACCGTCCAGTTTGGACACGAGACGCCTCTCTGCGGCGATTTTATGGTCTACCTCAAAAACAATACGACCAACGAAGGGGTCCAGTACTTTCCCGCCAGCAGTTCCCTCCAGTTGCAAAACCTAGAGCCCTGTACCAGCTATACCGTACTGGTCAGCCACGTGGCCAACGATCAGGCCTGCCCCCCGGTAGAACTGACCTTTGAAACGGAATGTGGCTATTGTGAGGCGGAGGGGGACGATAATGAGTCGGCTTATTTCGACTTCATCGGCTTCGGTTTAAATGGCCTGTACCAAATCGGGGCACTGGGTTACGTGAATATTACGAATCCCCCTCTCGAGCTACCACTCGATTTCGTGTTCAACGTTGGGTTTTGCTACCAGTTTATACCCAACGGTACACTCCAGCCAACCCACGTTAAAATGTGGATCGATTTTGACGGAGATACCGATTTTGACAATGATGAACTGGTGGTCGACTTTGCGACGTACAACATCAACCTTTGCGAGTACAACTACAGCCCCCTGATCAGTCCACAAGACCCGGCTTGCAATCTCCAAGCTCGAATGATGATCAGCCTCAATAATACTATCGTTTCTCCCTGTGATGACATCGCCGAAGGGCAAGTCGTCGACTTTCTGGTGGACATCGGCGAATGTAACTGATCCATTGGTTTTCAAGACGGGGCCGCTGCTGATATGGAGCGGCCACCTCTTTTACTACCGCGTGTACTCGCATACCAAATTCTGGTGGTGTGGGGTACACGTTTTGCTTTTGGCCCCCAGCGGTCGTACCATCCAATCCGTAAGGGGGCGCGGTAAAATTTTGTCGAATCCCAAGCGGTCTTTCGTCGATTTTTGGAAGGGCAAATGGGAAACGGGGAACGCTGGCTGGTTTTTGTGATGTTGTAACATCGTTAAACCCAACTAGTTAGAACCTATGAGAACCCACATCCAACAACTCATCACGCGTGGCCAAACCAAGCAGGCCTTGGCTGCGCTTTTGGAGGAGTTGGAACGGAAAAAAGACCGGACCGCCGTGGAATACGTCATGGGGCTGCGCAGCACCCTCACCCGGATCGATCGAGAAAAGATCCTTGCCCTGATCTCCCCAGCGGACTACGAACGGGCATTGACCGATATCAACCTCAAAATCCTCCGTCTGACGCATGGCTCCAAAGCGGCTGCGGCCGCACTGGGCGAAAAGGCTTTTCTGCGCGTACAGGGTCCCCGTTTTCAACTGTATTGGGTACTGGCTCACGTCTTGGGGTATTCGCTAGTCAGCGCTTTTTCCAATATCCAAAGCTTGCGCCATCAGGGCCAGCAAGCGGGGATTCTCCTGTCGAGCCTACTGATTTTACTGGCCCTCCTGGGGCTCGGTTTCCGCCTGCTGCGGCCCCTGACCCTCAGGACCCAGCCCATTGGCCTAGCCGTCAACATCCTCTTTAGCCTTTTTATTTCCTACTACCTCGTCACGAGCACGGGCCAACTGTCGGGGGCCGCCGCCTTATCCGGTGCCGCCACGACCTTGGGCACCAGCATCATCGCCAGCCGCGCGGGGGGCTGGCTGATCGGTAGCCTGGCCGCGTTGGTGTCGGCGGTCGGTGCCCTGGTAGCAGCCTCCTTATTGCCCTGGCTTCAGGTCACGCTGGGCAGCATCCTGTGGTTGAGCCCCGTACAGCTGATCCTCCTGTTGGGAACGGCCAGCTGGGCCTTCCTACTCGCCCGGGCGCTGCTCTGGATCGTCAGCGCCCGGGAGCGCCTCTGGCAACTGACCCACTGGAGGTCCTGAGCCTCCCGTCGCTGGCGGGATTGTTTTGGGCGAAAGCTGCGTGGACCTCACATTTTTCCCGTACCTTCGCCCCGCATCATCACCTACGATTTCGTCCCATGCCCGTACCCTCCGTTGCCCCTCCCCAGCGTTTGGCCTTCACGCTCAAACCCGCCGCCGAGCGGCAGGTCAAAAAGCGGCACCCCTGGGTGTTTGAGGCCAGCATTGTCAAGCAAAACGCGGAAGGTCGCGCGGGAGACCTGGCGGTAATTTTTGATCAAAAGAAAAACAAATTCCTCGCCTGCGGGCTCTACGATCCCCATTCGCCCATCCGCATCAAACTCCTACAATTTCACCGTTCCGCTACCATCGACGGGGCCTGGCTTAGGGATAAGATTCGGGCCGCCAGGGACTTACGTCGGCCCCTGCTCCGTACCGATACGAATAGCTACCGCTTGGTCTATGGCGAAAATGATGGGCTCCCCGGTTTGATTGCCGACGTCTATGATCGCGTCCTGGTGGTTAAATTGTACAGTGCCATCTGGTGGCCGTACTGGGAATGGCTGTTGCCCGCCCTGCGTGAGGCAAGCGAGGCGAGCAGCGTTGTACTCCGGCTGAGTCGACACCTCCAGCGACAGGTGGGCGACACGGTGCGGGATGGTGAAGTGGTTTACGGTGAATTGCCCGCTCCCCGCGTCCGCTTCCGGGAACACGGCTTGTGGTTTAGCGCTGATGTTCAACGGGGTCACAAGACGGGCTACTTCCTCGACCATCGCCACAATCGCCTGCGTATCGGGCAGCGGGCCGCCGGCAAGCGCGTCCTTGATGTTTTTGCCTACGCGGGTGGTTTTTCGGTACACGCCCTGGTTGGTGGGGCTCGGGAAGTCACCTCGCTGGATCTGAGTGCGCCCGCCCTGGAGATGGCTCGGCAGAATGCCGCCTTGAATCCGCACCGGGGGCGGCACCAAATCCTGCTGGGAGATGCCTTCGAAAGCCTGGCGGAGCTGGTGGCTACGGGGCAGCGCTACGACATCGTAGTCATCGATCCGCCCGCTTTTGCCAAGCAGGCCAGTGAGGTAGGGGGGGCGTTGGAGCAATACCGACGACTAGCCGGATGGGGGGCGCAGTTGGTCGCCAAAGACGGCCTCTTGTTGTTGGCTTCCTGTTCCTCCCGGGTCTCGGCGGAGGCCTTCTTTGCGGAGGTCGAGCGGGGGCTACAACGGAGCCAGCGGAAGTACCAAATTTTGGAACGAACGTACCACGATCTGGATCATCCCGTGCGCTTTGCGGAAGGGGCTTACCTCAAGGCCATTTATTTCTCCCTCAGATAGGAAAAATGGCCAAATGATATTGTTTGTGTCCGCAATAAGACGTATTTTTAGGCTTCCAATCACCGACAAGAAGCTAAAAGGCCTCCCAAATTCCCGTTTTAATCTTATGAACGAACACTACGATGAACAAATCACTAGTTGGGCTAGTCTTTTTAGGACTTTTTTCACTACTCGCCTGTAACAACGACCGTTTGAACGATCCCTACGACCGGCAGATTGAAGAATCTCTCAATCGAGTCTCTCCAACGGGTTCCTACAAGTACTATCAATTTCCCGAAGCGGGGGATTACGCCGCCATCCCCCACCAAGATCCCCACAACATCATTACCGCCGACAAAGCAGAACTGGGTAAATTGCTCTTTCACGAGACTGGCTTGGCCGTCGATGCGGCCTATCCCGTTGGTCGGGGGAGCTATTCCTGTGCTTCCTGCCACGTAGCGAGTGCCGGTTTTACACCCGGTCGCTTTCAGGGAGTGGCGGATGGTGCCGTTGGGGTGGGGGAGAACCGCCGAAAGTTGGACATCTACACCGGGACGGAGGTCGACGCGCAGGGAGCCCGCCCCTTGAGCGTACTCAATGTGGCCTACGTGACCAATATGCTGTGGAGTGGCATTTTTGGAGGCAGTGGGGTCAACGAAGGGACCGAGGCCTGGTGGAGCTTTAACCCCGCGGCGGAAATCAATTTTGAAGGTTTGGAGGGGATGGAATCGCAAAATATCGAAAGCTTACACCTCCACCGGATGAGCTTGTCCGACGAATTGCTCGACGTATATGGCTACCGCGAGCTGTTCGATCGCTGTTTTCCCGAATACCCCGAGGCCGAGCGCTACACCGACGAAACGGTTGCCTTCGCCCTCGGTGCCTACCTCCGGACGGTACTGGCCAACGAAGCTCCCTTTCAGGATTGGCTGAAGGGCGACAAGACGGCGATGACCGCCAGTGAAAAGCGGGGTGCGCTGCTGTTCCTCAACGAGGCCCGCTGTACCAATTGCCACAAAGGCCCCTCTTTTAATGCCATGGAATTTCACGCCATCGGCGCCAGTGACCTCCACGAGTTCGATGCCGTACTCAACACCAGTGAGGACGACCGTCGGAGCCTGGGCCGGGCTTTTTTCAGTGGCCGCACCGAAGATGAAAACTGCTTTAAGGTGCCCCAACTGTACAACCTCAAGGATTACACCCACTACTTCCACGGCAGTAGCAAGACGACCTTGCGCGAGGTCATCGAATACAAGATGGCCGCCCAGTCCGAAAACCCACGCGTTGGACCGGAGCACCTTTCCGATTTGTTCAAACCCGTCGATTTGAGTCAGCAACAAGTCAATGATCTGCTGGATTTTCTGGAAAATGCCCTTCGCGACGATAATCTCGAACGCTACGTACCCGAATCCTTGCCCAGCGGCAATTGTTTCCCAAACAACGACCTCTTCTCCCGCATCGAATTGGGCTGTGATTAAGGATGGTGGTTTCCGTAGTACCCGCTACGGAGGTTTCTGAGCAGAGATATAAAATGGGTAGTGGAGCGTTAGTGATGTGATCAAAGGGCCAAAATCTTCCCTAGCCAGGGGAAGTTTAGTAAATTGGGTTCCCGTTCACACAAACTGAAACTCCATGAAAAGCTATTTCGGTATCCTCGTCTGCTGTTCCTTACTGCTTTCCGGGCTGCGCGCCCAACCCGCCACTTTTGAGGTGACCACCTCCAATAGTCCTCCCGGGGCGGAAGCGGCCATTGAGTTTGCCACCAATATCTGGAGCCAGTTTTTGACCTCCGAAGTGCCCATCAAAATTCAGGTCAACTTTATTCAGTTTCCGGGTTTTTTGGGCCTGAGCTTGTCCAACGGTCGTAAAAACTTTCCCGGGGCGCCCATTGCGGATCGCTGGTATCCCCTGAGCTTGGTCAATGCCATGTGTGGAACCCCCATCAATGATGACGACCCGGATATGGAGATTTACATGACCACCCTTACCAATTGGTATTTTGGTACCGATGGCAATCCGGGACCAAACCAACAGGATTTTGTCAGCGTATTTTTACACGAAATTGGCCACAGCCTGGGCATGACCTCCCTGTGTAATGTGGAGGGTGGCGAAGGATCTTTTGGCGAACTCACTCCCCCCATCTTACCCACCGCCTTTGCCTTCCCCGATTTGGAAGGACTGCCCAGCATTTTTGACCACTACTTGGTTGACGCTGCCAATCGTAGCCTGGTGGATACCGATATTTACCCCAACGAATCCACCGAATTGGCGGGTGCCCTCACGGGTAATGCCTTGTTTTTCAATGGCGATTCCGCTCGGGCGGCCAATAATGGCCAGCCCCCACGGCTCTACGCCCCCGGTGCCTTTGCCTTTGGCTCCAGCTGTACTCACCTCGACCAAAATACCTTTCGCGGCACCGAAAATGGACTGATGACGCCATTCTCCAGCTCCGGCGAGAGCAAACAAGATCCGGGTCCCATTTTCCTAGGGATCCTACACGACCTGGGGTGGAACCGTCCCAAAACGATCAGTTCCACGCCTCCACCACCCAGCCGGCTGAGTGGACTCCGGGTCAGTCCCAATCCCCTACTGGAGGAACTGCGGATCGACTACGAATTGGAGCGCAGCGAAGAGGTCCAACTCCTGATCCGCGATGCACACGGACGTTTGCTTTACCAAAGTCCTCCCCAGCGGCAGCCCGCCGGAGCCAATGTATTGTTCTGGACGGCGGAAGGAATGAGCAGTGGCCTCTACGTCTACCAGCTGGTGGCGGGCGACGAATTGCGCAGTGGAATGGTCGTCAAACCCTGAGCCATGATTAATATCATTGAAATCAAGGCGCGCTGTGACCAGCAGGGAGATATTCGGGAGCAGCTCCTCCAGCGGGGTGCCGACTACCGGGGCCTGGACCATCAGGTAGATACCTATTTCCAGGTTCGGGAGGGGCGTTTGAAGCTGCGGGAAGGCAATATTGAAAACCACCTGATTCAGTACCACCGGGACGATCAAGCGGGCCCCAAACACTCGCGGGTACGCCTGCACGCCGTCCCGCCCGGTGATCCCCTCAAGGCAATGTTGATCGATGCCCTGGGAGTGCTGGCCGTGGTGGACAAACAACGGGAAATTTATTTTATCGACAACGTCAAATTTCACCTGGATACCGTGGTCGATTTGGGTACCTTTGTGGAAATCGAAGCCATCGACACGCGCGGGGAGCGCAGTCGGGAAGACTTGTGGGAGCAGTGCCAGTACTACTTGAAGCTGTTTGCCATCCCCTCCGACGCCCTGGTCGCGGTTTCGTACAGCGATCTGCTCATCGCCCAGCGCACTGCGGGCTAACTATTTTTTGTTCGGGAAATACCACCAATGAAATTTGAGGATTATCACATCGAGCTGGAGATCAAAAAAAACCTGGCCAAGCTGGGTTTTAAACGTCCCACCGACATCCAGTACAAGGCCATTCCTTCCATTCTTAAAGGCGAAGACGTGCTGGCCATCGCCCAGACGGGCACGGGGAAAACGGCCGCTTTTGCCATTCCCATCATCAATTTGCTCCACCGCCGCAAACAGCGCGGCCGACCGGACGGGATCAAATGCGTGGTACTCGTACCTACTCACGAACTGGCCCAGCAAGTGGAGGAAGTCTTTCGAAAAATGGCTCGCCATACCCGGGTCAAGACCTTTGCCCTAATGGGCGGAGTTGATCAAAGCCCCCAAATCGAGCAACTCAACAAGGGCTTTGATCTGCTCGTCGCCACCCCGGGCCGACTCTTTGATCTGCGCAGCCAGGGCCATCTCCACCTGCACCGCGTCGAAATACTGGTGCTCGACGAGGCGGACCACATGCTCGACCTGGGCTTTATCAAGGACATCCGCGACCTGCTGCGTCACCTGCCGCAACGTCGCCAAACCCTCTTCTTTTCCGCTACCATCGACAATAAGATCAAACGCTTGGCCTACTCCCTGGTCCAAAACGCCATCCGCATCCAGGTCTCTCCCAAGGATCCCGTAGCCCGCAACATCGACCACTCGGTCGTCTTTATCGAAATGGATGACAAACGCTTTTTCCTAGAACGGGTGGTGCGCGAAAACCCGGAGAGCAAAATTTTGGTCTTCGTGCGCACCAAAGTTCGCGCCGAGCGGGTCGCTAAGGCCATGGGGCGGGTAAAGATCGACTGCCTGACGATTCACGGGGACAAGGAGCAAGCCGACCGTTTTGCCGTGATGGAGGCCTTCCGTGGGGCCGGTACCAAACTCCTGATCGCCACCGACGTCAGCGCCCGCGGCATCGATATTCCGGAGGTGGATTACGTAGTCAATTACGATCTGCCCGAGCAAGCCGAAAACTACGTCCACCGGGTGGGCCGTACCGGCCGGGGCGAACGCCGCGGAACGGCCGTTTCCTTTTGTAGCCAGGGCGAACGGGAACTGCTGACGGCCATCGAAGCTTACTTGGGTAAGGCCGTTACCGTCCTGGACGTCTCCCGCGAGGACTACCAGGAGACGCTGGATTTTTCGGCTAGCCAACTCGATGAGCACAATACGGACTGGAAGCGTTTGATCCGCGAGGCGGAGGCCAGTAAGAAGAAACGCCGTAAAAAACGAAAGTAGCGCTGCTCCGGTTGGAGGGTGACGTAGGAGGCGAGTAAATTTTGGGATCCGGGCGAACAAGTCAAACCGGGGGGCGGACCGGGCGGCGACCCAGGTAGCGGGTCCGCACCAAATTCAGGTGGTGGACTTCGTGGCCGGCCAGGTGGTAACCCAGGGCCGCCACCGTAGCGCGGTGGCCACTGGCGACGCCCGAGCGGGCCAGGGCTGCGGCGGAAAAGCTGGCGAAAAGGGCGATGGTAGACTGTCGTACCGCGGCGTATTCGGCCATGATGTTTTCGAGAGGGCGTTCGGCAGCTGCGGCGTAAGCTACGTAGCGGTCCGGGTCGAAGCCGGGGAGCTCGGCTGGTTCTTGCCGGGCAAAGCACAGGGCCCGGTAGGCGTAGATGCGCTCGTCGTCAACGAGGTGGACCAGGGTTTCGCGGATCGACCACTTGCCCGGCGCGTAGCGCAATTCCAGTTGGTCGGGATAGAGGGTGCGGACCAGCCGGCGCACCTTGCGGAAGTTGTGACGCAGGTGTTGGAGCAACTGTCCATCGCGCGGAATCCAACGCAGGTAGGCCCCGGCGTATTCGGGGTAATCTCCTACTTGGGGTGGGGGAATGAGGGTCATGGTTGTCGCTTCGGGGCTTGAAATATTAAGGTTGTAACAGGAGGGGGCCTTGGAAGATAATTTGGTCCCGGGCGTCGAGGACCCGTACCCAGTACATCCCGGCGGGGTAGTCCGCTACCGAGCTGACCCCATTAGCGACCTGGAGTTCCCGCAGTTGGCGTCCCTGACCATCCCACAATTGAACCCGGTCCGCCGCCGTCCAACCCTCTACGGAGAAGTAATCCGGCGCCGGGTTCGGAACCAGCCGTATGTTTCTTTCCCCAATCACCTCCCCCGTACTCGTCACGAATACCTCCACCAGCTGCTCCGTGCTGTCGGTCCCACACTGATTGCCAGCCACCAACTGCACGGGATAAATACCCCCACTGCCGTATTGGTTGCTGGGGTTCTCTTCCATGCTGGTGTTGCCATTGCCAAAATCCCAGGCGTAGGTTTCGGCATTGACCGATTCGTTGGTAAAGTCTACCCGCTCGCCGTTGGTGAGGAAGGAAAAGGCGGCTTCGCTAAAGTGATCTTCCGTCACCGTCCACTGGCCCCGCAGTCCCGGACTCCAATTGTAGAAGGAGCCGCTGGCCGTGGTGGTCAGCTGACTCGACCGAAACATAGATTACGTGTCCTCCCCCAGGGGGCGGCAGGGATAGGCAAACTGGGGTGTGGTCAGTGGAAGCTCCGTCAGACGGGTAAAGGTGTCCAGGCTACTGGGGCGCGCAAAAACGTGGTAGCCCGCTACCGCCTCGCTGGGGGGCGTCCACTGGAGTTCTACGGCTCGTTCGCTCTCACTGATCAGCAGTTGCTGTGGTGCTGGCGTCACGTACATGCGGAGGGTCGGATCGCCCATTAGCGCAATGTGAATCTGCCGGTTGCCAAATCCTGCATCGTGGATGTTGTTGGGATTGTTCATGGCCATTTTGGCGGCGTAACCGATGGGTAGGCCCATGGCCATGAAGTACATGGGCCAATTGGGGCGAGCGGCCCAGGCATTGGTGAGCACGGTGCCGCTGGCGAGGGCGGAGCGCAGGTAATTGCGATTTTGGTTGTCCCAGTCGCCGAAATAGCTGCCAAAGAGCAAGGAAAATACCGATTGGAACGAGTCGAGCGCCAGGGAGTTGGCATTGCTGATGCCACCGGCGCCGTTGTGGCTGCCACCGCCACAGGCGTAGGTCCACAGGTAACTTTCGGTTTTGAGGCGGTCGTAATCGCGGTAGAACACCGAATCGGGGCCAAACATGGTGGCAAAATTGCGCAGGCCATTTTGTCCAAAGCCCTCCTGAAAATTGGCGAAATTATTTTCGATTAACCCTCGGTAGGAGGGCGTAAAGGCTTTGGTTCGAAAGGCGTGGTTTTTGGCGAAGTAGCGCTCCAGCAGTTCCAATTCGCTTTCGCTAAAGGCCGTCAGATTGGCAAAATCCAGCCGTCCCACCTGGAGCTCCGCGTAGCGGTCCGCATCGCCCGCATTGTCGAAGGGGATGCTGCTTTGGTCAAATTTTCCGTCCTTGGGGACGTTGCGATTGCGTTCGTTGCTGGCCGAGCTGTTGTCGACACTACCGTCGGTCCATACGCCGTCCATATCGGCGTAGTAGGTATCAGCGGGCCAGGCCCCCTGGTGGTCGTTGTGACCGTCGGGAAAGATTTGTCCCGAATAGGGTACGGGTACGCGGCCGATGAGTACGAGGGCTTCCGTACGGCTGGGGTCTTCCAGGTAGCGGCTCCGGATCCGGTTTTTGACCTCCGTGACCTCATCGTTGCGACTGACCAGGACCAACTTGCTCTGCCAGCCCTCCTGGAGTACGTCCGCGAGGTATTGCTGAAGGAGGGGATGATCGGTTGGTAGCAGGGTAGTATCGAGGGCGACGAGGAGGATGCCGGATTGATCGGGCAATTCGACTTCGATGCCCGATACGAGGTAGCCGTAGCCCGTTCCTTGGCCGGTGTTGCGCAGTACTCGGTAGTGGTAGCACTCGCCCGGGATCACCTCCGCATCCGTCCAGGATACGGCATTGGCATCGAGGGTAGCAATGGGTGCCCCAAAGTTGTCTTCCGTCAGTTTTTTGCGGTAGACTTGGTAGCTGTTGGCCTCCGCCCAGGGACACCACTGGAGTTCGATCTGGGGAGGACTGCTTTGCAATTGGGCGTGTAACTGGACCGTTTTGATGGAATCGGGTCTTTGAGCCCAACCGACTTGGAATAGGAGCAGGCAGCCGAGAGAAAGTAAAACTGTTCGCATCGCTTGTATTTTAGGCCAGGAAGATAAGAAGAATTCCGCAACAAAACAGCCGCCACCCCGATCGGGGTAGCGGCTGTGGTTAAACTTGATCGCCAGAACGGCCCTAATTGGCGGCGAACAGTTTGCGGATGGTTTTAAAATTTTTCTTGGTCACCTGTTCTCCGGTGCTGATGTAGTGCTCAATGGCGACGGCGTAGTCATCGATCAACTGTCGGAACTGCCCCTTCATCATTGCCCCCATCAAGGCCGGTTTGGTACGGTACTGCATGTCGAAGATAAAGCGCGAGGTATTAGCATCAATGCGCTCGACGCGGTAGACGGCCTGGGTGTAATCGGGGTTGACGGGAACACGGCCCGCTTGGTACACCTTATTGACGAAGGTCATTTCACGGGGATTGTAATTGGTCATTTTTTCCTTGAGGAACTGACTGCCTTTTTCGTTGAAGTAGCAGACCCGCTCGGCCCCCTCTCCGGCTTGGAGCGTACCACTGACGTAGTCTGAGGCGATGATTTTGGGATGCGAATTGGCAATGGCGCCATAATCTTCACCCACTACCGCCCAGACCTTTTCCGCCGGGTGGGGAATGACTTTTTCGACCCTAAACGTGATCACTTTTTTCTGCGCCTGAACCGTCTGCCCCAGGCACAAAGCCAGCGACAGTAGACCAATGATTTTTGCGAAACTTTGCATGATGGTGAGATTTGGTTTAAAAAATAATACCTCACAAAGGTAGGGGCAAAGTGGCCTCGGCCCTTTCCACATTTGGTCCAACTATTGGTCCTTTTGGTTCTTTTGGTTCTTTTGGCGGTACTGGGAGGGGCGGAGTCCGTAGGCTTGTTGGAAGGACTTGGAGAAGTGGGAGAGCTCCTTAAATCCACATTCAAAAGCGATGTCACCAATCCGTAGGGAGGTGCCTCGCAACAACTCGGCCGCTCGGGCGAGCTTCCGCTGTTTGAAAAACTTGGCCGGACTGGTCTGGTAAACCCGTTCAAATTCGCGTTTGAAGGAGGACAAGCTGAGCTGGGTCAGTAGGGCCAACTGTTCATTGTTGAGATTGGAAAAAATATGGCCTTCGACAATTTGCTTGAAGGAGTATTCCTGGGGGCTAAACAGGCTGACGAAGAGGCGCTGGATGTTGTCCGCATTTTTGGTCTTGACCAAGAGGAGAATTAGTTCTTTGAGTTTGAGTTGTAGGAGTTCGTCGCTGACCAGGGCGGGATTTTCGAAGTAGAATTGTAAGCTTTTGATGTAATTGGAGAGCAGGGCATCGGCCTTGATTTTCTGGATTTGTGGAGGGCGGGGTTGGGGCGACGGAGCGCTTAGAAAAGTGGGCAGTTCCGTCGCGTAAATCTTGCGTAGGACCTTGGGGTGAAAATGCACGGCGATGACTTCGCAATTGTCGCCCGGCCCATTTTCCAGAAAATGATTGAGGTAGTTGCCACATTTCATAACCAGGGCCTCCGCTCCACTCACCGGGTGGCTTTCCGTAGCCGAAAAGATGCGACCGCGCCCCCGGACGGGATAAAAGAAACAGGCCTCATCCGACATCATTCCCGGCGTAAGGAAGGGCGCCCGCAGGACGATTTTTTCCAGTAAGAGCCGGTCGTACAGGTTAAAACATTGGTGGGACTGAATCATGTCTCAAAGTAGGGCAACTCCCCAAAAATACCTAGTCCATTTGGCTCAAAGATTGGCTCCAATGGCTCAAGCACTCACTCGTGGTGGGCTTGACCACCCACTAAGTAAAAACACCCCAACAAAAAAAAACAAAAAAACAAAAAAAAAAAAGAAAAAAACAACACAAAAAAAAACAAAAAAACAATAAAAAAAAACCAAAAAACCGCGCAGACCGGAC
>ERZ1740065.1803-NODE-1803-length-13090-cov-11.967165_pt1 | contig 13090 bp, 11 predicted proteins | sample MGYA00581738_ERZ1740065 | MGnify/ENA primary metagenome ERZ1740065 (study PRJEB43018, sample SAMN04849749) | marine metagenome | isolation source: floating plastic debris | place: Pacific Ocean | collected 2008-09-01 | study: EMG produced TPA metagenomics... | reverse complement strand
GAACGCATTGTTGTGTCTCTATCTGCGAACGCATTGTTGTGTCTCTATCTGCGAACGCATTGTTGTGTCTCTACGTGTGATGCGATTTTTGCTGAAATATGGTTTTGCATTCCTTCAAACTACGGCATTAAGCATCGATGGAATAGAGAAAAATTTGCAATTCTTATCTTTCGCAAACCAAAAAACGGTTGAAAATGCAAAAATTAGATGAAGGCAAAGATTTTCTGTTTTTCAGTCAGTTCCAGTCGCTTTACCTGTAGTGTTTTATTTGTTACAGTCAGTTATCAGGTCCCTATTTTAAAGTTTGTGCTGACCTTGACCTGATAAATTAATATATCAGTGCATAAGTACTGAGTTGTAGAGATGTCCATGTTTACCTAGTGTCATGATAGCTACCTCACCTCGATCGTATCTACAGCCTCTTCATCCTCAGAGTCCTGCCGTCCAGCTGCTGATGACTTGGCTTTGGCAGACGCTGAAAGAAACACAAACATGTCCAAATAAGGGCAATCAAACTCCACAGGGGACTGGAGTCTCCTCATTGGCTAATCAGGGTCCAGCCATTCCAAACAATCATTCGGAGAGATTTTAATCGGTAAAAGACATCTAATTGAATCGCTGTGTTCTAACCCATTCCTTTATCAGATTCGAGTGGATTTAATTCACGATTAGAATTTAAGCCCCATATCTACATGTATATACCATAGAGGATGAAATATTCAATGGAAGGTTTCACTATTTGGGGTTGTCTTCTCTATTTGAAGAAATTTCATGGAAGACGCGGAATTTCTTGCCTGACAAATGAAATTCAGTCAAAAATCTTCTTTAGGAGATGTTATACCACTGAACTCATCATGGCTGAAATATTTACCAGGCGGAAGATTTGGCGAAAAAGCAGCCAGTGGAATTGTATGGGCGTCTGAGGTAGCGCTACCCACTATGGGTGACTTCACATTTAGATAATTTATTCCTGACACAACCAAGGTGGTATGAAGGCCTCTCAACTGCTCCCAGACTGAGTTTGAGCATTATGCTAGCATGATCTAAGGCGGTGTCCTTCTGCGGGAGAAGACAACTCCAGGTTTTGACCAGTGCTTATTGACATTGCCACCAATGTGGCTATGTAGAGTGGATATGACAGCTGTCAAGCTCATGTCATTCAAGGACAGCAGGCTGATCTGCTGGTATTCCTAAACATTGATTTGTTGGGCTCAATTTGTGAACTCCAGTGATGAAGCGTAATTATCAGCCCTGGCCACCCCATCTTCCTCAGAAATAGAGATTTGGTAAGCATTTTTCATGGAACAAATCGCCACGGGGGGGGGGATATCACTTCACTTTACACATTTTTGGCCACCAGGATCATGCAGGGAAACTTCTACAAACTGGCGCGTTTTGGCACGTCACTTTTTTCCAACTTGTGCTTGACCAAAAATGAAACTGCAGCCATACTACTAATATACTCACCACCTTTCTTTGAAGTACTTTCTTTCTCGTATAGCGGCTTCAGGTACTTGAAAATGCCTTTTGGCTGCGTTTGGTCCACATTTGCAAGCTTGAGAAGTCGTCGGTCTGTGAACTTGTTTGCTCGAAGGTCGAGAACTCGCAACTTGTCGAGCAACACGATAGATAGAGGAAGGCTAGAGAGACAATTGTCTGTCATGTGCAAAGATTTCAGATGGTGTAACTTGTGTATATCTTCGGGCAGAGCTTCAATTTGATTGTGATCAGCTTGTACCACCAGCAAACTCTCAAGCGTTTCTACACCATCGGGTAGTGAGCTGAGTTTGTTACCATTAACGTACAGTTCGTGCAGCTTTCCTAGTCCGGATATGTCTCCAATCGTTTCAATTAAATTGTGACTAACGTTCAACGTAAGTAAAGACCCTATGTTGCGAACAGCGTCTGGCAGATGTTGAAGCTTATTACCAGAAAGATTCAAAGTCTTGAGGCTGTGGAGCTGACTGAGCTCACTCGGAATTTCCTCTATCGCATTGTTATGTAGATCTAAATCAGTTAGCTTTTCAGCAAGCTGACATACTTGGGAGTCTAGAGTCGTTAGACATGTGCCACTAAGTCGAAGGAAATTTAGTTCTTTTAAACTAAAGATTCTCGAATCAACACCTTCGTCGGCAACGCGTTTAGCTACTTTACTTCCCTCCAGGAGCAGTTCTCGTCTGTTCTCTTCCAGAGCTTTGGTAACTTCTGGCCACATGATTTCTTCTGAAAATCTGTTGCACAATCGCTCTAGTAACTGAGTGAGGTATGTAGATCAATGCACTCGCTTTATACCTGAGCGAGGATTGCACCAGACGAATGAAACAGTATTCACGTTCACTGTGTTGTGGTCTCCATTCGAGAGAACGTGGTTCAAGTAGTATCGATCTGGGAACTCAAAGCTATCAAAGGTTTTTTATTATTTGTAGATTTCAAATTTTTATATTAAAAAAATTATGTTTTTCAACCAAATATTTGAAGAAAATGAAGGCACTTGTTCCGGATTGTAAATTTACGCTGATCGATATCCAGTAGTTTGCGAAATTTGAACGCCATCTCAACCGCTACGAAAAGAACCAAGAAACGTAATTGTAGTATTTTAGTCGTAGCTGGCGGAACGTACTACATGAACGTAATGGACGATAAAGAAAATTGTCTCAATACTCGTCCAGCATCTTTTCTAGAAACTGTTGATGATGCCTGCTCCGGCTCAAGCCCCAACAGATTCATGTGTAGCTTTGAGGTGAATCCTACGGAAGAGACCAACGACAGGTTAGGAGAACGTGTGTACAATGCTCTTAGGTCATTGAACCAGCTATAATATGTTTTACATCTAGCTAAGGAATAAGCATTGGAAGTTTTACACCGGTTAAAGGTCAAAGTTAGGATTAGCATTTTCCCCTGTTGTCCAGCTCAAAACTTTTCGCGATTCGTTTTCTGTTGGCAGATGAATGGAAGTCCGGGCCTATCTATGTTGTTTTATCAACTATTTCAAACATTTCAGCGACGTTTTCTTGGAGCCATCACCTCGACGTAGATCACATAGGCTGTTGAAGAGGATTAGTTCAGTGACAAGCTTTGACACAAGCATTTTGTCTGTAAGTTACATCTATCAGTCTTCTCATCCCAGAGCCTAACTGATTGTATCTCTCGTTTGTGAAAGTAAGTAAAGCGCATGGTGCTAACAAATACCACGTGAGCGTGTTGTCTGGGGCTTTGAATTGAGGATGGTGTACTGGGTTGGTTAGAAGTAGGAGTCCGGTGCCTCAGACCAGTCCATACCAGGAGTTGTCCCCCCCCTCTCCTACATAGTTGTCTTACCTCTGTGCTCATACTCATAGCCACGAAAGTGTTTTCGTTGCCGGCTTCTCAACAGCAGATGTTGGGAGAAGTGATAGTTCCGGCTCCATATCTATCTGTACTTTGATTCATTTGTCTTCTCTTTAACATGATCGGTGAGGGAGGAGAGTTTGCCGCTTTCTCTCATAGTCTTGCTATAGGTGGCCGGTGTCTTGTACATGGTAACATTTAAGTGCTTTCTACCCCTCTGCCTCCGTCACTCCATCCCACCCTTCCTTCCTTGTGGGGGCTGTTCTCTTGACTAGGACTAGGGAGTAGGATCCGAGCGAATATATCTTTGTCCTGAAACATAACGCTGCTTGACCCCATCAGTATTTAGTGTCCACATAGATTGGGTGGAGGTGAAGGACAATCTGAGTGAGAACTCACCCTAGACTATGTTTATGGCACCCAGATAGCCACCAGTCACATTGTCATCACCATCACTATGGTACACGTACACAGCCCACATATAGGTCGCTTGGTTGTTACAATAATAATTCTTTGTGACCTTGACCTTGCTACAACTGGCTTGTAGGTAAATAGAGTGTCACCTTGTGTTGAAGCAACAGCATAGTCAATGGTATTAGTTATACAGCTTGGGATGTCTGAGAGATGTAATGTGTTATGTTTGCTTTGTCGATGAGTGTTATGATATTGTCTTGGATGTTTTGGCTGTTCCCAAGGGCAATTCTCAGTGCACTGCCCACCCTGTACTAAGTCACCCTAGACCAGCTACTTCTGATGGAGAACATTCTAATATAAGCCCTAAGTGGCTATCTCAGTTTGTTGATGAGAACTGAAAACAAAAATTATGGCTTGGAAACTACGGAGTCTTACACGCTAGTTGTATTTCGTTGTTAGACTATATTTTCCTTCTGAAAACGCTGTCAAAACACACAAAATTGAGCATAACCATTGCCAGTTAGCTATGGGCCTTAGTAAAGCTTTGTATCAGGATGCTTTCATCAGCTGGTCGAATTGTAGCGCGTGGAGTTTTCTCCTCTTTGTAATATTTGGATATTGCACAATATGTGCTGTTTTTTGTTGCTGTGGCTATTACACTGAACTCTCATGTTTGTATACCTGGAGAGGTCAATGCTATGATATATCTACACTCTCATGTGACCATGAACCCTATACTAGGGAGGGGATATTGGTAATTCCATATGTCTCGGGGCAGCAGATAGCGTCATTGGGTTATCCAGTCTAGTAACTCGGACTGCTGCCGACTGATAGTACGTGGTCATCACATGTCCTCAAATTCCATTTGTATCTCTAATTCCATTCATATATCTAATTCCATGTGAGCTTTATTGATATCGATTGTACCTGCCTATCACCTGCCTGTCATCATCATCATCGGAGCTGCCATGTTTCTGACTCGGTAAGAGTTCTACTTGAGTGTATGCAAATTCTTTGTTACTAAGTTCGTGTTGTCATGGAAACCAAATGCCAGAACTGTCACCTGTGCCGAAGGCTGTTAGATTTGGAGACCGAATGGCAGGCTTTGCCCTCATGATGTCATAGTAGGCGATGGCATAGATTCCAGAAAATATAGCCTGATCCCTCATTCTCATTGGCTGGTTTAATTTCGTTCATTCAATCGTATTTCTGGGAATTTGAAAAGCGAATTTCCCTGTTTCCCGATAAATTGATGTCAGGAACTTGGCCCTATTTATCTCTGCGACTGCGGCCCGAGTGATCGCTGCGACTGCTCTATTCAGTGACAGTGTTTCATCTCCGACAGCACTGGGAAACAGAGAGCCTCTTCATGCGAAATATGCGACCAACTGTTCTGTGACAGGTTCTGTGTAGGTTCGAGTGCTCACTCTAATGATTTGTATGTTTCTCTCTCTCTCTCTCTCTCTCTCTCTCTCTCTCTCTCTCTCTCTCTCAGTCATTCGCTCGCTCGTCAATTGGCTTCAGCCCTTTCGCTTCCACCTCGTGAGAATTGAAGAGCAATTAACTTTGGGCCTTATCAGCAGGATTTCCTCTTACGTATGGATCAGAGAGCGGGTCTTGGGACCCAAGTTTTCCCTTGCTGACCCGTTTAACAACTTCTCATTCTCCCCCACACCACTTCCATTGTCACCACAGTCACAACATTTTTCGTTGACATTAATTGAACCGAGACGCCAATCTATTTGTCACCTGCTACGGCTCACCAGCTGCCAGTTGTTGCCCACGCTTGTTCTGAGGGGGTAATTGGTGCACAGTCTTTGCATCCCTCCTAATATTGCCTGGGGAGAAGCCTCATTATTTTTACGTGGCTTGTACGCTCAGCCGGCGACCCTGCTAGGATTGGATGTCTGCTGCGCTACTGTTATGATGAGTTGTTGAAGTCTGCACCTCATCTCTCCCAAAACAAGCTCAATATTCAAGGCTCATTAGTTTCGATCTGCTGCTCATCGCAGGAGGCAGTGCCCTGCAGTGTCTCTCTTTGTCTCTCCGCAGTACCTTTACTGGATAGCAGGCTACTTGTACTCGGATATTATTTCGCTCTCGGCTGCCTCCGTGCACCAGACGATGACATGCGACGACTGCCTCGATATTTGTGATAACGCCGTCTGTCAGTCCCTCAGCCTGTTCGACCCGTTCCTTGAGGAGAAGCCCAGTCATGATCTCAGATATTTTGCCCAGGTGTTGGTGAGTATTCCGAGGTGGTGTCACTGCTGTCCCTCGCCTGCCTGTGGAAATTTCAGATGGCAACATCCTGGTTGTCAAGTTTTTATCGCGCCACTATTGTCAGCCATTGTGTCCTTGTCTACTGACCATTGGTGTGATATGTATTGTCCATTGCGCTCTCGCTCTCTTTGTGATTAGACCAAAGTCTAAATAGCTGATGTAAACCGTGGCCTTCCACTGTTTCCTTACTCTTTCCTCTGCTTGTAAAAGATAGTGGAATTCCTGATCCGACTAAAACACACCGGATCATAGTATAAATAGTAGCGTAGTATACGGTCAGATTTAGTCACAATCGAGAGCCAACTGTTCTCACTCACACGTGTCAGGATATTTTGAGATCATGGCATTCGTTAGGAATATACTATCTCGCAGCACGTACCACTATAGAGCTGTGAGCTCATTGCATCTACTTCTATTTATGTCTTGCCTATATTGTGCATATGTGTGTGAACTCATCAACATGCCGCTGTCTTGCAGAGGAAGAGAAAGAGGAAAGATGTGGACGATAATGTCAGCGTTCAGAGCTTCAACACGACATCCGACAGCGATCGCCACGCCGCGGCTGACGAGAAGAAGACGAAGCGGTCTCATGGCATGAAGAAGATGTCCTCGCTTGTCAGCATGCTCTCTCCAGCCAACAACAGGGTGGGCCGCGCCCTTGAGGTACATATTCCTTTACCGTGTGGCTCCCCAGCTATCTGGGTTTATCTCCCCTGTGCCCTTCCCTTGTTCGGATGACAGTGAGCGTCGTTATCATTTCACATCCTGTCTATAGCGCTGCCTGCTTCCTTACAGAGATCCTTCAGCTTCAAGGCACCGCAGTCCCCAGACCTCGGCAGCAGCCGCCACCAGGTGGCGCCGGTACGGCAGATCACGCCGTATAAGAAACCAAAGCCAGCATGTGCCGACAGGAGGAACAGCCGGTTCTGGAGCGAGACCGTTGACCAGAAGACACGTCTGTCGATTTCGTCTCACGAGATCAAGCGTCAGGAGGTATGACATCACCCACTCTGTATACTATAGCTGTATGGTCTGCCTGGAGCGCAGTAGTACGAGCGGAACTCCACTCACCTGTCTGTATGTCTGCGCGACCAGTCGGGCGTGAGGACAAGCATCTGATTGTTTGCCAATAGTGGCCTGATTGTTTCCAGCCCCGGCAGCATCCGCTGCCAAGAGCGGCCTGCTGCCGGCGATAGAGCGTATGAATGATTGCTGCCGTCTGTTTTTTTCAGGCCATATTTGAGCTGGTGCAGGGCGAACAAGAAGTCATTGAGGATCTCACTATGGTCCACAAGGTACGCGTCAATCAATGGACCTACTGTTATTCTGTTAGCCGCGTCGCCACGCCAACGGATGTACTCACCATCTGTTGCCTGGCTGAGCACACGAGTGCCTGCCCTCCACCTATTTACACCCATCTACGTTACGTACACCTACCAATGCCTTGTATACCTTGACAACTTCCGAGTGGTGAACATGTGTCCATCAAACGCGCACAGCCTACTTGGCCGTATCGCTACTACACAGGCCTCACCCTCTGCTGATAGACACAGGCAGCTGTCCCTGCCCTCCTACCTCCCATCTCTTTCATGTAGCCAAACGAGTAGATATTGTATTTACCGTGATACGTAAGTTACGAATCTCTGATGTCACGGTTTTTGTTACCAGCTCTACCACAACTCGATGAAGAAGCTGGGTTTGCTTACTGACAGTGAGCTGGACAGTATATTCGGTATCGTCGAGCGGCTAGTGCCATGTCATCAAGGTTCGTCTCCCCTGTCTGCTCAGCGATTAGCGTAAAATGAATCAGCCTCGGTGACTGGTTGTGTTATCTCCATATCTATGTCATTGTTCCCATCGCTGCTTCACTCCCTATCCGTCTGCTGCTCCTGGTCTGAGTCATGGGTTCCGTCTGCCACCGGTTGTCTTCTGTCCAATCACTCATCTCCTCCATCTGACCTAGAACTACTCCCCAGCTTTCGATGATCAACTCTGAAACTGCTTTTTATTGCAGATCTTTTAAAGAAACTTCAGGCCCTAAGGTGTTCTGACGGTACGACAGACGTGATTGGTACCACCATACTAGACTGGGTTCGTGTAGCTCTCTCCCTCTCTCCCTCTCTCCCTCCCCCTCCCTCCCTCCTCTGCCTGCAGAAGTCATGGCAAATCCGAGTCACATATGTTCACCTCTGTGATTGTTACAGGTGCCAAATCTGAAACAGTACGAGACATACTGTGCCAACCAGGTCTTCGCCAAGGGCCTTCTAGACTACAAGAAGAACGACCCCAAAGTCGACGATTTCCTGACCCGCTGTCAGGAGTCCAGTTTTAGTAGAAAGCTCGACCTCTGGAATTTTCTAGGTAAATAAACAATGGGGTTGGCAGCTGGCACCATCAGACCTTAGCTCTGAACCTGTACCCGGGTCTCTTAGAAGGAATCATGAGTGTACGAGAGCGGATGTGCCTCTGCCCCTGCTTAACTGGAGGCGAATTTTAGAACAGACATGTTCTTGTTTACACAATCGTTATAGCATTATGCTACTGGTTCTTTGATAATGTAAATGACTGGCTCTCTCTCGTTGTAGATTTGCCACGTAGTCGCCTGGTGAAATATCCCCTCCTAATCAAGCAGATTTGCAAACAGGTACGTTCACCGTCTTTCTCTGTGTGTACACGCACTCGTCAAGCAATGCGCTCGCGTAATGCTGACGCGGCAGTCAATATCAGCGATTTCTAGGACTAGGTCAATGATTGCAACATGCATTCGATGCTTCCGTACGCATTCGAATGTAAATATTCAGTGGGTGCGGTGCATTACCAGCGGTGCAAACAGTTCTGATCTGTTTGATTTTAGACGGACGATGACCACCCAGATAAGCTGACACTGCAGACAGCGGTGAGTAGACTCAGCTCCTCTCCTCCTCCTGCCTCCCCATGCCCCCCCCCTCCCACAGTCACACTGTGTCTCAGCAGTTGTCTGATATTTCAATATATAGATAAGACAACTTGAAGTAAATTAATATTAGCGTTCACAGTCCGTCTCTAATCTTGACCCGCATGACAAGATCCAAGTTTTTTTCTGCAGATGAGTGAAATTGAAGACATAATCAAAGTCGTCGACGCTCGCATGGGCGAGTCCAAGTGCCAGTACGTCGTGCAGAAGCTTGAGTTCTCGTACGACTCGCAGATCTCCGACCTCATCACTCAGTCGACATCTGTACTCTGCTCCGGCCAGCTGAAGAACGACAGAGGCACCGTATGTCAACTGTCTCCTCTATTTTACTGGGAGTTGTTTTCTCTTGTATGATATTGTAATCTTCTGTTTTAGAAGCTACACGTGTTTCTGTTTGACAAAGTACTTGTGATAACGCGACAAGCAACACGGAGCAACATGCTGAAATATCAGGTTGTCAAAGACCCTATCCCACTTTCGCAGCTAGAACTCACTGATCTCTCCGAGGTAGACTGCCACCACGGCTCTTTCAAGAAGAGAGTGTTGCGACAGACTACGACGGGTAGGTTTTGATATTTTCCTGCTCTGCGCGATTTACAACAGCGAAACTGTCGACGTTTTATGATCTCTTTTACCCTGCAGATAAGTGCGCATTCCGTGTGACGAACACCTCCAAGTCTGGCCATTCGCACGTACTCTGTACTAAAGAAGAGCATGACAAGAGGCAGTGGGTATCCTCCATCCAGAAAGCGACGCTTGAGTCACAAGACCTAAAGCCCATACGAGCCAGGTCAAGGTCAAGCAAATCATCCCTTTCGATACAATCCGGTGATAGCAGTGGCGGCTACAGCTTGAGCGATACAAGTCTAGATTCCGACGTCATTAACACAGCAGGCTTAGAGACAGACGTATGACATCATTTCCTGTCCTTACTAGTTCTCAACTCGCACAAACCATTTCATCTCTGGTCACGGCCTGTTATTTACACAGTCATCTTGTAGCTATTGTACATAGCGCTGTAAATCTTTCTCAGTCACTATTTCTATCTACTCTCTTTCTCTATGTACATGTACTTACTGTATTACACTATTTATGATGATGGACCAATCACGTGCAATAACATTAATCGAACAAACATAAACCAACCGATGTGTTATTTATCTACCTCCTGTTCCAGATGAATAAATACTTGTACAATGTAAAACAACGTTAGGTTCCATGTATTTTGTTTTCAACAAGGTGGTTTCTTAGTAGAAGAGCGGCCGTGTGTAAAAATGGAGCTGGAAATCCTGTAGACAGGAAGCAGTAAATTCGACCACCAGTATTGGTTAGACCTGTCTCAAACCCGCCAGATATTGACAACAAAAAATGGCAACCACAATTCCGAGTAAAGTGGTTCAGTGAACATAATAATATAGAAAAAATATTAAAAGCTTTTAGTGGATTTTAGTCATGGAAATGTGTAAAAACGAAATGGTGTGTCCATTCTACCTCCTCCCATACCAGTAGCCTGAGATGAAGGAGGAGTGATGATTGAGCAAATACATCATTTCCATTGGAGAGACTATTGCTGGGCTGCGGACTCCACGTCAGCGTTAGCATTAGCTGATAGCCTCTTCTTGATCACTATACCTACGACCACTGCCACCAGGGCTATGGTGGCTACTGATCCCCAGGCTAGGCCAACCGTTGTAGTGACTGGTGACGCTGTAAGAGTGGAGATAAGCATGTAGCTATGTTGTTGTCAAAGCTATATGAAGGCAGGAGATGTAAGGCTGCTTACCTGCGGCGATGATTCCAGATTTACTGATGGCCACTGACGAGATGCACTTGTAGAATCCTGGCGTGTTCACACACTTTCCAGGTGAAGGGCATCTGAAGTCGACGAACGTAGCATTGGCGCATTCGTCGATGTCATTGCAGTCGAATCCATTGTCGCTGAGTCGCCAGACTGGGTCCTTCCAGCCCCTCGTGTCTGGATTGTTTGGATCGGCCGGGAAGCACGAGCACTCAAATCCATCTCGAGTGTCTGTGCAAATGTGTGCACAACCTCCATTGTTGGTGGCACATTCATCAAGCAGCTCGCAGGACGTTCCATTGAGCGTGATGGTCTGGGCGATGCCTCTGGAGCTGACGTCACAGTAGCAGACGTAGTTCTCATCATCAGTGTGTTCGCATCGGACGTTCTCCTCTGCAAAGAGCCAAAAAGATGAATTAATGAAGTTATGATAACAATAAACAAAACATAACCAGCTTATATCACGTACTCAGACATCCTCCAGTGTTCCTGACGAGAGCCTTTCCTCCGCCTGCTAGCGGACACTCGCAGGCCTGCAGGCCAAAGTTGGTGTTTGGATTGGTGCATGTGTACCTCTGCTCGTGGCTGGCTGGGAAGCCTTGGCAATCAGACTCTGGCACTTGTCGGTTGTAGATTTTCACGGACGCGGTGGCCAAGTTCCTGTTGGAGGGACACTGGCAGTAATAGCCTCCCATGGTGTTCACACAACCACCACCCTTGCAGCCGTGGTTCTTGCCGTTACACTCGTTAACATCTTCGCAGCCGTGTCCATTGGACTGGAGATTAAAACCAGGCCTGCATGTGCACTGGTAGCTTCCTTCGCTGTTGGCGCAGTTGTGCTCACAACCTCCGTTGTTCACAGCGCACTCATCAAAGTCAGTACATCTGGTGCCGTTGAGTGGTGTTGCTTCTCCATTGACGAGACAATAGCAGAGAGTTCCATAGTAGTAGTAATGCTCACAGTATCTAGTGCCCTCTGAAGAAAAGTATGACATGATATTCATGGCAATAGCGATTAAAACGCATACGAATAATCCGGTTTTCAATCCGACTTACCGTCACATGTGTATGAATCTCCTGGTAAGAGTCGTCTTCCCATGCTACAGGCGCAGTAATAGCCGCCAAGGGTATTGATGCATACATCGCTGCAGCCTCCATTGTTTGTCATACATTCGTTGACATTGTCCGCATCGGCTCCATCTTTACCAGCTTCACCAGGTGCACCATTCTCTCCAGCATCTCCTTTCTCACCCTGGTCTCCCTTGTCTCCTTTGGCTCCTTTATCTCCTTTGGCTCCCTTATCTCCCTTGGCTCCCTTCTCGCCAGCTTTTCCGTCAGTACCATTGAATCCAGGCACTCCCGGAGCACCAGTGGCACCAATTGCTCCAAAGCCACCATCAAGACCCTTCTCTCCCTGGGGACCAGGGGCACCAGTATCTCCTTTTTCACCTTTTTCTCCCTGCTCTCCTGGTGTTCCATCCTGGCCTGCGGCTCCAGCCTCTCCAGGAGCTCCTGGGGCACCAGTTGAACCTGTTGCACCATCCTGACCGGAGGCGCCAGATTCTCCTTTTGCTCCTGGTGCTCCGGCCTCTCCTGGTGCTCCAGCTTCTCCCGGTGCTCCAACATCACCAGTATCTCCCTTTTCTCCGGCTTGTCCAGTAGCGCCGGTAGATCCTGCCTCTCCAGGTGCTCCCGACTCTCCAGGCATACCCTGCTCTCCAGTTGCACCGGTTGCTCCTGCATCAGCAGCAGCTCCAGGTATTCCAGGTTCACCAGCCACTCCTTGAGCGCCAGTGTCTCCCTTCTCGCCAGGTGCTCCTTGCTCTCCTGCCACTCCAGGCTCACCAGTGTCACCTTTCTCTCCCTTCTCACCATCAGCTCCAGCCTCTCCAGGTGCTCCAGGAGCACCATCTGTACCATCAAAGCCTGGCTCTCCTTTTGCCCCAGATGCTCCTGTTGCACCAGTGGCTCCACCTACTCCATCTGCACCAGATTCTCCTTTAACTCCAGGTGCTCCAGGCTGGCCATCCTGGCCATCAGATCCATCTTTACCAGGCTCTCCTGCTGATCCAGTTGCTCCAGTAGCTCCATCTTGTCCACTGGCGCCACTTTCTCCCTTGGCTCCACGTTCACCAGGTGCACCTAAAACAAGCAATTTAATTGTAGACACTTTCACTATTTACCAAAATCTCTTACTGCATGCAAAATTCATAATTTCTTCAAAGCTTTATGTTCTTACCAGGTTCTCCAGTATCTCCAGGTAATCCTTGGGCTCCAGTGGCTCCAGTTGATCCATCCTGACCAACAGCTCCACT
>ERZ1740065.1802-NODE-1802-length-13091-cov-5.852485_pt1 | contig 13091 bp, 11 predicted proteins | sample MGYA00581738_ERZ1740065 | MGnify/ENA primary metagenome ERZ1740065 (study PRJEB43018, sample SAMN04849749) | marine metagenome | isolation source: floating plastic debris | place: Pacific Ocean | collected 2008-09-01 | study: EMG produced TPA metagenomics... | reverse complement strand
GCATCTGCTGATACGCTGCCAAGCTTTCGCCGAACAGGCCGATCCAGTTGACAAGGTTCGCCTGCGTAACACCGCCGTCGAGCATCACATAGGTTTTGACCACGTGCTCGCCTTCCTGGTTGACCACCACAGACGAAATCACCTGCTCAAAGCCAAAGCGTGACAGGGCGTCCTGCGCGCGCTCTTCGGGTAGGTCTTTAGGCGGTGTGAAGTATCCGAGCAGGATCAGCCCCCGGCATGTCTCCGGCCCCTCGCACGCCATGCGGCGCGCAACGCCGCGCATCCCGTTGGGATAGGCGATACGGATGGTGTTTTCCTCCTCATCGAGGGGCGTGGTCGTGGCGCCCAGGACGGCAATCGAGGCTTGAAGCGTGGCTTCGTCGAGTGAGTCGATGACTTTTGCGCCGTCAAAAGGCGCACCCTGCGCTTGGGTGGGTGAGCCGGCGCTCGCCGCAGCCAGAACCAGCGCCGTTGCAATCGTTTTCATAGTGATCCCCATCCAGGTCGATCAAAGGGCTATCGAGGCCGGGCTGCGCGCGCAAGGTGCAGGCGCGCTCAATCACAGCAGCCGCATCTGGCCACCCATCTCGGGCGGGCGGAAGCGGGTGCAATCGAGCTCGAAGCGGTGCCTGTCTTTCCGCTGGCCAATTCCGGCACGCTTGCAGGCAATGCGGAAGCGACTGCGCAAGAGGTCCGCCCACACGCCCTTGGGCTGCATGCGGCTGAAGAAGTTGGGATCGTTGTCGCGGCCCTCTCTGATCGATCGCACAACGCTCATCACCTTGCCCGCGCGCTCGGGGTAGTGAACGTCGAGCCATTCGCGAAACAGCGGCGCAACCTCGTGTGGGAGGCGCAGCGGGATCCAGCCTGCGCTGGGAACGCCCATCTCACCGACGCGCGCGATGATGTCTTCCATGAACTGATCCGTGATCGCCGGGATAATGGGAGAGACCGAGCAATGGGTGGGCACACCGGCGTCGACCAGTTTGGCGAGCGCAGCCAAGCGCTTAGCCGGAGAAGCGCAGCGCGGCTCGAGCTTAGCGGAAAGCACCGGATCGAGCGTTGTCACCGATATCGCCACCGCTACAAGCTTCTCGCGCGCCATTTCTTGCAGCACATCGCAATCCCTCAAAACGCGATCCGACTTTGTCGTGATGGTCACCGGATGGCGCGCCTCCAGGCACACTTCGAGCACTTGGCGAGTGATCCGGTATGTCCGCTCGATCGGCTGATAGGGATCCGTGTTGGTTCCCAGGGCCATTGGCCGCGGTGTGTATCTCGGCTTGTTCAACGTCTTGCGCAGCAACTCGGCCGCGCCCGGCTTGGCAAACAGCTTGGTCTCAAAATCAAGGCCGGGGGACAGGTCATGGTAAGCGTGTGTCGGCCGCGCAAAGCAATAGACGCAGCCATGCTCACAGCCGCGATAGGCGTTAAGGGAGCGATCGAAGGGTATATCGGGCGACTGGTTGAAACTGATAATGCTCTTTGGATGTTCATCCGTGACCGTCGTGCGCAGCCGAACAGGAGGGCCGTCTAAGGCCTGCATATGGTCACGCCAATCCCCATCCACGTGGCGCGTTGGCAAACCAAAGCGGGTGGGGACATCACCAGAGGCGGCGCCTCTTCCGGCGTGATAGTCGGGCCAATCCTTGCGCGGTGGGGCTGTTCTCATGAATGAGAACATATAGCGAACTTAGCGGTTTGAAAAGCGCTATTGCTCCATCAGGCGGGGCATCAGCTCGACAAAGTTGCACGGGCGATTGCGGCTGTCCAATTGCTCCGCCAGAATCCCGTCCCAGCCATCTTTCACCGCGCCGTTCGAGCCGGGCAGGGCGAAAACATAGGTCCCGCGCGCGACAACAGCCATGGCGCGCGATTGAACTGTGCTGGTGCCGATCGTCTTGAAGCTGAGCCATCGGAAGAGTTCGCCAAAACCAGGGATTTCGCGCCCGCCGCTAAGGCGCGAGAGCGCCTCAGGCGTGACGTCGCGTCCGGTAAGGCCGGTGCCTCCGGTTGAAATGATTGCGTCAATCTGGGTGTCGTCGATCCATTGATCGAATTGATCAGCAAGAAGGGCCGCTTCGTCCTTGACGATCAGGCGCGCGGCCAAAACGTGGCCGGCGTTCTCCAGCCGTTTGACGAGAATATCACCCGATGTATCGGTTTCGGGCGTGCGCGTGTCCGAAACGGTCAGCACGGCGATATTGATCGGGGTGAACGCTTTCTCCGGATCGATCGCCATGTGTTCCTCAAATTGGATCTTATTGGGCTTGCTCTGATCGAGCGGTGCGCACGTTAGCGGCCGCTGGAAACTCTGGCCAGAGCCCTTGCGCGAGCGCTCTACGAGACGGCGAAGACACTCCGGCGGCGCGCTCATACATCCAGTAATTGCGCATCACGATTGCGACATATCCGCGCGTCTCCCAATAGGGGATCGATTCCATCCATAAGAGCGGATCATCGAAGTCTCGAATCTCGCCATTCCACCGGCCAACCGGGGTGAGGCCCGCATTATAGGCCGCCATAATCTTGGGCAGCTTTCCCTGTGTTGCTTGCGCATCGCGCAGCATTTCAAGATGCCGCTGACCGTAGGTAAGGTTGATCTCGGGATCGTTGAGGTCGGCGTAACTCGCTCCGAGGTTGAGACTGCGATTGTGATCGCGCGCGGTTCCGGGCAAGATTTGCATCAACCCACGCGCATTGGCCGAGCTCACGGCCGACGCGCGGAAGTTCGATTCCTGCAAAGCGTGCGCAAAGGCGAGCGCCGGATCGACACGCCATCCCGTCTTGGGCTGCCAGGCTGCGACGGGATAGCGCAGCGATCGATCCGACTTCGATCCGTACGGGGCGTAATACGCCATAAAGAGTTGGGTCGACGGAAGGCCAAGACCTCGGGCAAGGCGGGCCAAAGCTTGGTAATTGAGGCCGCTGCTGATCTTCACCTCGTGTCGAAGGACCTCGTCGGCAAGGGTCGGTCGCCCGGCTTCGATCAACGCCACCGCGACTTTCACATTCGGCCGGCTTTCCAGCGCGCGCCAATCGGCCTGGGACACCGACTGAACCTGCGCCGTCTGAACCGGGTCAAGCCCCAGTTGATCGCTCGCCAGCATACCATACAGGGTGTCTTGGCGTTGGGCAGCCGCAAACAAATGGCCCTGCGCCTCCCCTGGCTCACGGCAGCGAACCAGCGCGCGATGGGCCCAGTAATGCGCGGCCGCTGTCAATTCGATATTGGTGGAGCTGGCCGCCGCGCGCGCAAAAGCCTCGGATGAGAGCGCGCAATACCCAAGGCGCCATGAAGCAAGCCCGGCAACCCATTCCCCCTCGGCCACCCACGGGCCAGCGCCCTGGGCAACGGTTTCCGCCAGCGCGAGTGCGTTCTGGTCGTCGTTCTCGATATAGAAGCTCCAGGCGATGCGCTGGCGCCACTCGGCGCGCGCTTCGGCGCTGAGACCAGCGTCCACTTCGAGAAGCTTTTCATAGGCGCCAACGGGGTTGTCGCCCTTGATCGCGCTGAGAATAGCCGCGCGGACTGTATCCGGCATTGTGCCATCGCGAACCGTGCTGGGACGAATGCGCTTTGTCGCCCCTGCTTGATATCGAAGCGCTTTGCCCGCAGGGAATACGGGCAAGACTTCAAGCCCGCGCTTGGCGCCCATCCGCCCGAGTTGCTCGGATTGCGGAAGGTGGAGGCCCGCCTTAAACCACATTGCGATCCGCTCGGCTGAAACCTTAGGGCTGTTGGCGTGGGTGTAGTACTCCGCCAGCGCGACCTGGTGGAGAAGTCCGACCGGAGCGTCTGCGAGAAGGGTTTCGACCTTTTCCCAGTCTTCGGCGTCTATCGCTGCGAAAACCTGGCGGTAGAGATCGCGTGCGCGCTCGGAAAGCAGCGTGGGCACCGCAGCGCGGCTTGCGCTGGGATCGTAGCGCGCGACCATGCTTTGTGTGACGCTTGGACTTGGCGCTTGGGCTGTGGTGGCTGAGGCGGTGGTCGCCGATGCCGCAAAGGCAAGCGCGCCGCAAACGACAAGCGCTTGAGAAGACAGTTTCATACGCGTTACGCCGACCATTCGATCCATCTCTGCCAAAATCGGGCTTTGAGAATAGGCATAGGCATCAGCGAGTCGAGCCCTTCGCCCGAAAGCACGTCCTTTATGAGCGTATTATAGTTACTTTCCCGTAAACCGGCGTCGCCCTTGTTTACGTTTTGGTCAAAGAACGGGGCAAGCCCAGCGCCAAATCCCATCAACCGTTTCGGCTGAACCAATCCGATGTGATGAGACAGCACAGCATCCATTCCCCCTTCGGCGTGCGCCTGTGTGTCTGCGAGCGGAGTGTGTCGTGGCAGCGCAGAAGCGACGTAAACCCTCTCCACATCCACCTGCATCGCCGACAAGATGGAACTGAGAAGTTCCCCTTGCGGACCCGAGAGGAGACGGTCGCGATCGCTTACCTCGGGATCCACTACGAGGACCATCACATCAGCGTGTGATGGTCCGCGAGGCGCGACACGGCCCCTTGGCCCAGCGGGGTCAAGCTTTGGCGCGGTGATCCAGAATTCCCGGAATTCCTCCAGCGATGAAGGTTTGCCCTCGGCGAAAAAATCGACCCTTTCGCGCTTTCCATCGGCCGAATGTGCAGGGTTCTTAGGCCCATGCGGCGCGGTTGCCCGCGCGGTCGGCGCTGGGCTTGCAGGGTTCGCGCCTTCAACCGGTTTGTCGCCCGATCTCAGCCATTTCGTAGCGTCATCGCTGAACTCGCTGTCCACGCCGGCCTCTCGCCACCAGTCGAGCGCTGAGGCGACCTCCTTGGATATCGCGTCTTGGTTGGGGGTTTCGGGCGCGTTCATGGTGAGTATGACAGGTCTTGACTGTCCCGGGTCGTCTAATCAAGGGGTAGACACGAGCAAAAGGCGCAGAATTGCGGCGAAGCGCGAGTAGGGATTAAAAAGAGCAAATGACTGAACGCGAAAGCATGCCATGCGATGTCGTGATCGTGGGGGGAGGCCCAGCGGGTCTCGCCGCTTCGATCCGGCTGAAACAGCTCAACGAAGAGCTTGAAGTTGTTGTCCTGGAAAAGGGTTCAGAGATCGGCGCGCATATCCTTTCGGGTGCGGTTGTCGATCCCAAAGCGCTTGATGAGCTTTTGCCCGAGTGGCGCGATATGGATTGTCCGATGGCCGAAACCCCGGTGACGGACAATTGGCACTGGGTGTTAAGTAAGAGCGGTAAAACACCGCTTCCACACATTTTTATGCCGCCGTTGATGAGCAATAACGGATGCTACACCGGATCGCTCGGCAATCTGACGCGCTGGCTTGCGGAAAGGGCTGAAGAGCTCGGCGTGATGGTTTTCCCCGGATTTCCGGCGTCTGAAGTCATGTTCGACGAAAGCGGCGCCGTCAAAGGTGTGATCACCCAGGACATGGGCGTGGCCGAAGACGGCTCGCAGAAGCCCGATTTCACCCCGGGCATGGAGATCGAAGCCAAGTACACTCTGTTCGCCGAAGGCGCGCGCGGCAGCCTCACCAAACAGATGAAGGCCAAGTTTGATCTTGAGGCCAATTGTGAACCTCAGGTCTATGGTCTTGGAATTAAAGAGCTTTGGGATATTGATCCCGCCAATCACGTGGCGGGCCGTGTGCTTCACACCCAAGGCTGGCCGCTTAGCGAAAGCGGCACTTGGGGCGGCGGGTTTTTGTACCACCAGGCCAACAATCAAGTGGCGCTCGGCTTTGTCACGGCGCTGGATTACAAGAATCCTTGGGTGTCGCCCTATCAGGAGTTCCAGCGGTGGAAAACACACCCGGAAATCAAAGCGATACTCGAGGGAGGTAAACGCGTTGCTTATGGCGCGCGGGTGATCAATGAGGGCGGTTGGCAATCGGTGCCCAAGCTTGCCTTCCCCGGCGGCGCGCTGATCGGCTGCGCGGCGGGCTTTGTGAACGTGCCGCGCATCAAGGGCAGCCATACGGCGATCAAGAGCGGCATGCTGTGCGCCGAGGCGATTGCTGAAGAAATCGGTAACCATGAAAGCCAGCCCGAATTGCAGTCTTATGAGCCGAACCTGCGAAACAGCTGGATCGCGGATGAGCTCAAAAAGGTGCAGAACGCAGAGCCCGCCGTGGCCAAGTATGGCGATGATATCGGCTCGATCCTGGCGGGTGTTGATATGTGGATGCGCACGCTCAAGATCGGCCTGCCGATCAGTATGAAGCACCACGCGGATTACACGATGACAGGGCGCGCGGATCTGTATCCCAAGATCGACTATCCCAAGCCCGACGGTGTCTACAGCTTCGACCGGCTCACCAATGTCGCCTACAGCTACACCAACCACGCAGAGGATCAGCCGGTTCACTTGCAATTAGGCGATGCGGCGCTGCAGAAAAGCAGCGAATTTGAGATCTTTGCCGGCCCTTCTTCACGCTATTGCCCAGCGGGTGTGTATGAGTGGATCGAGGAGGACGGCAAGGAGCCCAAGTTCCAGATCAACTCGCAAAACTGCGTCCACTGCAAGACCTGCGACATCAAGGACCCCAACCAGAACATCAACTGGGTAACGCCCGAGGGTGGCGGCGGGCCGAACTATCCGAATATGTAGGCGACAGCGCAAAATAATGGCGTTTCCTGTGTCTGTGGCGCTTATCGAAGCTGCGGAAGCGGAACTCGGTTGCGAGTTTCCATCCGAACTGCGCGCAAGATTGGAGGGATCCAATGGAGGCGAAGTGTTTGTGACCTCGGACCTTTACCCAGAGGGAGACTATTGGGAGCTTCACACCATAGTGGACGGTTCAGATAGAAAGCGTCTTGCGCGTTCTATGAGAGCAAGCATCGTTGCCGAGACTTCCTCAGCGCGCAATTGGACCGCGTTCCCACAGGGTGCTGTTGCCGTCGGTTCGAACGGGTCGGGAGATTTGCTTATCCTGGCTTCGGGATCGACGCGGCTCTGGATTTGGGATCACGAAACTGCCGAAATTTATGACGCCAGTCCGAATTGGACCCGGCGGTAAATAGGTCATGTCGTTGACCCAAACCGCCTACGCCAAGATCAACCTTGCGCTGCACGTCCGTGAGCGGCGCGATGATGGCTATCATGTGCTCGAAACGCTGTTCGCCTTTGTCGACGCGGGCGATACGCTGACGGCAAGGCAAGCGGATCAGGACAGCCTCACAACCTTCGGGCCGTTTGCGCAAGCCATTGACAATCCGCTCGATAACCTCGTCGCGCGCGCTCTGGCGAGTTTGCCGCGTCCTCAAGGCCTCTCCATCACGCTGGAGAAGAACTTGCCCGTAGCCGCTGGCCTTGGCGGTGGGTCAGCGGATGCGGGTGCGGTGTTTCGGATGGTGGAGGCGCTTCACGGCCTGCCCGAGGACTGGCAAGCGCGCGCCGCCAAGCTTGGCGCGGACGTTCCGTCTTGCGTGCGCAGCGAGATGGCCATCGGGCTTGGGACCGGCACAGAGCTGACGGAGGTCGAGAACGATCTTGCAGGGACCCCCGTCCTACTCGTCAATCCCAGCGTTCCGCTCGCAACCGGCCCTGTGTTCAAAGCGTGGGACCAGGTCGATCGCGGGCCGCTCCCCACGGGCTCGGCGCGTACCATTGCGCTTGAAGGGCGCAACGACCTTGAAGGCCCCGCCTTATCGCTGTGCCCCGCCATCGGCGATGTGCTCGACGCGCTTAAGGGCACCGAGGCTTGGCTCACCCGCATGTCCGGGTCCGGAGCGACCTGCTTCGCGCTGTTCGACAAGGTTGAACAAAGCGAGGCGGCGCGCGAGCGCATGGCGCGCAATCACCCGCAATGGTGGATGCTGGGGGGCAAACTGCGCTAAGGCGGTCGGTGCCATGAGCCCCTTTGCCCCCTACCGCCAAACCGGAAGCTTTGATGCGAACGATCCGCTTGCCCCGCGCGTTGTGTGCGTGGCCGACCACGCGTCGGCTGCGGTGCCCCAAGACACACCGCTCGGCGTCTCGGCAAAGCTGATGAAGAAGCATATCGCGGTCGATATCGGCGTTGAAGGCGTGGTTCAGCGATTGGCGGACACGCATCACTTCCCCGCGCATCTGGCCACCCTCAGCCGACTTGTGATTGATCTGCACCGCGAGGAGGATCACCCCAACCTTGTGCCCGAAACCAGCGATGGTCATCTCATACCCGGAAACATCGGAGCGAACGTGGAGAGCCGGCTCGAGCGATACTATCGACCCTATCACGCCGAGTTAGCGCGCTGGTTGGACGCTCTGACACCCGATCTGATCCTGTCGATCCACAGTTTCACGCCCAAGCTTGAGACGAGCCCAGGCCCTCGCCCGTGGGAGGTTGCGTTGCTTTACAACCAGGACGAGCGCGCCGCGCGCCACGCAATCCGCTTCTTCCGGGAGCTTGGGTTCACCGTTGGCGACAACGAGCCTTATTCGGGCCGCGATCTCAACGCGACGATGAACCGCCACGCCGAAGCCAAGGCCCGTCCCTATTGCGCAATCGAGATCCGGCAAGACCTTATCTCCACGCGCGCTGATCAAGCGCGCTGGGCGGGAGTGATTGCCGACGTGGCCGGGAGGGTTGCGCTCGCGCTTGCGCGAGGGCAGGGGCTAGCCAAGAGCAGCAAATAGGTACCTCTATGTCTTCGCGCTTCGACAAAACGAAACTTCCCTCGCGTCACGTCTCGGTTGGGCCTGAGCGGGCGCCTCATCGCTCTTATTACTACGCGATGGGCATGACCGAAGAGGAGATCGCGCGACCTTTTGTGGCGGTGGCGAGTGCGGGCAACGACAGCGCGCCGTGCAATACGACGCTCAACGCGCAGGCCGATATCTGCCGCGAAGGCGTAATCGAAAATGGCGGCACGCCCCGGCGCTTCAACACCATCACCGTCACCGATGGGATCGCGATGGGGCATCAGGGCATGAAAAGCTCTCTGGTAAGCCGCGAAGTCATCGCCGATTCCATCGAGCTTTCGGTGCGCGGGCATTGCTACGATGCGCTTGTTGGCTTTGCGGGCTGCGACAAGAGCCTGCCGGGCATGATGATGGCGATGCTCCGGTTAAACGTGCCGAGCATTTTTGTTTACGGCGGTTCGATCCTGCCCGGCACGCATCGCGGAGAAGATGTGACCGTGGTCGATGTGTTCGAGGCTGTCGGTCAGCACGCGGCGGGCAATTGCCCGCTTCAAGAGCTTATCGCGCTCGAAAAGGTCGCCTGCCCGGGGCACGGCGCTTGCGGTGGACAGTTTACCGCCAACACCATGGCGTGTGTGGGCGAGGCGATCGGATTGTCCCTTCCAAACAGCAATATGGCGCCCGCTCCCTACCGATCGCGCGATGACATTGCGGTGGCCGCTGGACGCCAGGTCATGACGCTTTTGGATAGCAATTTGCGCCCACGCGACATCTGCACCCGCGCGGCCTTTAAGAACGCGGCGCGCGTCGTTGCGGCGACTGGAGGTTCAACCAACGCAGCGCTTCACCTGCCTGCCATGGCGAGCGAGGCGGGGATCCAGTTCGATCTCTTCGACGTCGCTGATATATTTAAATCAACACCTTACATCGCTGACTTGAAGCCGGGCGGGAAGTATGTCGCGAAGGATATGCACGAAGCCGGCGGCGTCTATATGGGGATGAAGACTTTGCTTGACGGCGGTTTCCTTGACCCCAATCCTATGACCGTAACCGGCAAGACGCTGGGTGAGAACATCGAGGAGATCGCTTGGAATCCTGATCAAAAGGTCTTTTACGAGGTTTCCAATCCGATCACTCCAACCGGGGGCGTTGTGGGTCTGAAAGGGTCGCTTGCGCCCGATGGCGCAATTGTGAAAGTGGCCGGGATGGACCGCTTGCAGTTTACCGGTTCGGCGCGCGTGTTCGATCGCGAGGAGGACGCTTTCGCTGCGGTTGAGGCGCGCGACATCGCCGAAGGAAGCGTCGTCGTTATCCGCTACGCAGGGCCCAAAGGTGGCCCCGGCATGCGCGAAATGCTCTCCACCACCGCTGCGCTTTATGGCCAAGGCATGGGCGAAAAGGTCGCGCTTATCACCGACGGGCGCTTCTCGGGCGCAACGCGCGGCTTTTGCATCGGCCATGTTGGGCCGGAAGCCGCGGAATGCGGCCCGATTGCTTTGGTTGAAGATGGCGACACGATTTCGATCGACGCTCAAGCGGGCACGATCGATCTTGTGGTGGACGAAGCGCTCTTGGAAGAGCGCCGCAAGGCCTGGCGTCCGCGCGCAAACGATTATCAGTCCGGCGCCTTGTTTCGTTACGCGCAAAACGTGGGATCCGCGCGAGCGGGGGCGCGCACCCATCCCGGCGCAAGAGCCGAAACGCACGTCTATGCGGATATCTAGTCTCGCATTCGCCGCCGCGCTCCCATTCTTCGCGGCGTGCGCTCCTGAAAGCGGCGCGCCGGATGGTAAGAGCGTTGATTGCGCGCTTGGCTATGGGGCCCGATTTGCAAGCGTGTGCACGCTGGAAACCGTAGCGACCAAGGGCGACACAGTCTTTGTCATTCATCACCCCGATGGGGTGCATCGGCGGTTCGTGTTCGACACCGCTCAGGGTGAATTGGTCGCGGCCGATGGAGCAGAGGCTATCGACTCGTTCATCGACGATGGAGCGGTGCAGGAGATCGCTGTTTCTGGAGATCGTTACCGCGTATCGCTCATCAGCGTTTTTCCCGATCCTTGATGAGCGCCTCCCAGATCCTGACCGCTGCGCAAATGCGCGACGCCGAGCAACGGATCTTTGACACCGGAACGAGTGTCGGAGAGCTGATGGAAACGGCTGCCAAAGGCGCGGCAGAGTGGATCCGGCGGATTGGCGCTGGGCGAGCGGTGAGTGTCCTTTGCGGGCCTGGCAACAATGGCGGCGATGGCTACGTCCTTGCCCGCTTTCTGAAAGAGTGGGGCATCGCCGTGCAGATTGTCGCGCCCGAGCCACCAAAGACCGAGGCGGCCGCCAACGCACGCCTGGCGTGGGGTGGCACGGTTTTGACATCGGGAGGACGGGTTGAAGGCGATGTTTTCGTGGATTGCCTGTTTGGCTCCGGCCTTGCGCGCCCTCTCGAACCGGAGCACGCGCTGCTGTTGCGAGACCTTGCCGATCGCCATGCGGTTAGAGTGGCGATTGATCTGCCATCTGGAATTGCAACAGACACGGGCGATCCGCTCAACGAGAAGCTGCCTTGCTATGATGTGACGCTGGCGCTGGGGGCCTGGAAGTTTGCGCATTGCCTAAGCGTGGCGCGCGCATATGTCGGACGGCTGAAACTGGTGCCAATCGGGATTGATGCGGTTGAGGGCGCAGCCCAGCGCGTCTCACGCCCTCGGATCGCCGCTCCCGGGACCAGTGCGCACAAATACAGCCGAGGCCTTTGCGCCGTGGTGAGCGGCGCCATGTCCGGGGCGGCGTTGTTGGCCGCCCAAGCGGCGATGCGGAGCGGGGCGGGCTACGTCAAACTGTTCGGCTTGCCGACAACGCAAGGGCCGGCGGGCCTGGTCTGCGAACCCGCAGCGTTGAGCGACACACTGGCCGATACGAGGATCAGCGCTGTCTTGGTGGGCCCAGGTCTTGGGCGGGACGCGCACGCGCGCGACGTCTTGGACCATGCATTGAAGTGCGCGAGGCCGATCGTGTTGGATGCCGATGCGCTCCACCTGCTTGAGCCTCACAAGATCGGTAAAGGCACGCCCATCGTCGTCACACCCCATGACGGGGAGCTCGAGGCTCTATGCGCGTCCTTCTGCGTCCTTGCATCCGGCCGCATGGCCAAAGCGCAAGCCCTAGCGCGGGCGAGCGGTATGGTGGTGCTCGCTAAGGGCCCTGACAGCTTTGTCGCGGCGCCCGATGGAGCGCTAGCCATCGGGCCTGCCGCCTCCAGCTGGCTCTCCGTCGCGGGCAGCGGCGATGTGCTGGCGGGTATCCTGGCAAGCCGGCTTGCGACGGGGTGCTCGCTGTTTGATGCCGCGTGCGAGGCGCTCTGGCTGCACCGCGAAGCGGCGCGGCTTTGCGGCCCGGCCTTTACCGCTGATGATTTGGCGAGCCGGGTTAGCGAGGCGATGGCGGCCTGTCTGTGAGCCACGCGGAAACCATCGTGCGGATAGCGGCCAAGGGCGACGGTGTCACCGATAGTGGCCTACATGTGAAGGGCGCGATCCCGGGTGACACGGTGTTTTCCGATGGACGGATCGAGGCCGGACCGCACCGCGTATCACCGGCTTGCTCTCACTTTGGGGTGTGCGGCGGCTGCCAGCTGCAAAACGCCGATGAAGAGACGCTTGCGGATTTTGTCACCAGCCGGGTGCTTAACGCGGCCAGCGGCCAAGGTTTAGAGCCTAAGCAGCCGCTCGAAACGCATCTTTCGCCACCGCATTCCCGCCGCCGCGCCACGTTGCACGCAACCCGCAAGGGCGGCGGCTTGGTTCTTGGGTTTAGGCAAGGTGGTTCGCATCGGATTCTCAATCTTGAGCAATGCCCTGTTCTGGCGCCCGAGCTGGCGGATCGCCTGCCCGCCTTGCGCAAGCTGGTCGCTCAGATTGGTGGTAGCGGGGCCATGGATGTAAGCCTCACGCTTTGCGACCAGGGTGTCGACGTGGCGCTTGGCAACATGAGTCTGGACGGGCTCGCCTCGACCGAAGCGGCGCTTGATTACGCACAGCGCAGCCACGCCGCGCGGCTGAGCGTCGATCAGGGTTTTGGGCCAGAGACCGTTTGGGAGCCAGAACCGGTTACGGTTACGCTTTCCGGATTACCGGTGCCGATGCCGGTCGGGGCCTTTTTGCAAGCGACGCACGATGCCGAAGCGCGGATGGTCGAGGACGCGCGCAATTGGCTGCGCGAAAGCGGCCCGGTGGTGGATCTCTTTTCGGGGTTGGGGACCTTTGCCTTTGGGCTTCGAGAGGGTCGAAAGGTGCTGGCCATCGAGGCCGATCGCGCGGCGCATCTCGCTTGCAAGCTCGCCGCTGCGCGGGGCGCCCGCGACGTGCACGCATTGCACCGTGATCTGTTTCGCAACCCCCTGAAGCCCGACGAGCTTAACCGATTTGGTGCGGCTCTGCTCGACCCGCCACGCGCGGGAGCCAAAGCCCAGATCGCGC
>ERZ1740065.1801-NODE-1801-length-13094-cov-5.748294_pt1 | contig 13094 bp, 13 predicted proteins | sample MGYA00581738_ERZ1740065 | MGnify/ENA primary metagenome ERZ1740065 (study PRJEB43018, sample SAMN04849749) | marine metagenome | isolation source: floating plastic debris | place: Pacific Ocean | collected 2008-09-01 | study: EMG produced TPA metagenomics... | reverse complement strand
AGGCGATGCTGAAGACGGTCCTGATAGGCGGTGCGGAGTGGCAGTGGATCGCGCTCTTCGCCCTGCCCATCCTGATTGTCCCGGAACTGCTCAAATCCATCGCTGTCGCCGGTCGGCGGAACGTGAGATAGGCAAAGGACAGGCAAGCCCTGTCTACGTCAAGGAGTGCTGCGGCGGCCTCGTGGATGGGGCATCGGCAGGACGACATCCGTGCGCCATGATTGACCCAAGGCATGCCCGCAACATCGTGGTTCAAGAGGGCGCCTACACCACGGACATACAGGCGCATTTGGCCAGGTGATTGACCTTCTGCGTCGTGCTGCCAAGCACCAGGCTCGCGACACCGCTCAGCCCGCGCCGCCCGGTGACAATCAAATCCGCTTCAATCTCATCCGCATGTGCCAGCAACTCCGTGGCGGCATCGCCATGGGGCATATGGGTATGGACGTTCTTGCAGCCGACGTCCGACGCGATCTTCAGGCCTTCGTCCAGCACGATCTGCCCGGCCTTTTCAATCTCGGCAAAACTCGGGGTCGCGATGGCCGCATGATACCCGGCAACCGCCCCGACGACATGGGCTGCGGTTTCCGCATGCGGCACATGCACCAACGTGACGGACCCGGCATAGTATTTTGCAAGATCGCAGGCGATCCGCGCCGCCCTCTTCGCGTTCTCCGTTCCGTCTTGACCCACGATGTTTTGCCTGTTCTCGTCGTTTCTCCTTGGACTTTCATCCGCCTCTTGACGGCCATGACCTCGCCGAGATGCGTTTCCAGCGCATCAACCGGCAAGGCGCTGAAATCCCTGTCGATTTCGTCAATCAGCACCTGTTTCAGCTGCGGGTCCATCGCCATGCGCATCAGGCCCAGCATCAGCGGTCCCGCCACCAGAACGAGCCGGTCAAGCTTTTTCGCCTCGAGGCTGTTGGAGAGCTTACCCATCACGGTCCGGGCAAAAAGCGCACCGCTGCGGCGGTGACCATCCGTCTGCACGACGGCGGAGATGGCAGGTGCGGCAAGGCTGCGCCCCGCGCCGTTCTTGTCCCTGAGTCTGGCCACTTCCTGTGCTGTCCAGCGCCTGCCCGCCAATGACACCAGACCACTGCCCGGGCCGCGATTGGCCAACACCCTTGCCTCCCGCGTGTTTGCCAGTACGATCCAGGTCACAACGGGTTTCATGGCACGCTCCTATCCGGCTCCTCCGCCCAATATCGCGGCCTGTTCACGCCGGGCGTTGACGAATATCAATTCAGCCGCGCATCATTGTGGATGTGATAGCGAGACTCGACTGAAACCGGGGCAAGATATGGAAAGAACTGCGCGCGACAGCGCCGTTTTGCAGGCGCTTCTGGAGGCCGCTATCGATGCCATCATCGTCTCGGACATGCATGGCGTCATACTGGAGGCCAATGCGGCTGCCTGCCGGATGTTTCAGTATCCGGCGGAAGAGATGCTCGGGCAAAACGTGAACGCGCTGATCCCCAGTGCTGTTGCCCGCCCGGATGACAACATCATGCGTCGCTACTGGCAGATCGGCAACAAGCGTGTTGTCGGTTCGGATCACGATATGCAGGGCATGCGCAAGGACAAGAGCGTCTTTCCCCTGCACCTCTCGGTGGGGGAAACCAATGGTGCGGGTGAACGCCTTTTCATCGGGATCTTCCACGATCTGACCCACCGCAAGGTGACACAGGACGCTCTCGCCAGGTCGCAGCGGCTGGACGCCATCGGGCAAATGACCGGCGGCATCGCCCATGATTTCAACAACCTGCTGACGGTTGTCATCGGGAACCTCGAACTGCTGGAGCGGCGCGCAACCTCGGACCGGCAGGAGGCGCTGATCAAGGATGCGCTCGATTCAGCCGAACTGGGTGCGGAGTTGACCTCGCGGTTGATGGTCTTTGCGCGCAAGAGCAGCCTCAAACCCGAGCGCACCGACCTGCGCGTGCTCTGCGAGGAAACGCTTGCTCTGCTGCGTCGCACGCTTGGGTCCAGCTATGTCATCAAAACCGATTTCGCCTCCGAACTCTATCCGGTCATGATCGACCCGGTGCAGCTGCAGTCGGCCCTGGTCAATCTTGCCCTGAACGCGCGGGACGCGATGGGAGAGCGGGGTGAGCTGCTGATCGCCACGTCCAACGTTGTGATCGACGACAGCTACATCGCGCAGGAGACGGACATCAAGCCCGGGGAATACGTTCGCCTGTCGGTGATTGACAACGGCACCGGCATGACCGTCGAGGCAAAGAAACGCGCCTTTGAGCCCTTCTTTACCACCAAGTCCGACATCGGCGGCACCGGGCTTGGCCTCGCCATGGTCTACGGCTTCGTGCGTCAGTCCGGGGGGCATGTCACGCTGTACAGCGAAGAAGGGCTGGGGACGAGTTTCGGCCTGTATTTCCCGGCCATATCGAATACCAACTCCGTGACCCCGGAACCTGGGTTCAGCAAGACGACGAAGGAGATTGCAAATGGCGAAACCATCCTGATCGTCGAAGACAATCCGCAGGTGCGCAAACTGTCGGTCGAGCGGATCCGTGATCTGGGCTTCGCCATCAAGGAAGCGGCCAGCGGGGATGAAGCCTACCGGATGCTCACCGCGGGAGAACATGCCGATATCGTCTTCTCCGATCTCGTCATGCCCGGTGATCTGAACGGATATGACCTGGCCGCCAAGGTGGCCGCGGAGTTCCCTGCGATCAGGATCCTGCTCACCTCGGGCTATGCCAGCGACATCGTGACCAACTCCATGGCGGAGGGCCAGAACTACAGCGTCCTGCACAAGCCCTACCGACAGGCGGAACTGGCCGAGCGGCTTCAGGCGCTTTTGGCAGAGAGCGCCCCGGACTGAAGCACCTCGACATCGCAGGCCAGCATGTAGCCGACACCGCGCACCGTCTTGATCAGCTTGGGCCTGGACGGGTTGCGTTCGATCTTCTTGCGCAGCCGGGCCACCTGGTTGTCGATGGTCCGGTCCAGCGGCGACCAGGATTGCCCGCCGATCAGATCCATCAGCTGATCCCGCGACAGCACCCGTTTGGGACGTTCCAGAAAGATGGTCAGAAGGCGATAATCGCCCGTGGTTAAAGCACATTCGCTCCCGGCCCGGTCCAGAAGCTCCAGCCGGTCGGGCGTCGCCGTCATGCCGTCAAAGGCGAACCGCCGACTGCCTGGAACCTCAAGCCGGCTCATCTCCGCCTGAGCGGCGGTCATGTCCTGTTCGGGATGCGCCTGCCCCGCCCGGCGCAGAACGCTGCGGACACGCGCAACGACTTCCCTGATGTGAAACGGCTTGGTGATGTAATCATCCGCGCCAAGCTCAAGCCCGACGACGCGATCACTGACATCGTCCTTGCCCGTCACCATCACGATCGGAACCCGGGAATACCGCCTGATGTCGCGCGCAACCTCGAGCCCGTTATCCGCACCGAGATGAATATCCAGCGTGATCAGATCGATCCTGACGGTTGCAATGATGTTCAGCACCTCTGCGCGGCTGGCGGCCTCGCGCACGGCAAATCCTTCCTCCTCCAGGACGTTGCGCAACAGCGCACTTACCCTTGCGTCATCCTCGACAACCAGAATTGTTTGATCCGCCATGAACGCCCCTTCGGACTGCCATCGTCCTGTTCCCTTTACTTTCGTCCAAGGGGAGTGGGAAGAGACCTTGCACCGTGCACATTGATACAAAATCATACACGCGCAAGGTATCCCAGAATACACGCGTTGTCCAACGTGCCCCCGGCAAGGAAAGGGGGCCACCACCTATGTACGTCACAGTCACCGGCGATCAGGATCAACCTGCACCATTGGCGTCTATTTCCAGCAAGATAACACGATCTCCGACCGCTCATCTCAAGGCTGGCGCGCATCTGTATTTCGAGGGGGACAGCGTCAAATGGCTGTATCAGATCAAGACCGGTGTCCTCAGGCTGACCCGCATGATGGAGGACGGGCGTCGGCAGGTCATCGCCTTCGGGTACCCCGGTGATATCGTTGGCTTCCCCTCCGACGGTCTGCATCACACCGATTGCGATGTGCTGGAGGATGTCTGTCTGCAACCCTACCGCCGATCGATGCTGGAGAGCGGGCACGGCGACCCGCAGCTGCATTACGATCTGCTGCAGGCCGCCTTGCGGGAGATCAGCGCAATGCAGGATCACTTCATGATGCTTGGGCGAAAGTCCGCCGTGGAGAAGGTTGCCTCCTTTCTGTGCGTGCTGACACATCGCGTGGGCAAGGAGGTGGGCGGATACACACAGGTTGTCCTGCCGATGAGCCGTGGCGACATCGCCGACTTTCTCGGGCTCACGACCGAGACGGTGAGCCGGACGCTGACCCAGCTGCGCAAGAGCCGGATCATCGCCATCGAAAACATCCATACGGTTATAATCCGACGTCCACAGGCCCTGTCGAGCCTGTCGCTCGGCGACCGCACGTAGTCCCTTTTTCACCGTGCCCCCGGAGGGGCGACGGGCGTGGCCTCTCGTGAAGGGACAAGGTCGCCGTCCTGCGCCCAGATCTGCCCTGACGGCATGTAATCGCACATCCGTCTTGGCGACGCTTTCTGTCGGTCGCCCCCATCACCCCAGACCACCGCGCATGGCGCCTGGCGATTGATCCGGATCAATCCCGGCGCTCTGCAAATCGCTACCAAGAGTGCGTCACCAAACGGTGCCCGATGATCCAGAAAGAGGAGAGATACCATGCCACGACATCCGCTGCCCGGAGTGCGATCAGAGGCTGACACGTCCCCGTTTTTCCCCTCGTTCCAAAGGGAAATGAACCGTCTCATCGATCAGTTCCGATCCGGTTTTCCGCACCCCGAAACCACCGAGGCCCCGGCTTTCGGCGCGGTACTCTTCCCGGCCATCGACGTTATTGAGCTGGACGACGCCGTCGAAATCAGCGCCGAAGTGCCCGGCGTGCGGGAGGAAGACCTCGATGTCTTCATTTCCGGAGAGGTTCTGACCCTGAAGGGGGAAAAGAGTTCCGAACACAAGGACGAACGCGAAGGGTACCACCGGATCGAGCGTCAGTACGGCAGCTTCAGACGTCAGATCTCACTGGGGTTCCACCCCGAGGACTCGGCTGTCGAGGCCCGCTTCAGCGATGGGGTGCTCAAGCTGCACATTGCGAAACCCTCGGCGGTCAAGGCCGGGGTCCGGAAAATTGACATCAGCAAAAGCTGATGCACCGGTCGGGCATGCTCCTTGCCCGCCCTCCCCTTTCGGAAAGGACGTGACCCATGCGCGTGAAAACACTGCTTGTCTGCCTCACCACCCCCGAGCATGCGGATTGCCTGATGAAGATCGCGGTACCACTGGCTCGCAAACATGGCGCTCACCTGACCGCGCTGCACACGGTCGAAGCGCTGGTCGTCTATCCCGGCATTGCCATGCATATCCCCGACACGGCCTTCGAATCCTTCATGGAAAGCCAGAAAAGAGAGACGCTCGAGATCAAGGCGGTGTTCAACAGACACACGGAGAACGAAGACTTTCCCAGCGAATTCAGATTGGTCCGCGCGGAATCGACATCGGCAAATGAACGGATGGTCGAAAGCGCGCGGGCCGCGGACCTGGTGATCATGGCGCATGAGGACAAGGTGGCGGACAGATATACCCAGCGTCACGCCCAGGCCGAGGTCATTCGCGACAGCGGGCGTCCCGTTATCGTCGTGCCGCTCGGCTATGACGGGCCGGAGATCGGCGAGACCATCCTTCTGGGCTGGAGCGACACGCGCGAGGCCGCCCGGGCGGCGCATGATCTGCTGTCCATCGCGCAGGACGATGCCGATGTGACGGTCCTGCGCGTCAGCGATACACCAAAAGATCCGCTGGCGGATTCCGATGGCATCGACGTGGTGGAAATGTACGCCCGCCACGGCTTGAAGGCGACCTTGGAGCATCATCCGAGGCTGGGCCACAACGTGGCCAACGTCCTCAGCGAGGTGGCCTTCGAAAAGGGTGCGGATTTGATCGTGACCGGTGCCTTTGGCCATTCACGGACCTATGATTTCGTCATCGGCGCGACCACACATGCCTTACTGAGGGATGCAAAGCTCCCGGTCCTGTTCAGCAAGTAGACGCCCGGGTCGGCAGTTGCACATTGACCCAAACAGGCAAGTGATCCGAAGCGCGCCGCGCCAGATGGCTGTCATCGACGCCGCCGGAGCAGACCTGAAGACCCGTGCTTACGGCAACGCGGTCGAGGGCGGCAATCGGCCGCCGCGCATGGAACGACCGCCCCGGCGTGTGCACGTCGAAATGCGGTTGCAGCGGCTCCAGCCCCTTCTTCCGGGACCATTCATTGAAATCGCCGGCCAGGATAACATGCGTGCTCTGCTGTGCGGCGCGCTGCAAGACATCGAGCTGCAGCTGACGGTCCCGGCGGCGCAACCCCAGATGGGTCGCGATCACGCATAGGCCGCCAGGCACATCACAGCTGACCCGCACCGCCCCCCGCGGCTCGACGCCCGGCAGCGCCAGCCGCTCCACACGGCTCGCTTTCAGGCCGCGACGCATCAGGACGGCATTGCCGTGCCACCCCAGGCTGATCCCGTTCTCCGCCACCTCGACCAGATCAAGATCGGTTTCCGCTTCGATCAGTTTCCGCGGAATCGCCGGGCGACGCGGGGCCAGCCTCTTGTCCGCCTCCTGCAGAACCACAATATCTGCATCAAGACCGTTGATGACCTCCAACGTGCGCTCGGGCATGCGCTTGTTGTCAAGACCGCGCGCCTTGCGAATATTGTAACTGGCCAAGCGTAGTTCGGTCACCGACATGGGAGAGATATATGGACTCTCGCCGAAAATTTTATGGCAAGCTGGCAGGAAACTCATGATTTCTTTCAAAAATGCGAGCCCGATCATGCTGACGATCTGGATTCTGCTGTTTCTGGCAGCACTGGTCGCACTGGTGCTCTCGCAATGGTCCCTCGCCTTTGTCAGCCTCGGCACGCTGGCCCTCTCGCTCGTTCCCCCGGTTCTGGCATCGCGCTGGTCCCTGCACCTGCCGGTCTCCTTTCTGGTCGCGGCTACGGTGTTCCTGTTCGCAACGATCTTCCTCGGCGAGGCCTTCGACTTCTACGAACGCCTGTGGTGGTGGGATCTTGCAATGCACCTCTCCTCCGCCATCGGTTTCGGCCTGCTCGGGTTCCTGTTTGTCTTTATGCTCTTCGAGGGGGATCGCTTTGCGGCACCGCCCTCGGCACTGGCCGTCCTGGCCTTCTGTGTCGCTATGACCATCGGCGCGCTTTGGGAAGTGTTCGAATTCCTGATGGATCAGACGTTTGGCCTGAACATGCAGAAATCCGGCCTGAACGATACGATGGGCGATCTCATCATCAACGGCTTCGGGAGCGCCTTGGCCAGTCTTACCGGTTACCTCTATCTGGTGCGCGGATCAGGCGGTCTGCTGGGGCACGCGCTGTCGCAATTCATCAGCCTGAACAAACGGTTGTACCGGCGTTACAAACACCGCTTCCACAAATGATCCGAACTGCCCGCCGGATTGATTAATCTCAATCCACACGCAGCGTTCTGCCCCATTCTCCCGCTCGGCACAGGGCCGAGAAGGAGAAGCGCAAAATGGACCAGACCGCCCCGGCCCGTCAGACATCAGCGCAACCGGAACAGGGGCGGTTTCCCACCGCCTATACCATCCTCTTCGGCCTGATCGTGCTCATGGCCGCCCTGACCTGGCTGATCCCGGCGGGCGAATACGACCGCGTGACAAACGATGCGCTTGGCCGGGAGGTCCCGGTGCCGGGCAGCTATCAGCCGGTGGAGGCCGCGCCGCAGACCCCGCTGGACGTGCTGATGGCACCTGTTGCCGGGTTCTACGATCCCGGCTCCTACGAGGCCAATGCCATCGACGTGTCGCTCTTTGTCCTGATCGTTGGCGGCTTTCTCGGGGTTGTGACCGCCACCGGCGCCATCGACACCGGCGTCGCGCAGGCCATGCGCCGCCTGAAGGGGCGCGAGAAGTGGATGATCCCGATCATGATGGCGCTCTTTGCGGCTGGCGGCACCACCTACGGCATGGCCGAGGAAACGCTGGCCTTCTACCTGCTGCTGATCCCCATCCTGATCGCCGCCGGCTACGATGCGCTGACCGGCGTTGCGGTCATCATGCTGGGCGCGGGGGTTGGGGTCATCGGCTCCACCATCAACCCCTTCTCGACGGCGATTGCCTCGGATGCCGCGGGCATTGCCTTCACCGAAGGTATGGCGTTGCGGTTCGTGATCCTGGGTCTTTGCTGGATCACGGCCGTTGTTTTTGTCATGCGCTACGCCGAACGGGTCCGCCTCGATCCCTCCAAATCCCTTGTCGCGGATATGAAAGAGGCGAACGAGGCGCATTTCCTGCAAGGCTCGAAAAGCCCCGGGGACAGGTCCCTGACCCCGATGCAGGCGCTGATCCTGCTCCTCTTTGCCGCGACCTTCGCGGTCATGGTCTGGGGCGTGGCCGCGCAGGGCTGGTGGATGGCTGAAATGTCGGCGCTCTTTCTGGGCGCCTCGATCCTCATCGGCGTACTGGCCTGGCTGGGCGAAAAGCAGTTCACCGCCGCCTTCGTTGCGGGCGCGCGCGACCTGCTCGGCGTAGCGCTTGTCATCGGGCTGGCGCGCGGCATCGTCATCATCATGGATCAGGGACGCATCACCGACACGATCCTGCACGCCTTCGAAGGCTGGATCGCCGACATGTCCGACATCGCCTTTGTGAATGCGCTCTTCGGCGCTCAGGCCCTGATGAGTTTGCTCGTGCCCTCCACCTCCGGCCTCGCCGTGCTGTCCATGCCGATCCTCGCGCCGCTGTCGGATTTCGCAGGTGTCGGCCGCGAGCTTGCCGTAACCGCCTTTCAGACGGCCATCGGCATTACCAACCTTGTTGCGCCGACCTATGCGGTGGTGGTCGGCGGGCTGGCCATCGGGCGCGTGCCCTACAACCGTTGGCTGCGGTTTGTCTGGCCGCTGCTGCTGATGCTCTCGCTGATCTCGATGGCGCTCCTGAGCCTCGCGGTGATCCTGTGACTGCCCGGCTTGGCGTGCATTCCGAGGTGGGCAAGCTGCGCACCGTCATGGTCTCGCGCCCCGGTCTCGCACATGAACGGCTGACCCCGGGCAACTGCGATGGCCTGCTCTTTGACGACATCCTCTGGGTGGATGAGGCACGCCGGGATCACTTCGCCTTTTGCGACCGGATGCGGGACCGCGGGATCGAGGTGCTCGATCAGCACGACCTGCTGACTGACATCCTGGACATGCCCGACGCCCGCCGCTGGCTGCTCGACCGCAAGATCACCGAAGACCACGTCGGCGTCGGCATGCTGGGCGAGCTGCGCGGCTGGCTCGACGAGATGCCCGCCCCCGCGCTGACCCGCTATCTGACAGGCGGTATCACGGTGCATGATCTGCCCTTTGCCCCGACCAGCATGTTCGGCAGTTTCCTTGGCCCCGACGGGTTTGTCCTGCCGCCCCTGCCCAACCTGCTGTTCACACGCGACACCAGTTGCTGGATCTACGGCGGGCTGACGCTCAACCCGATGCATTGGCCCGCGCGCCAGCAGGAAACCCTGATCGCGGCGGCCATCTACAGATTTCATTCGAGGTTCGGCGCGCAGGTGCCGATCTGGTGGGGCAATCCAGATCAGGATTTCGGACCCGCAACGCTGGAGGGTGGTGACGTGATGCCCATCGGCAAGGGCTGCGTCCTGATCGGCATGGGGGAACGGACCACCCCGCAGGCCGTCGGCCAGCTGGCCCTCTCGCTGTTTCGCCACGAGGTCGCCGAGCGCGTCATCGCCTGCCAGATGCCGCGCACCCGCGCCGCCATGCACCTCGATACCGTCTTTTCCTTTTGCGACGTCGATCTGGTCACCAGCTACACCGCCGTCGCCGACAAGATCAGATGCTACGCCCTGCATCCGGACGACAAGCGCGGGCTGCGCGCCATCGAGGACCCGGGCAATATCTTCGACATGGTCGAGGAGGCCCTGGGCCTCAAATCGCTGCGCATCATCGGCACTGGCGGCGACCATTTCGAGAAGGAACGCGAGCAATGGGACGACGGCAACAACGTCGTCGCCCTCGAGCCCGGGGTGGTCGTTGCCTATGACCGCAACGTCCACACCAACACGCAGCTGCGCAAGGCAGGCGTCGAGGTCATCACCATCCGCGGGGCCGAGCTTGGCCGGGGCCGCGGTGGCGGGCATTGCATGACCTGCCCGATATCACGTGATCCCGTGGAGTAAATCATGGCCTATAATCTCAAGAACCGATCCTTCCTGACCCTTCGGGATTTCTCGGGCACCGAAATCCGGTTTCTGCTCAAGCTTGCCGCGGACCTGAAGGCCGCCAAATACACCGGCACCGAACGGCAGACCCTTGCGGGGCGCGAAATCGCCCTGATCTTCGAAAAGGATTCGACCCGCACCCGTGTCGGCTTCGAAGTGGCCGCCCATGATCAGGGCGCGCATGTGACCTACCTCGGTCCCACAGGCAGCCACATCGGCAAGAAGGAGAGCATCAAGGACACCGCGCGCGTTCTGGGCCGGATGTATGACGCCATCGAATACCGCGGCTTTGGCCAGTCCGTGGTCGAAACGCTGGCGGACTGGTCCGGGGTGCCGGTCTACAACGGGCTCACGGATGAATTCCACCCGACGCAGATCCTTGCCGATGTGCTCACCATGACCGAACATGTGGACAAACCCATGGGCGAGATCGCCTTTTGCTTTCTGGGCGATGTCGGCAACAACATGGGTGACAGCCTGCTGATCGGCGCGGCCAAGCTCGGCATGGATGTGCGGCTTTGCGGGCCCAAGACCCTCTGGCCCCAACAACCGATTGTAAAGGAGGCTCTTGCAGAGGCGAAACGGACAGGCGCGCGGATCCTGCTCACAGAGGACGTGCAGCAAGCCGTGTCGGAGTGTGACTTTCTCTACACCGATGTCTGGCTGTCGATGGGCGATCCCGAGGACGCCTGGGCCGAGCGCATCAAGCTCCTGATGCCCTATCAGGTCAATGGCGAGGTCATGGCGATGACCGGCAACCCGCGCGCCAAGTTCCTGCATTGCCTGCCCGCCTTTCACAATACGGAAACAGAGGTCGGCGCATATATTCGCGACCGCTTCGGGATCGATGCGATGGAAGTGACCGAGGAAATCTTTGAAGGCGCCGGCTCGGTGGTCTTCGATCAGGCGGAGAACCGGATGCACACGATCAAGGCCGTGCTTGTGGCCACATTGGGGGCGTAGATGAGAATTGTCGTTGCCTTGGGCGGGAACGCCCTGTCACTCCGCGGGCAGGCCTTTACCGCAGACAGCCAGCGCGCGAGCATCCGGGCCGCCGCCAAATCCCTGTCGCAGCGTCTGGATGCAGGCCATGACGTTGTCATCACCCATGGCAACGGGCCACAGGTCGGTTATCTGGCGCTTCAGGGCGGCAGCTTCCCGCTCGACGTGCTGGGTGCCGAAACCGACGGGATGATCGGCTATGTGCTGCAGCAGGAGCTCGACAACGCGCATCTGCCGGAGCGGAAATATGCCACGCTGCTGACCCAGATCGAAGTTGATCCGGACGATCCGGCGTTTCAGACGCCGACCAAATTCATCGGCCCGGTCTACACCGAAGACGACGCGAAAAAACTGAGCGCCGAGCACGGCTGGACCATCGGCAAGGACGGGGCGCATTTTCGCCGGACCGTGCCGTCGCCCCGCCCGCAGCGCATCCTCGAACTTGACGTGATCCGGCTGCTGCTCGATCAGGGGGTGGTGGTGATCTGCGCGGGCGGCGGCGGCATCCCGGTGGTTCAGAAAGACGACGGCACCATGATCGGCATCGAGGCGGTGATCGACAAGGATCACGCCAGCGGCCGCCTTGCCCGGGCGCTCAACGCGGATGCCTATCTGATGCTGACCGATGTGGAGGGCGTCTTTGCGGATTTCGGCACGCCGGATGCCCGCCTGATCCGCCACGCCACACCGCAGGAGCTGCGCACCATGGAATTTCCCGCAGGCTCGATGGGTCCGAAGGTCGAGGCGGCCTGCGACTTTGTCGAGACCACAAAGGGGTTTGCCGCAATCGGACGGCTGGCCGATACGGTCGAGCTGGTTGCAGGCAACTGCGGCACGCGGATCAGCCTGGACCCGGAAAGCTGACCGGAAAGGCGATGTCCCTGCCTGCGGCTCGCGCGTCCGTGTCTTGCCCACGGTAGCCTGAGACTTGAGACCTCAACGTCCCGGCATGTCGCTCATTTGGCCTCATACTGATACAGCCTGCGCAGCACCGCGTGACGCTCTTCCAGCAGCTGCAGCACCATGGCCACCCCCGGCACATTGATCCCCAGATCACGCCGTAATCGGCTGGCCTTCTTCGCGCGGGCGATGCACACGCCGTGAAAACGCCATTCCTCGACAGCAGACCCGTGGGGATCGAGAACGCCATGCTCGACCATTTCAACCACCCATGCCTCCTCCACCTGGCAGAACCGGCACAGGTCCGGCAGCGTCAGGGTGTCGAGGACCATGTTTCGCGGTGTTGCTTTCTTCATGATACTATCCTCCCAACCCGGCACGCGGATCAAACGGCAGATCGCGCGCCATCTGTTCAAAAAACGCCCGCGCCTCCGCCGTGGCGACCTTGGGATTCACGATTTTCAGCCGCGCGTAGATGTCGCCCGCAGGCGTGCCCGGCAGCCCGCGGCCCTTGAGACGCAGCTGCTGTCCCGTGTGCGCATTCGCAGGAATGCGCAGATCGACCTTGCCCGCCGGTGTCGGCATGACGACATGCGCGCCCAGCGCGGCTTCCCAGGGGGCGACCGGCAGCTCGAGGAACAGATCCCTGCCCTCGACGCGATAGACGGGATGCGGTGCAAAGCTCACCTCCAGAAAGAGATCGCCCGATGCGCCACCGCCCAGCGCTCCGGCGCCCTGCCCGCGCAGCCGTATATGCTGGCCCGGCACAATCCCCCTGGGTATGCGCACCGCGATCTCGCGATCCTGCAGGCTGACGGAGCCATCCGCCCCGAGAATTGGTGTCCTCAGGGCGAGGGTCTTCTCGGCCCCGCGAAACGCATCTTCAAGCGTGA
>ERZ1740065.1800-NODE-1800-length-13104-cov-11.025213_pt1 | contig 13104 bp, 16 predicted proteins | sample MGYA00581738_ERZ1740065 | MGnify/ENA primary metagenome ERZ1740065 (study PRJEB43018, sample SAMN04849749) | marine metagenome | isolation source: floating plastic debris | place: Pacific Ocean | collected 2008-09-01 | study: EMG produced TPA metagenomics... | reverse complement strand
TTGGCTGACTTTTTTTTCTGTCGTGTGTGTTGTTTCGTTGTGTGCTCTGACGATCTGTGTGAGAGTGTGAGAGAGGGAGGGGAAGGCGTCTAGAAGTAGAAATGTCACGGCAATGAAAAGTGAAAGAGAAAAGATAAGAATAAGCTGTTGATGTTGCTGATCAATCAATCAGAGTTTGTGTCCGAACAGGCAGACAAACACGCCAGTCAGTCCGTGAGAGGTTGTTGTTCACATGGCTAATTAATCACGATTACGTTGACTGACAGAGTAATTAACTGTCGAAAGACCATGTGAATGCATACATATGCTAAAGAAGCTAGTTGTGACATCTGACAGACACAAACATCCGCAACAAAGATTAGTTGAATCGCGATCCAGTCGTACAAGAGAACACAACCCCTATTTTATGTGTCGGCAGGAAGTGAAAATGAGCCAACAATGTACAAGAGAGAGCAACTCCCAATTAGAGTGCGAAACGCTCGTTTGGAAGTATAGGGCGGGATATACCCTGGTTACAGGGATCCATATGCTTCACGATATAGACCTGTGCACGCTTTTTCTAGAATTTGAAAGAAACCAATCCAATCACTTTTATTCATGAAGCGAAAACAAGAAAAATAAGAACTTGGAAACGCTCTTTTCACGAGATGATCACCATCCAGGAATTATAGATATCATAAGCAGAAATGTTTCATCCACATGCCATCAGAGCGATCCAAAAGCAACCTGCTCTCCAATAATTCCTCTGTACTATGCTAGTGGTGATCGTTATTAGATTTGAAATGGATGCTTCCTTGCATTTGCCTAATTTTTCCATCTTCAGTCACTTTCAGCCGAACACAAAATTCTAACCAGCAAATACTTCTCTACTGCATAGATGCTCTGTACTATACAGCAACCGCAAGAAACGTGAAATATAATATATTTCATGTTTCTTAAAAGATGTGAAAATTTATGTATTTCACATTTCTTGAAAGATGTGAAAATATTATTTTCACATCTTTCAACAAAATGAAAACGCAAAAATTAGGCTCCCAGATAGATCCTGTTTTACAGTATGTTACTCATGAAATAGAAGAAATCCTACGAATGCTCGAGATGGACATACCATGGGAAGGCAACTCCTCATAGTCATGCGTCACGATCTGATAGTAACAGGATGGGGTTGGCGATGCGATTTGACTGTTATTGAAGGCTTCTATCGACATACAAGAGATAAAAAATAAATACACATACTTCGCGCATAACTGATTGGCTACAAATCATTCAACAATGAACGTCGCCAGTGGAACGCAACGGGCTGAAACGACGGCGATATGTAACTAGGAAACCAACGGCGCTGTCGGCTCTAGATTATATACGCAGACAGTGGTGAACTAGCGGCTTTGTTCTATCGGATACGAGTCGTGTGATTGGCTGACAGTCACTCCAGAGATCCGAGCATCAGGAGCTGCTTTAAGACTTTCGTCTGACTCGTCTCTCGTATCTCGCCGGCCAGAAACATCTCATCGACTACGCTGTACACCTGCCAACCAACGATAAATCCGAATGTACAGAGATTCATGAGTAAAAATGAAAATAACCATGAGGGAAATACCTAGCAATAAATGCATAGAATGAGGAAAATGTCAATACATTAATTTTTAAAATAAACGTTATGATGGACTGAATTACTAGTGCCAAGTTCAGAGAAAATACAGTTGAGCACGGCGACAGACAGACAGACAGACAGGTGTCAGACAGGTGTATACAGTCAATATTGTGGAATGAGGTGGAAATTGCCGGGTAGACCAAAGACATGAATTTAGATGTGACTCCTATGCGACATCTGATTGGCTGGTTGCCACGCTGTGTTTACTAGGAGTTCACCAGATTCTATACATGTGTCTCATGTAACTAAACGACGCATTAAATGGCGCAATAGTTTGAGCAGATCCCCAGTCATGTGACCTGGCATCCGTACAAGACGTTGATGAGCCATTGCTTACAGGAGCCAGATACAATGGTACTGAAACAGGAGGGGAGAGGGAGGACAGAAGAGAAGTGACGGACAGAGGGGGAGGGGTGAAACAGGAGAAGAGTGATGGAACATGAGAGGAGGGGTAACACAAGGGGAGGAGTTGGAAGGGAGAGATGGAACAGGAGGGTAATGACGGACATGGGAGAAGGGTTGCAATAGGAGTGGGCAGAATGGGAGGGGAGGAACTGGAAGGGAGAGGTGGAACAGGAGGGGAGATTTGGAACAGGAGGGGAGGGTGGAACAGAAGGGGAGATTTGGAACCGATGGGGAGGGTGGAACAGAAGGGGACTGATGAAACTAGGATCAATACAGAGTATTGACGACATCCAATGACAATAACAGTTTATAGCAACACGCGAGAGAATATATTACTGCTGTAGTTATTTCGTTTTAGTCTTATAATCGCAGTAATTTATACAAGAAATTGTGTTGCACTAAAATGAAAAACGATTGAGTAGGCCGATAAACAAGTTGGTTGGGCACTAGTGCACTTATTATAAGGGTCAGAAAACAGAATTTAATATGCGCACTAGATGTGATAGAAGGAACCATACCTTGTAAAAGTTAAACACCAGATCTAGCTCGCAAACATTATGGAAGTATTCGTTCAAGACTTCGACGAAGTTGTGTATAGCCTCCAAATAAGCGAGGCTGTTATCAGTGGTGTCTACACAGACGCAGAAGAAGAGACCAGCGTACCGCCTGTACACAATCTTAAAGTTCCTGAACTACAATATAGAGAGATAGATATGACGCAGCAACGAAAGCAATCCTATTATCGGTTCGTTTACAGTCATATGCTGTTACCTCTACGAAGTTCGTATGCTTGGCATCACGGACAGTGACGACTGAGTGTACTTCTTCAATCAACTTTTGCTTCTCTTCATCATCAAAATGCATGTACCATTTAGCTAGTCTAGTCTTCCCGGCTCGATTTTGAATCAATATAAATCGTATCTGCGAGATCGGAGAGAGTAATCGGTTGAAAAGTGGGTGGATCGATGAAAAGTTCATATTGATGTAAGGGGCAGAGACAGGAATCGAACCCGCACACCACATATTTACCAGAGTTAATAAAGTTCATCATAATAGAAATATTTATCTTACCATAATTGACCACGAAGTTGCTAGTGCATGAAAAGTATTGATCACTTTCTTCTCACAGCAAAATCCACAAACCGGGTCGATCCTAAAGAAACGGAAGCTATCTCTATAAGCAATGCGCATGTCCGGAAAAAGCTAAACATTCCTCCCTTTTATTTTACGAGAGTGGCGGGAATACGTTTTCTACTCGTTGCTCGGAAGAAGGTATCGGTCATCAAAAGTCAACTTGCCGGACAATATCGAGTACCGATCACTTCTGTGTCTGTATTGCTTACAATAATATCATCTATTTGTGAATAGAGACTCAATTCTATTCATCACTCCTTGAGGGATACATGCATCTTCCGGTCGCCCTTTCTTCTTACCTGTGAAATCTGATCACCATTCGGGATGCTTGAAACTGGAGAGTTGGAAGAGGGAGAAATTCCCGACGTCATTCCTCTAAGAGGTATTTTTTACACTGAACTGTCGTCCTATCTACTTTACAATAGATTTACTGCTGATAAAGTTTCACATTTATGCTAAACTGTTATAGTGGAAGAAAGTACAAGCTTAGTAGTACCAGCCTACTGCGGCAGCTAGTACGCTTATGCTAAATCTGATATGAGTGAAGAAGTTGTGTGACGGATTCCGATCCTTGAGAGTTTGAATCGAAAGCACATTCAGAGATCTCAATTATTCATGTTCAATCCTTATTGGGTGGATTTTCAGTTTGTGTAAGGATGATAAGGACGAATTTCATGTAGCATAGGGAGTTTCATTGACTCACTCGGATTTTTGCCTTTTATTACCACTCGCTTTGACTGGTAAAATCATATCGTAAGTAAGCAATGTGTATCCAAGTATCACCATGATGAACCAAAATCAGTTTTTATGATGCACTAAAACGGCCGAGCTATTCATGGCATTATAATGCTGCCTAATATCAAAATATTTTCTTGCTGGTCTGCCACCCACTGCTGTAATGATATTTGGTTGTCCCAGGTTGACAATCCTGGGCTCAGCCATCTCATTGTCAGTTGTGTGAGTAGGGAAGGGATTAAGTGCCAGATTAAGGTGTTTTTTATTTGGCTCCTTCTTCCACTTTAATCCACCACCATTGTGATGCAGACACCCCATTGTTTACTCCTTGATTCCTTATGTAACAGATAAAGCCGACTTGGCTTTCTCAGCTTTAGCTACAGCGTACATAAACACCCAAACTAAACCTATTGAAACTGTAGAGCTAGAGAATGAACCAGGCCAATGTAACCATTGTCAACTCTATGTATATGTTGTGGCAGGCCCTGATTCGCCATGAAATGGAAAGACAACAAATTAATAAAATTGTTTCCTCCGCTCCAGCAGCATCCACTACGGAATACGTATATACATATCTCCTCTCTCTCTCTCCCTCCCTCTCCCTCTCCATCTCCCTCTCCCTCTCCATCTCCCTCTCCCTTATCCTCTCCATCTCCCTCTCCCTCCTCCTCTCCATCTCCTACTCTCTCCCTCCCCTCCTCACTCTCTCTCTCTCCCTCTCTCTTCTTCTCTCCTTCTCCCTCTCTCTCCCCCTCTCCCTTATCCTCTCCCTTGTCCTCTACCTCTCCTCTGTCCTCTCCCTCTCATATATACAATACGACCAGAAATGCTGGACTTTTTTTAACTTTGAGAAGCCATAGCTCAGAACCCCTACCCCCTACAGCTAAGATTCTGCCACATTTGAACTCAGCTTAGCAACATCTAAGCTAATAAACCACCAGAGATCACTAGGAAACAAATAATGTATGAATCTAAATCTTCGTAGCTAAAACATGGGACCTCCAGGGACCTACTGCTGGTTACTTTCATGTATGCTACACCATTTACAGACATGTTGAATTGTGAGGCTGATTGATTCATCTGGTAGAAATGCAGTGAATAATGTAGTTATAAATAGTCCCAATTAGTTGTATGTACTCCTGTTTTCAGATGAGAATCGACAGACATTCCGAGATACAGTAAGCGAGGAAATCGGGTCAGACTCAGAATCATCTGGCTGCAGTGAGGATGACTTTGAATATAAGAAGCCGAAGCTGATGTCCAGAGGAATCATGGATGGAAAATCATGCAACGATTCAGATAATCATAATAATATGTGTATGAACGACCTTCACCTTCTACGACGGATAAATATGTATACTGTAGAACTGCATTTGGTAGCGAGAGACATATTAGTGTTTCATTCAAACTCATCAAAATTTGAGCTATGTCACTAATGAGGAGACAACTCCTATGTAAGTTATAATAGACGTACTCTCTATAGCGAATTCTAGCGATCAATATTGTAGGTGTTTTAATAATACAATGATGCAAAAATGCTAATTTTTCAGCTGTCCTACAACTTGGCGTTAGCGAAATCTGAGCTTAGTTCCATTGTTTGCGCAAGCAGTTTTGTTAATTTGGAGTTATCCTCCTAAGAGAAAGCATTTTGCTGAACTTGAGAGGCTTATTATTCTGGGTATCCCAGGACTCTCAGCTATTCGGATCTACTCCTCACTGTTAAGATTTTTGGCTTGTGTAGGGACGGAAGGAGGGATTTCATGTAGTATAAGGATTTTCGTTGAGTCCCTCATATTTTTGCCTGTCAGTTTTGGTTGGTTAGTAAAACGATATCGTTAGTAAGCAATCCAAGTATGCTACTATCACCATCATGAAATAAGACAGGCTTTTATGATGCAAATTCAGGAAAGCTACCGAGGTATTGATGGCAGTTATAATACTACCTAATATAAACATAATTTCTGGCTGGCCTGCCATCCCCTGCTGTAAGGATGTTCGGTTGACCCAGGTTGAGAATCCTGTGATATACTGTCACTAGCATAGTAGCTGTGATTGTAGGAATGTAGGTAGTCTAGAGCTGCAATTACTGGGTGAGAGACCTGGATGTAGTTTTATTGGCAGAAAATGTTGCCACAGTTCATCCGGGTATGTTTTGGTGTTTTTCTCTCAAAATATGGCCAAAACACTTTGGCAAGCGTAAGTTAAAAGTTAAAATCTCGAGGCTATCTCCATGCTTGCGTACCAAGAAATAAAGTACCTTAAGGGCAAGGCTGCCATATGTGGCGCTGGGTTGCTCTCGGTTTCTAGGCAGGTCGGAGTACACCTGTGGCATGAGGGCCCAGCAGGAAGACTCAGTGGGATTCGAACCCACAACCTTGCGTGTCTTGAGGTGCAGGCTCTACCACTGAGCTATCTCCCACTCCGTAGTGGTTATCTTACAGCGATGAGTACTACCCGTACCATATCTAATATGGTATTAGTCTATTTCCCCACCGTGAAAGTTCTCAAAGAATACTTCACTTCACGATTTCTTATGTTGAGCAATTTTAGGGCGAATAAATAGACCTCTATTATTTATTATCATTATTATTATTATTATTTTCAAGTTGGTTAAAACTGGCGCTAGCTGTAGTTGTAATCTCCCTGCCCTTAAATTGCTCGACATACGAAGTCTTGAAGAACTCTTAAGAATTCTTCAAGACTTCGTAAGAGTTCTTCTACGAATGTTCAGTGCAGGGAAATAGACAATTGCCAAACTTTCTTGCCCAAATATAGTGTGGTCTTTGTATTTGAGTCCCTCCCCCCTAGGGTAGCCATCTATCTGCAGGTTATGGTTTTCTAAGGCATGCAATATTTCTATAATACTGTGAAACGCTTCACTCACAAGTATTGCTGCTATTAATGCTACTTTTCAGCTCACAACGTGAGAGTTTCAAAACGAGGCATTTGGTCCAACGTTTTGATGGAGGAGCAGATAACCTGCGGTCTAAAATCATCGGGAACTCTTCACCACCGGAATGAAGCCCTGCGTAAGTATGACACCTGCATGTACACCTGCATGTACACCTGTATGTACACTTGTATGTATACCTGCATTTACACTTGTATTTACACCTGTGTGTTCACTTGTATGTACACCTGTGTTTACACTTGTATGTACACCTGTGTTTACACTTGTATGTACACCTGTGTCTACAATTGTATGTATGTTGACGCGCCGGATTGTAATTGTGGCTTGGGCTCTTTTGATTCTGTCATTTGTAGAAAGCCATATTTGAGGGGAATTTGAGGGCTGTCAGTTGGTGTCTTCAATCTTCATACATTGTACATGCTACTGTTTCAGTTGCTGAGAGGGGCGTGGAAGCTTATCACGTGACTAAAGGGCAGTCCAATGACTCTGTCCACTGTATACATCCTGCTGACGATGACGGTGCGCTGTGGGACGTCACGGATGACGGCGAGTCTCGTAACACGGTCAAACAGAGAGTGGGAAAGAGAATGAATGTGAAAAGTCGACTTGGAAAGCGAACCAGGAAGAATGGTACGTGACCCTTAAATGACCTTGAAATGGGTCCGGCGTAGGGGAGATAAACCCTAATGTATGTTATTTTTTCAGGTCACAAATCCCAAGAGTTGTCTGAAAATAACACGGAACAGGTGATTCTAGCCTCTTTCCTCTCTCTAAAATTATCCTTCCTTCCTGCGACGCAGGCTATCAACCTCCATAGGCTAGCCACCTCCACTGCTGAAAAATAGCTTGTTATAATCCTTACTGCTTGTTAGACTTTCTAAAAATATACTTGTGAATAGTGTGATAGATGAAAGCCCCGATCCACGGATGGCTAACCCCCAATGGGAAGTGTGGAAGTAAACTTTGTTTCTATTCAGAGGCTCTTTAGCAGTCATTATATTGATACGTCTGTAATTAATTATATCGTATGTATTAACCTTTCATCCTTAATTTTAATTTAATTTTTATTCTATACTAACCGTTTGACCAGTTGTGAGAACAACAATAACAACAATAATAATATTATTATTATTGTTATTGTTATCCTAATAATACTGTAAAACCGGTGGCTGAAATATTAGATTTTCCTTCAAAATCCTCAAAAACTTGAAATGATAACAACTATGAGAAGACAACTCCTGTAATCATATAACCACCACTTGTAAAGTAGACAGTGGTTGTAATAATCAGGTAGTCGCTAGCGTATCCAATCCGCCTGTGAAGTAGACGGTATTTACTTGCCATCCTCCATGACGTAGCGCAGTGAACGCCAGTGAGGTAATCGATGGTCTGTTTTCTAGTGGAGTTAGTTTTTCATGATCAGCCTAGTTCAAAGTAAGATTAGGTAAGTAAGGTTAGGTAAGTAAGATTAGGTAAGTAAGATTAGGTAAGTAAGCTTATCATTAATTTGTGATTACTTGGTTTCCTTGGCTACTGAAATAAATTAGTAGCGCAGAACAGTTAAATTCCGATCTGTATCACTGACTGGAAGGTCTGTCTCATACAATGCAATCACTGCAGGTGCCCCGTGATGTCACGGCCCACAGCAGCGAGCAGGTTGTTGCTCGGTACATAGCGCGAGGACTGGACGAGCCCAAGACTGCGCTCGTACTGCGAGTGGTGACTTACGCCGGCCGACAGAAAGCGCTTGATCTCTACAGTATGACAGAGAATGTGGAGCTGGCTGGCGGAATGAAGACTCATGTGAGTTTGTTATAAATATGTAGACATTAATGTGTATTTATAACTATGTAGACATCAATGTGTCAATGTACATAGAATTTTCAGTGCCATCAAACTATAGCTGTTCCCTCAAATTATCAGTATTTCTGATAATAGTGCTTAGAATTTTTAGCGATTTCTTTCCAGTATGTATATAACATAAAGGGCTATGGACAATATACCGTTCACCTTTGATAGCGTTTTTCTTTGAGCCGCTATTATAGCTGTTATTGTGAGGTCGCTAAACTTTCTATTTCTACTGTATTTAGAAAGTCTACTCTATGCAAGCCCAAATGGCTCATGAATTGCGACGAAAATGTTGACGAGGCATTTCGTCCTACACAACCTTGATGAGCCGTTTGGGAATTTTCCACTCATCGTAATTCTGTAGGACTGAATGGCTCATACTGTAGACTGGAATTTATTTGCGACAAAATATTTTCGCATTTTTTTCGCGAACGTTCAAAATCGCAAAAATACGATCGCAAAATATTTCAACGGTTCGTTATAAAGTGATAATGGTTGGTTATATAGTGATTATAGTTGTGATGAATTTTCGCAAAAATTTTCGATCACAAAAATTTTCCTATCCAAGTTTCCTGCCATTCTCGCAAATATTTTCCAGCGCAAAATAATTCCAGTCTACAGTAACTGTCAAGGGCAGATAACTCCCACTTTCAAATTGTGTGGCAGGTCTATTTCATATATCAGAGGCAAATGATTTTTACATGTTCCGGAGTTGTGCTCTCCAGATGTAATAAACTGTTCTGTAGAGGAGGAAAATAATGTTGTAGAATTTACTGAAATGCTAGTTGCACTAGCTTTGAATCATCCAAACTTTGGTAAACTGCACAGATTCTTCCACAAAATTTTCGTCGCAATTCATGAGCCATTTGGGCTTGCATAGAGTAGACTTTCTAAATACAGTAAAAATAGAAAGTTTAGCGACCTCACAATAACAGTTATAATAGCGACTCAAAGAAAAACGCTATCAAAGTTGAACGGTATGTTTTCAATAGCTCTTTATGTTATATAAAAGCTGGAAAGAAAGAAATCTAAAAATTCCAGGCGCTACTAATAGAGTGTCCTTAGTAGATATCAATGTATCAATGCGGAACCAGATTTGCTCGTAGCGCTAAGAGAACGGACACAGCTACTGTAATATTCAGCGCTGTCAGCGTTAGCAGATGTTATGCGTTCAATGATTTACGGAGAGTGCAATGTCAAGGTCATTTTCTCTCTTGTTACAGGATGGTAAAGGGAGGCGGAGTCCTGGCGGAGTTTTTCTCCACTTATTAAAGTCGGATAAAGGTAAACTTGCGTCTATGACCTCTGACCTTAATGGGTTGACTCCGCCCACTTTCTATATGAACTTTGACCTCCATCAGTAGTCTTAGGAGTAGGTTTAATTTTATGTAAATTATAAGGAGATCCTATTTATAGCCTTTGTAATGAGTCGCTCAGCAACACTATCAAAGCTTTCATTTTAGTTAGATGGAGCTTAGTAAGCCTGTGTGTCACTCATCCCAATCCGTTATAGTTACAACTGTATTTTTTACTTTCACTTATTACCGTTATACTTGGGCTTCAATAATTACTGCTATTATAGTTTGAATTTCTTCTGGTTGATTAGGTGTAAGTCAAGAGACAATCAAAGAAATATTCGCGCTGGAGAAAGAGCAGCAGAAAAGGCAAAAGAAGGAGATAGCGAGGGAGAACAGAAAACGTAAATATGGCTCTCGCACCCGGCAGAAACAGTCAGATAAACCTGTCGACCCTTTATTGACCTCTAGTCACACTCACCTCTCCGCTAACGGCGCAGCCGACAGCGGAATCGTTGATGACTTTGAAACAATGGAGGAGCCGGATATAGAGATTGGCGTGAGCTAGCAGCGCCCCCTATATCGGCAGCTACCAATGTCCGATAATATTTGTATATATTATGTGGAAAATGGATGATGGACAGAGAGTGTTCTTTTGCAATCATTCCTGACATTTTTGTGCAAATTGACTCACTTTTACAAGATGAAGTAGCTTTCCGTAGAGGCTGAATTGTGTTTGGTCCTTTGGCCAATTCCTGGTCATGCCAATACTTCCTTTCTGATGTCATTGAGACTGCAACATAATAAAACTGTCTCCATAGCAACCGTTTCATCGAGTATCCACCATGTGGGTTATTTGCACCAGAACTAAAACAGCCTTCTAACTCCTGTCAGGGCCTCCAATATAGATAGTAAGCACTTAGCAAACACACAGGCACCTTTGGTAATGGACTAGCAAAATTAATTGTAAGTAAATAGTAAGTAAAAATGCGTGCGAAGAAATGAGTTGTTTTTGAAACTCGCATTTATTTTTTTCACGTATTTTCAAAAGAATCAATCCAGACTGGACAGGTTGATCCAGTTAAGTTTTGTCCTCTCCTGACAGCTCAATTCCCGTGACTTTAAGAAATCATTCCTCCCCTCATCAGTTGCCGCATTGCTACTTAACCCCTTTCCCTCCAGTAGTGACCTAAGGAGAACCCAAGGTCGTTGCTGCAGTTGCCCAGGCTATTGTTAAAGTGCGAATATGGAAAAATGAGCATTAAGTGAATTGAAGGCGATAGCTAAGCTAAGTTTTCTGTTGGAGTTGTCCCATCATGGAAACCTTTTTGGAACTATTTGAAGTTGTCATCTCATTATGAATAGAATGGAACCGCTACAAGGATGGATCATGCAACTTGATAGATGTGTGTGGTTTAGGTGGGAAGCTATTCTACTCTGTTTTTGAAATTCACAAACATGCGGAGGGTGATGCTTGTTTTGAGAACACTAAAGAGTTTTGCCTGCTGATGGTTGCACTCCTTGAGTATAACTGTTAGTCGCCCCAGTCTGGCTATTGAGTCGTACCAACAGCATTTCAAACTCAAATTTCAGTGATGAATGATTAGGCTGGTGTTGTCACAAAAAAAGTTCACTCTGTCAGAAAATGCGTAAATGCGTACTCACAACCTTTGAAGTCTGCCGTATATTGAACTACCGTGAGCAGAAGCTGTTCAACAAACTACATGCGATTTAATTGGGGCAGCTGTAGGCACTTTATGGAACAGAATGAAGTATATGTATTCCTACAAACCTTAGTGACCTCAAAATCACAAGCAGAAAAATAGCTCATTATAACGTAAACATCGATCAGCAGATAGTTTGAGAAGATTCGTACAACGTATATATACACATGTAACCTCAGCATATCATCCTATCAACTAGTGATTGGCCATCCAGAAGCGATACACAAGTCAATTTGGTGCCAGTGAGGGAGGGACATAGGGAGGGAGGTAGGTAGGTAGGGTGGGAGGGATGTAGGGATATAGGGAGGGAGGATGTAGGGAGGTAGAGAGGTAGGGAAGGAGGCAGGGACGTAGAGAGACAGGGAGGGTCAATCTCTGCATGACGCTGTCTACCTGGTGCTCAAGATTCAGGAGAAGGTAACTCCTTGCTGTTTATGCACAGATCAGAACATAATGGAGTTTTAGTATGATGAAGTGCTGGTTGCTCTGTTAACTTTCTCAAACTGGTTTGTTTGCTATGTGACTCCAATAAATGTTGATGGAACTATTTTACTTATCACGTGACCATTTAGTAAGCAAATAACAGTAACAAACAATTTATTTACCCCCTCAAATATAGTTTCCTATAAATAAAGGATCAAAGAGCACTAGCTACGATTATAAGCTGATGTGTTCACAAGAAGGGAACAAGAAAGAAAAGCCCAGAGAGGCAAAAAATCAGACTTGGCCTTTCATTTTTGGCTTTTCAGCAAGAAGAATAATATGTAGGCGTCCCGGGTAGAACGCAGTAGATGAAGATGATAGTGGTATAAGGATGCTTACAGCGATAGCCATGCTGTACATCGTGGCTTCCATATACCATCAGAGCATCTCATCAGAGATCATCCACATATGTGGATGATCTCTGATCTCACATCACAAGATCAACAAGTGTACTAATTGACTGCCATTGTGGCTTGTCTGGTCATTCAATACGTCATAGAAGTCAAGCTCGTTCGAAAACCACCCTGTTTCTTTTGATATCATGGGATGACTGGCACCAACAGCACTGGTATTTGGCTTTGTCCGAGTGTTGGAACAATAGCAGGCAGATATGACTCAGTGGTTAGATTTTAGACTTTTAGAAATCCACCACTGATTGTGATACCTACGAGTTGTTCTCCCAAAATGCTTCATTTCCGCATGGTCATTGTCTATGTAGTATGGGGTATATGCAGCAATGCCGTCAACTAGACCAATGTTTACAGCAGGTGAGAATTCTCATATCTCTCCATTCATCTCTCCTTCTCCATTCATCTCTTCCTGCCATCATCTCCCTGCCATCATGTCTCCCTGCCATCATGTCTCCCTACCACCTTACCGCCCTACCACCCTACCACCTTACCATCTTACCACCCTTCC
>ERZ1740065.1799-NODE-1799-length-13106-cov-3.535361_pt1 | contig 13106 bp, 7 predicted proteins | sample MGYA00581738_ERZ1740065 | MGnify/ENA primary metagenome ERZ1740065 (study PRJEB43018, sample SAMN04849749) | marine metagenome | isolation source: floating plastic debris | place: Pacific Ocean | collected 2008-09-01 | study: EMG produced TPA metagenomics... | reverse complement strand
ATTACTAGTCTTACAATAGCTCAAAAAAGTGACCGTTTAATAACAGCAGACAATCAAGGAGCTATTAAATTATGGGATTTGAAAAATATTAGGAAATGTATAAAGCAAAGTAAAATTTCTCAAAATGATAATGATGTTGAAGATAATGATAATAAAACATCAAAGTTAAACTACATATCATTAGATTGTCCTGACTCACTACTTGACGAGGAACTATCTGAAAAATCACAAACTTTTCCCAGCATTCGTTCAATTGCTATTACTAAAGATGAATCGTATCTTGCAAGCGCTGGAGATGATGGTGATGTAATAATTTGGGAAATTAAAGGTAATGAACTTTCATGTGTCCATAAACAATCAACAGGTCAAAGGCTTAATACTGTTGATATAAAACTGAGAGAAATAAAAAACAAAACAGCAAACGAACTTCTAATAGTTACTGGAGATGATAAGAATCGAGTAATGTTGTATCGTAAAAAAGAAAGTGAGATTAAAGATGCTAGAAACTGTAAATAGTCCCATTGATGTAAATATTAACTCCTCCAGAAAGGAGATTAAAGTTGATATTGGAGACGCTACAATTGTACCTATTACAATCAGAAATCATAAAACTCATAAAATTAAAGTAGATATATGGATTAATGCTTTAAACAAAGATTCACAGCAAATACTTAAATGGTGTGTATTTGAAGATGAACACAACAATCGTTTAGCATTTCCGTTAGAGTTAGAAGGAAGAACTAATAGTAATATCAATTTAAAGTTTCAAATTCCTTCAGATACTAAACTTATTGATAAACTATATAAATATGATATATCAGTAGAAGATAATTTTAGTAAAATTCCTTTTCGTCGTCCTCAAAAATTAAAGGTTGAAAAGAAGTCAAATTTAGAAAGTCAATGGAGAACCAAACCCGAATTTTCTTTATTACCATCCAGTGACTCAAGTCAACCACTAGAATTAAATCCTGCTGAAACGGAAGAAATAGAATTTACAGTAAGAGTAGAAAATAAATCAACACGAGTTGATACTTTCTTTATAGATTGTCCTTATTTAGATAAGGAATGGTTTGCTGTAAAATACGATAATGACAACTTAAGTCAACGTCCCGGTTTAATTCAACAAAAAGATGGACTCTATCTAAACCCACGTGGTTCAGGTACATGTAAGTTAATATTTCATCCTCCCAAACACACTTCACCCGGATATTACTCTCCGACAGTACAGCTTACTTCTAGAAATGATAGTAGTTTACTACTTTTAGACCTAGTGCATCTGGAAATTTTACCAGACCCACGTTTTACTGTTGAAATGAATCCTGAATCACAGAAAATCTCAGGTGGGAAAGTAAATTTTACACTTACACTAAATAATCAAGGTAATCTTGATAGAAAATTTGAATTTGAGGTTACAGAAAAAACTTTTGACTATAATTTTAAAAAAGTTCCGAATAAATTTTTTGCAGGAGAAAAAACAGAATTTTCTCTGGAAGTTGAACGAAAGCTATGGAAATGGTGCTTACGCTGTTTTAAACCCAAACAGAAAGAAATTAGTTTTCAGTTGTATTTAAAGGAAAATAGTGATTTTGTCTCAGAGGGTTTAGTAATACCAAAGTTTACTCCAAAACTTCCTAAAGGGATTTTAATTTGGGTATCTCGTCCTTGGTGGTTTTTATGGTTGTTGATTACTTTAGCGCTTTTATCTCTTGGAATAGCAGGCTTTTTTCTTTGGAATGGGTTTCTTAAATATCGTTTACCACCATATTTAGAAGTAACAGAGTTGAGTATTACAAAAGATGGTACTAACAAGAATGATGGGAAATATAGACAAGGTGATAGCTTAAATTTAGATTGGAATATAATTAATACAAATAAGTTTGAAAATATCAGAGCAAAACTTATTGTGTTACATAATAATATTGAGCTTTATAATAGAGAATTTGAAAAAGATAGGATATATGATTCTCTATCTTTGCAATGTGATAAATATACAAATAAAATAGAATGTAATCATGATTCTATTTTAGTAAAACCTGGTAAATACGCTTATAAGATTGAACTTTTTGCTAAACACCAGGAAAAACCAGTATATGTTAAGAAAACGGATACCATTACTGTTCTTCCGCATTCAGTACCAAAAATTCTATCTTTATCTACAGACAAACCCAATTATTCTCAAGAAAATGAAAATGAAACAGCCACTTTAACATGGGAAATGAGTTATCCAGATAAAATTAAAGAAATTAATATTATGGCTTTAAAACAATCTGATAAATCTTTATATGCTCAAGCAAGTTATATTCCTCAAAATATTCCTGATAATCAAGATAAAACTTTTAAATTTGCACCTAAACCTAATACTAAACAACCTATACTTCTAAAAAGAAAAGAAGTAAGTTGTAATTTAAAATTTACAGAAGGTTTAGAACCCGGTGATTACATTTTTCAACTAGCTGTAGTTCCAAAAAATCCCAGCGGTGAAAAACTAGAAGTAAAAAAAACTCCTATAATCAAGGTTTTACCAATTCCCCCTGCTGCTCCTCCTCCGAATCCTCAAATTATCAATTTCTCTCCCAACGAAACTTCCTACCAAGAAGCAAGTCTAAATCAATCTCAAGCCCAAACATTACCTTCTCAAATTCGTTTAAATTGGGGAATTACGAACGCTCAAAAAATAAAACATGTAAAAGTTGTTGGATTAAATTCAGAAGGTAATCTTTCTTGGCAAACACGCTATTCTATAGCAGATTTAAAAGAATTAGATTGCACTATAGACAAAAATATTAGCTGTAATGATGTCCCTACTAATGTTACTAAAGCTGGAATCTATAAATTTGATTTAATCGTAAGTTATGAAGATAAAAATATACGCAATGAAATAGTTAAAAGTACTCCAAATATCAAAATACAACCTGCTCCAAAAATACAACCAAAACCTATTGAAATTCTTTTCTTCCAAATAGATGGAGAAGACGTTACTAAAAATCCCAAGCAAATTATTAAGGTTCACCGTGAAATACCTAAAAAAATTACCTTGTCGTGGAAAGTTAAAGGAGATGATGTAGAAGTCCAACTACTTCCTTCACCAGGTTTAATTCCAAAAGAAGGCAGTTTACGTTACTCTATTTCACAATCATCCGGTAGTGAAACTATCACTTTAAAAGCCAAAAATAAAAAAACTGGTGAGGAGAAAATTCAGACACTTGTCATTCAAACTGTTGATATAACTCCTCCAATACAAACTCGACCTCAATCTCAAAACGGTTCTTCGGATACTTCTAATCCTGGGGAATCTGGAAATTCTGGAAGCAACAACCAAACTCAGCCACAAACATCTAACCCCAATCAACTTCCAGCAATGGAGTTACCACCGCAACCTGATTCTAGCAGCAGAGACTAATGGATAACTGGCAAAGCCTTAATTACCAATATCTGATAAACGCGATCGCAATTGTCGGTGAAGCGCTCTATCGTCGTGCTGGAGAGATGCAGAATCAATCTTTAGAAGAATTATCGGATGTGCAGCAGGATTTCCGAGATAAAGAGCAGGTTAAGGAAGCATTAATGTCTGCATCTTCCAATTTAGAAAACATCTGCACTATTTTTAAACTTTCTGATTTTGAGCGAGATTTGCTGTTACTGTGTGCTGGGATGGAATTAAACCCCGGTTGGACATCTTGGTGTGCAGCTGCTCAAAACAATCCAAAACTTGATTATCCAACTTTTAATTTAGCTCTTTCTATTTTAAAAAATCCTAATTGGAATGCGCTTACTCCTGCTGCTCCATTACGTCGTTGGGGTTTGATAGAAATTGGTAATTCAAATATTTTTACCGTCGCTCCCCTGCGAATCAACGAACGAATTTTACATTATCTTATGGGTGTTTCTCATTTAGATGAGGAGTTAATTGAGATGGTGGAATTAGTGGAAGGGGTTAATTTCTTAGTGGATTCTCATCAACTCTTAGCGGAGCAAATCGGGAAAATATGGTTTCATAATTATGAAAATCAAACTTTACCTACAGTACAACTATGTGGAGGTGAGATTACCACTAAGAGAAATATTGCAGCAGTAGCTAGTAGTCAGCTTGGCTTAAATTTATATAGCATCAATGCAAGTAATATTCCTTCAAGCACAGATGATATTCATAGATTGATACGCTTGTGGAGAAGAGAATATTTATTGAATAAATCCATACTTTTTCTAGAATGCAATACAGCAAATAGCGATACAAATAAAGAAAATGCTATCAATTTATTGATTGAAAAAATCACCACTCCTCTAATTATTTCTACTGAGGAAAGAAGAGTTATTTTGCATCGCAGTACAGTTACTTTTGATGTTGATAAACCCACAATAAAAGAACAGCGAAATATTTGGAATCAAGCGCTAAATAAGAATTCATTGCATCTGAATGGATTTGTAAATACTTTGGTTTCGCAGTTTAACCTTAGTAGTAATACCATCGAGGCTGTCAGCCATAGCGCTATCGGATATGAAACAACAGATACAGGTACTTTAGAAAATCAACTATGGAATATCTGCCGGATTCAAGCTCGTCCCCAATTAGACGATTTAGCTCAACGCATTTCATCAGCAAGCGGTTGGAATGACTTGGTTTTACCTTTACCTCAGCGTCAAACTCTCCAAGAAATAGTATCTCAGGTGCGTCAAAGAACCAAAGTTTACGATAACTGGGGATTTAGCACTAAAGGTAATAACGGACTCGGAGTTACTGCACTATTTGCAGGTACTAGCGGTACGGGAAAAACTATGGCTGCATCGGTATTAGCGAGTGAATTGAATTTGGATCTCTATCGTATTGATTTAAGTTCGGTAGCGAGCAAATACATCGGGGAAACAGAGAAAAATCTACGACGAGTATTTGATGCAGCAGAAGCTGGTGGAGTTATTCTTTTATTTGATGAAGCCGATGCTTTATTTGGTAAGCGTAGTGAAGTTAAAGATAGTCGCGACCGTTATGCAAATATGGAGGTAAGTTATCTATTACAACGGATGGAAGCATATCGTGGTCTAGCCATTCTCACTACTAATTTAAAAGACTCCATCGATACAGCCTTTCTGCGTCGGATTCGATTTATAGTTAAATTTCCCTTTCCCGATGCAAATCAGCGTGCAGAAATGTGGCAGCGAATTTTTCCTCAAGATACACCATCGGAAGGATTGAATATCAAAAAATTGGCAAAACTAAATGTAGCAGGAGGTAACATCCGTAATATAGCCTTAAATGCAGCTTTTTTAGCAGCAGACGAAGAACAGCCTGTAATGATGAAACATCTTTTACAAGCTGCTGAAAGTGAATATATCAAACTAGAAAGGACTTTGACAGATGCAGAGAAGTTGGGATGGGTTTAAGTTTAAATTTAAGTTGCTTTACCCAATAACCACTGCTGGACTAACATATTTCTGATTCTCACCCACATTCAATAAACTTTCCGCACCATCTATCTGTACCCGCGCTAAATACTCTCCCCGTTTTACGTCACGAACTGTGAATACCACATCATTCGTATCCTGACTGCGAGAGTTGGCTGAAAAGATATATGCTGCTGGACTAAAAATGGAGCGTTCATTTAAAAACAATAATACTTTCTGTCCTATACCAACCACTAAATCAACCCTTACTCTTACCAATGCTGAATAAAATCCATTCTCGCTATCCTCTAATTCTTCGACTTCAACATTTTCAACTTTTGGACATAATACAAACGGTAAGATATTAGAACTAATTATCCTAGTCGGTTCTGATGGAAACCGTTTGGGTACGAGGGGATAAATTATCTGCAAGCTTTGTGTACCGGTTCGCAGTAAGTTTCTTTCTTCGTTGGATAGCGATGCTAAATTCAGAATAATCTCTGTTTTAGTAATATTTTGTGGAGTAATTTTAGCTTCTCCAATCTTTATTCCTGGTTGAATTCGAGAAAGTGGCTTTTTGCTCGCATTTTCTCTAACTTCTGCAATTGGACTATTTAATTCTTGTTCGAGCTGTGCAAGTTGCTCATCGGTCAATTCAGAATTTAAATTCTGACCGCGAATTATAATATTGCTGTCGGCTTCAAAATTACTATCCGGTAAATTTCTATTATTAGCATTATCTTCTAAAATAAGTTGAGAAATCATTGGTTGATTGGGTTGAGAATAAAATTCTCTTGCTCTTACAGGTAACAATCTCTTACCGCTCTTAGCACCTTCAATCAATACCGCACTACCTTGCCAAGCAAAAGATAAAATATATGGAGTTTGGAAAAATACCGACCAAATTTTTGACAGTTCCTCTGTATTCATCTTGGTAGGAGTAATAGTTACCCGTTCTACTTGTTCTGCTAAATTAGAATTTCTTAAATAACTACTATATCTAGAACTATTTACAGTCTCTTGAATCATTTCTGGAGTTAATATTGGTTGGTCAACTAATGTTCTCAAAGTGCTTCCTAAAAGACGCTGCGGTTCTAACTCCGAATCGTTTCCGTAAAAAGTCATTAAATAATATAAATTCAGCCCGGCTTGAGCTTGCTTAATCAATTCTCCTTTGGGACGACGGATTCTTAAATCTGAATTTCTCCAAGCTGGATTTGGTGTAGCTTGATACATATAGATATTTACTCTTGGCTGTGTTGCTCCGCCATCTTGATTATCCGGTCTAGCTGTAGTTACTACTGTACCGTCAATATCTTCCTGTACTGCTGCTTGTACGATTCTTTGAATAGTTGCCGTAACGGTGGCGATCGCCAAATGATTACTCATATTTTTTTATACTTATATATCAAGCATTGAACTTAAATAAATACTATGACTTTTTATGAGAAAAATATTGTCTAACAAAAATTAATACACATAATTCTTTGAGAACGAATCTTTTTATTGCTATCTAACTAATTAGTAGTATTAACATTTAAATAATTAAATCTTAAGTATATAGTCTTAGCTATTTCAGACTAACAATATTACAAATACTTATACTAAAATCTTAATAAATAATTAAACTATTAGTATTTCTAACTAAAGGTGTAGTCAAATACATTGACAAACGAAAACTTATCACTTGATTAATCTTTAAGAATACTTGCGTATAATAATTATTCCGTTTCAACAGGTATTAAAGTAATACTATACTTTTGATTAATATGAATTTCATATACATATATTCCGGCAATATATTACAAGCCTTGAACTAAAGACTTATATGAGATTCAGCGAAAAAGAGAAGATAATTTTTACAAAAATTCATGTATAAAATATTAGACTTTAGTGGTATAGTTAAACGATAAAAATATGAGAAAGATTTTACTACCGCGTAACTAGAGTAAAATCTTTGTTTGTCTAAAAATTTCTGATTTTTTACAGATTACGAATTAATTACCAAACAAAGGAATATTGAGAATATGCCCAGATTAGATTATTTTGCCCCTGGCGTATATATGGAGGAGGTCGATAGGGGTAGTCGTCCAATAGAAGGAGTGCAAACCAATGTTGCTGGTTTTATTGGCTTCACCGAAGCAGTCAGAAGTGGAGCCGAAGTAGGTAAACCCATGCTGGTGACAAGTTGGAGCCAGTATATGGAATACTTCGGAAAAGAAGCTTCCGACGGTTTTACCGACTTTGGAGCCTATTTACCATTCGCTGTAAACGGTTGGTTCTTGAATGGTGGTGGTCGTTGTTGGATAGTAAGTATCGGTACAGAAATCCCTAAGCCAAGACCCAAAGATGGAGAACAACAGCAGCATCCAGATCCAAAAGCAAATGCAATTGCAGTTACAACAAAGAATAAAAAAGAGTCTTTGCGATTTTCTCTAAAACCAGGAGAGGTAGAAAATGGGTCGGTAAGAGTAGAGATTCGTCCCAGTCAACCGTTAGCAGTTCCAGAAGATTCTGACGACCCCACACCAATTCCAGCCAAGTTTTTCAGTGTTGTTGTTAGCAGTGATGGAGAAGAACTCGAAAGACATGACAATTTGACAATGGACTCCGAGGTTCAATCAGAAGTTGGACAATATGTCGCAACAAAAATCCAGGATTCTCAATATCTTGAAATTGAAGTTGAGCAGCTTACAGGACTTCCGCTTACTCGTCGTCCAGCAGATGGTTTATATGAAGTCAGTCCCCCACCAATTTTGCCTTACAGGGAAAATTTGCGGAAACACGTCCACGGAAACAGGGATAAAGGAACTGGTATTCAGGGACTATATGAAATTGATGAAATAACTATGATTGCTTGTCCCGACCTGATGAAGGTTTATGAGGAAGGGATATTAGACGATGACCAGTTGCACGGGATTATGGGGCTAATGGTAGACCTATGCGAAAATAACGCTCCCAACCCGCCCAATCGTATGGTAGTTTTAGATACACCACCACCCAGAATTGATACCAGAAAACCTGGGAATGAACATAAGAAACCTATCAAAAAGCCCCAACACGTTCATGAATGGTTGAGTGATTTTGGTCGTCGTTCTATGTTTGCGGCTCTTTATTATCCTTGGGTAAAAGTAGCCAATCCAAAGGATGAAGGTAGACCAATCATGGTTCCTCCATGCGGTCATATGCTGGGGGTTTGGTCGCGTACAGACGAGACTCGGGGAGTTTATAAAGCACCAGCCAACGAAACACCAAGAGGGATAATTGGTTTAGATTACGATTGCAACTTCCGCGAACAGGAATTACTCAACCCCCAAGGAATTAACTGTATTCGCACCTTCCCTAATCGAGGAATAAAAATTTGGGGTGCCCGTACTTTGGCAGAACCAGACAAAACAGAGTGGCGTTATATTAACGTCCGAAGATTAATTAGTTACATAGAAAAATCTATTGAACTAGGTACTCAATGGGTTGTATTTGAACCCAACGACCAAGACTTATGGGCAAGAGTAAAACGCACTGTGAGTAACTTCTTAGAACGTTTGTGGCGAGACGGTGCATTATTTGGAAGCACCCCCGACGAAGCCTTTTATGTTAAATGCGATGAAACTATTAATACTGAAGAGACAATGATACTTGGTCGTTTATACGTAGAAGTTGGAATTCGTCCGGTACGTCCTGCGGAGTTTGTTGTTTTCCGTATCAGTCAGTGGAGTCCGGGTACGGAATAGGGAAGTAGGGGAAGTAAGGGAAATTGAAATCGCATTTTGTAAATTACTAAGGAGATGAATTATGACTGCTGCACAATCAGAAGAATTATTGGTTGCTTGTAGGTTTTACTTTGAAGCTGACGGAGTTACAGACAAACAGATTTTAGAAGTAGGAGGTTTAAGTTCGGAAACTCCTGCTGCTGGTGGTGATAAAGTTTTAGGTTCTAGCAAAAATGCAATGAACTTACGTCAAGCAGCTCCGACTCGTGCTAAGTTTACACCTGTAAACGTGAAAGTTGTTGCAACCACTAACAAGGACTTATACAAGTGGTACGAGGACTGTAATAAAAACGATGGTGGAAAATCAAATTGGTCTGGGAATCGTAAAGCTGCATCCGTAACCGTTTACGACCAAGCTGGAGACATGAAAGCACGTTGGGAAATGATAAACGCTTACCCCACAAAGTACGAAGGGCCGAAATTAGAAGCAGGTTCTAACGAAGTCGCGAACGAAACTATTACCCTAGTTCACGAAGGTATCAAGCGGGTTCAATAGCAATAGATATAGGGAGATGGAATGATTTTCTGATTCTCCCTATTCTCTTCTATTTCTTATCTTCAACCCTTTAGCTTTTAGATAATAAAATGCCAAATGCAATAAATAATTTTCCAGAAATACTAACAAACAGTCGATTTTATATCGAATTAAGTCTAGATGGTAGTGAAAATCCTGTAGACGCATACTTTACCGAATGTAAAGGATTTAAACATACTCAAGAAGTGATTGAAGTATGTGAAGTGACTCCTCAACGCTGGGGTAAAGCGAAACACGGTCAAGTAGTTCGGACAAAAGTCCCTGGAAATATCAAAACTAATAACATTACCCTGCGTCGGGGAATGACTAAATCTCAAACCATATGGAAGTGGTTTAATGCGGTACAAACTGGTAACTGGGGAGAACAACGTCGAAATGGCTCTTTCAGCATTTACGACCAAGAAGGAGAAGTAAAGGCTAAATTAGATTTTTTTAATGCTTGGCCAACTAATTATATAGCTTCCGATTTAGATGCTAGTAGCACGGATTTAGCCATCGAAGAAATAGAAATGGCAGTAGAAATGTTCACTCGTACAATGTAGGTGTATATGTTACAGACAGAATTTGAATTTATCTTACCAAAAGGTTACTTGGATGGAGACGGAAATTTGCATCGTATTGGTGTGATGCGTTTAGCAAAAACAGTAGATGAGATTAACCCTTTAAGAGACCCTCGCGTCAAGTCGAATCCAGCCTATGCTACGGTAATTATTCTTGCACGTGTGATTACCAAGTTAGGAGCATTAGAAGAGATAAACCCTGCGATAGTTGAAGGTATGTTTGCTTGTGACTTGAATTATTTACACAAATTTTATCGTCAGATAAATGAATTAGAAGATGATTTGGAAGAAGATGTAAATAATAAAAGAGAGATAAATCAATTAGAAGAACAAGAAGATAGAGATTTAGTTATTAGTCAAATTTGAATAGTCAAAACTCAAATTATCTTTAAATATTGAAGTTCGCGATAAACTAAATGATTCATGTATTGAACATGGGAGAATAAATATGACTATTAGAGAATTGTGGACTTCTCTTAATCGTTTTACAAGAGATGTTAGTAGCTGGGTTTATAGTCCTATTCCAAAAATTATTAGAATATGTGAAAATCTCGGACATAGAATAGTTGATGCTGATAATCCGTTCAAAAAAAATCAGGATAATTCCCATGATTCAAGTGATATTAATTCAAGTAATGCGGAAGAAAGGCAATTTGTAGAAACTTCTCCAAGTTCTAAAATACCGGAAACTAGAAATAATTATAATTTTATAAATAACGGCAATTTAATAGCCAGCGGGGCTAATGGAAATTCTCGTAAATACTCTAGTTCGTTTTACAATAGTTATTTGTTGCAAGAAGATAAGGAATATTTTGCCCCTTTGCGTCCCAAAGTTAATCTTCAAGGTAGATTAAAATATGTAGTTGAAGAATTGACAAAACAAGAAAATCAACAAGCTAAATGTTTATATTTTTATGAATATACGGGTAGAATTTCAGACAATAAAAAATTAGTGAAAATTAAAGAATATATTTTTATTGATAGCCTACTACAAAGAAATCAAAAAGAATTTATTGAAAGAGCGAATATAAAACTAAAACTTCAAGGAGATTTTACAGATTTTCGGCTTATTACTTCTTCGGACACCTTTCGCGATAAAAACAATAATCGTTGCTACATAATTACTCAGCTTAATAAAAACTATATTACTCTTAGGGACTATTTAAATACAAAGGGTAGCATGTCCAATGAGCAAGTAAAAAAACTTCTCCAACAAGTTTTGCAAAGCTTACATTGTTTGCATAGCCAAAATATAATGTTAGGTAATCAAATAGAAAGAGGATTGCGTCACGGTAATATTAGTATTGATAGCTTGTTGATTGAAGAGAGACGTGGAAACTTTTTTGTTTACCTATCAGATTTTGCTATTTGGGAAGATATTTTTAAATTTCAAAAATTTATTGAGACTAATAGTTATACCAACGATATTTTTTTTAAGAATGACTTAAAAGATTTAGGTGATGTTGCATTTCAAGCATTATGTTGGAATGATGTAGGACAAAGTAGTTTATATTCAAATGATTCAAAAGAGGTTAAAGAGTTACTTGATAATAGAAATACTCAAGGAGTCGTTGAATTTATTTTAAAGCATAATAACAGACAGTTTTATACAGATAATTCTGAAAATAGGCAGCAATTGCCAAAAGAAAGTAGTAATGATGATGATTCTGATAAACACACATCAGAACAAAATGAAGAAGTACAAGAAGAATCAGATTTTAATTTTGCTTCATGCTTGTTAATCTCTTTAGCAACAACATGTTTATTTGGTGTATCTTTAGCAGCTATTTATTATATAAATAAGCAGGTAGAAACTATTGAAAAAACGCAATTGCCACAAGAAAATAATAATAATTATACTTCTATAAATCAAGTTGATTTAAATGGAATTGATGAAATTAAATATTATGCCAAAGACAATGGAGTATGGGATTATTTATTAAATATTCCCAATATAGTTTCGTATAGAAAAACCTTCTTAAAAGAGATTAATGATAGATTAGATATTAATATAAATAATCTATTTACAAGAGTTGACGAAGCTCAGACAACTGAGAATATTATGAAAGAAATTGATGAAGGTAATATTGATTTTGCTTTACTAACAAAAAAACCAGAATTAAATTCTGAATCCCTAGTAGAAAAAGTGATTGCTTATGACGCATTAGTGGCAATAGTACCTTACACTGATGGAAAAGGAAAGGGTGCTTGGAGTGTTCCTAGTGCTATGAATTATGAGATTGGAATTGATGAATTACGTTATCTTTATACACAAAGCCAAGACACAATTGAGCAATGGCAATCAAGTAAGCACGAGAATCAATTACAGGGACTTAATGGAAAAAAAATTAAGCTATATTTTCAAGATATCTATGAATCTGAAATTGTCAATATTTTTGAAAATAATGTATTGAAAGAACCAAAAAAGACTGTTGCATTCAGAAAAATATTTAAGACAGAAGAACAGTTAAATAATGATTCTCAAAAGCAACTGAAAAGTCAATATATTCTTCAGAATATTATAAATAATTTTGAAACAAGCCAAAACCAAACTGTAGGTATAGGTATTAGTTTACTAAGCCGAGTTTACGGTCAATGTTCGGTTTACCCGCTAAAGATACAAGGAGATAAATATTCCTTTCATCCTTTAGTTCAAAATGATAATAATCCAATTAATGAAAATACCGATTTATGTTATGACAAAGGTAGCTATAAACCAAATACCAACGCATTTCACGATATTAAAGATAAATATCCTTTAAAACTTCCTCTTGTCATAGTTTATAAACAAGGTTCCGAACCTGCTGAAAAGTTTATAGAGATAATGCAAACTGATGAAGGAAAAGATTTATTAAAGGAAGCTGG
>ERZ1740065.1797-NODE-1797-length-13113-cov-4.478404_pt1 | contig 13113 bp, 12 predicted proteins | sample MGYA00581738_ERZ1740065 | MGnify/ENA primary metagenome ERZ1740065 (study PRJEB43018, sample SAMN04849749) | marine metagenome | isolation source: floating plastic debris | place: Pacific Ocean | collected 2008-09-01 | study: EMG produced TPA metagenomics... | reverse complement strand
CCAATAAAAACGCGGCTGACGCCCAAGCCCCAACCGCTTTTTCAGGTCCCAGCAAGCCTCCCTTAGCGTTTCACCACCCGCAACAAATCTCCGATCTCCCGATCAAAGAAGCGGACAAAATAAACCCCCGCAGGAAAAGCATACAGCGAAAAAGTCCCCAGATGCTGATCGTCGTACTTCGTAATCCGACTCTCGTACATCAACTTGCCACTGCTGTCGTACAATCCAAAGGGCAGGAAGGTCCCCTTGTCTTCAAAACCATTCGCCTCGATTTGGAAGACTCCATCGGTCGGATTCGGGAAAAGTCGAAAACCCACCTCGGTCAGGTCGATGGTACCCGTATTGGAATCGACCGGCACTTCCACCGCGATGGAAGCCGAACAACCCTGACTGTCCTCCACCAAGATGGTGTAATTGCCCACCGGGAGGTTGTCAAAAATGGGCTCCGTTTGGAAAGAGGTACCCGCATCGATGCTGTACTGGTAAGGAGCGACCCCATTGACCGCCATCACCATGATGCTACCGTTGCTCGTCGTCGAATCGGTGGTGGGGGAAATGTCTGCGGTCAGCTGAATCTCGCAGGCGGCCCCCAGACAAAATTCATTGGCCTCCGAGCTACCAAACTGTCCATTGCTGTTGATCAGCAAGTTGCCGCTGGCATCCACGACGTTGTAGCGACCGATGCCGTACAGGCAGCAAATACCATCGCCAGCGCTATCGTTGATCGTAAATTCGTAGCAAGCTTCGGGTTCCAGGCACCATTCTTCCACGATTTCCGCTCCGGGCTGACCCGCATAAGGACCGCCGTTAAACAGGGCATTGCCCGCATCGTCCCGTAGGGTCCAGGTCGTTTCCTCCGGGAAGTTATCGGTCCGCAAAGTAAAGACCACCTTGACCCCATCCAAAGTATTGAGGAAGGGAAGGATAAAGCTATCGTTGCCCAGGTTTTGATCGGCATTGCCGTTGGGATTATCGGTCTGTGCGGTTATTTCGTTGGTGCCGTTCCGTAGGTTTCGGATGATGAGGGGGACCTTCGTCGTCTCGCCAACCGGAATGCTGCCCGTCCAATTGAGGGTTTCCACCACGTCGCCGTTGAGATTGATGATAATGTTGACGCTGGTCAAGGGTTCGGTACCAAAATTGGACAGGATCAGGTCCACGGGGATCGAGCTGCCGCAATTGATGCCGCTGATGCCGTCGATGGCGCTGATACCGGCATCCCACTGTGGGATATTGGATACGATCGGACGGATCGTGTCGTTGAGCGTAAACGAGTCGCCACTGAGGCTGGTGAAGACTTTAAAACTGTAATCGTCGACCATCGCCATATCCACGGTGGTGCCAAAGGTATGGAGGTAGACGCTGTCCGGTTCCAGTCGGAAATTGATGTTGTCCGTTACGGTATTGCCACCTTCCAATTGGTAGGCCACTTCAAAGCTTTCTACGGCATTGGCCCCTTGGTTCTTCACCGCCACCGATACGGTCTCCGCATTGCTGAGCAGGGCGCCACTCTGGGGCGTCAACAGGGTAGTCGGGCCAATGTCGATGGAATCTTTGCGGATGTCAAAAGCCACGATCCGCGTCCGCGAGCGCCCCGCATCGGCAAATTCGGTCGTAAACCAAAAGGTTCGATCGTTGGTGGGGTCGATACTCATGTGTGCGTAATCCCCAAAACGTCCTCCCGAGTTGATGGTATTTTGGCCAATGGAGACCACGTATTCCCGGATTGTCATTACCCCCTGTGTATCGGTGGCCCGTCGTCCGGTGTAGCTAATGCACACGTAATCAAACGGGCTGGACAGGTTGTAACCCAGTGCGATATTGCCCGAGCCATCCATGGCGATGGTACTCATGTAGCGGTGCTTGCCATCATTGGGAGCGTAGGTGCCCTCTTGATAGACCGACCAATCCGCACCCGGCGTCCGGCGCAATTCCATCCAGCGGATACCGGCGCGGTTGTTACCGTCGGCATCGGTCATAAAGCAGAGGACGACGGATTCGTGCGTCCCAAAATTGCGGTAGTGGGGTTGGTTCATGATGGTCTCCGGGATACCGTCTAGGCCACCACCGGCCCGTTGGGGGACGCAGGCAAAACCGTAGCCGAGGGAGGCGCAGGCAAAGGAATTGTAAGGAGCGGTGACCACCGTCGTTTGCTCCACACTGGTATTATCGGGATCGTCCCAGTCGATGTTTACACTAAAGATCTCAACGGCGTCTTCGGGAGTACTGCCCCAGGAGGAGTCGTTGAGGGCCATGATGAGGGGATTGGAATTGGGAGGCGTCAGGCCCGACCAATCCACCGGAGTGGCCACGAAGAATCCCGCCGCGGTATTGTTGTTGCCGTGTAGGCCCAAGCGCTGGATACTAACGGAAGTATTGCCCGCCAGGAGCGCTTCACGGTCGATGAAATAGGAATGTAGTACGCCCGGGCCCCCTTCGTTGGTGGTGACGGAATAGGCATTGTCCCAGACGCCGTATTTCGGATAATCGGGAAACGAGGGCGTTGCGAAATTGTAGGCGTTCCAACTGCCCAGGGGATCGCTGTCTTCGGAGACCGCAACGAGCAATTGGTTGGGATCTGGAAACTCGGTGATCAACCAGCGGTTGGCCGTCTGATCGTAGAGGATGATGGGATCCCCAGCGGAGGTAAAGCCCAGGCTGGACCAGAGGGTATTGGCCGAAAAGGAGTTGAGGATGTTGCCCTCCTTATCGAAGATGCCGATGGTAGTGGAGTTGATGGCTTGGACGTAGTGATCGCGCCCGATGTCGCCCGTCGGATCGTGGGGAGAGCCGAATTGGTCCCACAGACCGGGGACGTTGACGGAGGGTTCGACGATCACCGTATCGGACAGCAGGCCCCGGTCGGCCTGGAGGACCGGGTCGGGGCCCTGGTGGGCCAAATCGGGTCGGGCGACGGTATTCCGGCCCCGGCCGATAAAGTTCTTGGGTGCTTTTTTAGACAGTTTGGCCTGCCGTTTTTTCTCGGGAGTAGTAGCCGGCAGGGGGAGGAGGTGACGCAGGGGTGGGGTAGTACCCAGGTATTCGGCGTAGGTTACCTGTACTTCTACCTCGATCTGGCGACTGCTGGACTGGGCAAAGAGCCCGCCTCCGAGTAATAGCCCGAAAAGGAGTAGTGTAATTCGATTCATTGCAGGTTCGTTTTGATGGAAAGAGAATAATGTGATACTGAGCCCGAGGAATTGACTCCGACCCAGGGTCGGAACTGGCTATTGCAGTCACAAATTAAGCAAATGGGAAGAGAAAATGCGTTCGCCGAGCGCAATTGACTGCTGTTGGCAAATAGTTTTCGGTTTTTTGTCGCGTTATTGCGCAATAAACATTTGCACGTTCTTTGCCGTAGTAGGAATAGCACCTTTACCAACTTCACTACCCGATGCGCTTCAACCAAATAATGAGTTACATTTACCTCGTACTACTGATCGGAGTACTCGGCTACAGCTTTTACTATTTCATCTCCGATTTTGGGGAATCCAGCGCCCTTATTGCCCTAGTGGTATTGATCATCCTGATTCTGGTCATCGTAATCCGTAAGATCGTTTACGAGTCCTGAGGGCCGCATTCAAGCAGACAAGCAGATGCTGGTTGGGGCGGAAAGGATTAAAAAATGCCGTTGGCAGCGGTGACGATGATGGGTTCGCCCTCGGTGATCACCAGGGTGTGTTCGTGTTGGGCCACGTAGCTTTCATCGTCGGTCTGCATGGTCCAGCCATCGTCCATTTCGTACACGAAGTTGGCGTTGGTGGAGATAAAAGTCTCCAGCGCCACCACCGAGTTTTTGCGAAAGCGCCGGGTGTTGAAGTGATCGTGGAAGCAGGGAATTTCCGAGGGCGCCTCGTGGAGTCGGCGGCCGATGCCGTGGCCACAGAGGTTTCTGATGACGCTGTACCCCCGTTTTTGGGCCTCGCGTTCGATAAAACCGCCCACGTCGGCAATCTTTACCCGATCGCTGATCCGGGGAATGGCGGCCCGCAGAATCTCTTGGGAGGCCCGGACCAAGGGCGTCAGTTGGCGAATATCCTGCCCCAGAATAAACGATCCCCCATTGTCGCCATAAAAACCATCCACTTCGGCCGAAACGTCAATGTTGACCAAATCGCCTTCCCGCAAAATCCGACTGGCCGAGGGGATGCCGTGGCATACTTCGTGGTTGAGGCTGATACAAGTCCACCCGGGAAAATTGTAATCCTTTTTTGGAGCGGGGTTGGCGCCGTAGGAACGCAGTAGGCGGTAGCCATATTCGTCCAACTCCTGGGTACTCATTCCCACGGCGGCGTAGGCACGCATTTGCCGCAGCGTTTGCGCAACGGCTTCTCCCGCCGCTTTGATTCCATCCAGTTCCGATTGACTTTTGATCGACATGTTGTTTTGGTTATGCTTACAATGGATTATTGGCTACCGACCCGTCCGCTGACTCTGCTTCGAGCTACGCGTCGAGGGCGTTTGTAGGGCCTTTAGACAAGCCACCATTTTGGCCTTGTCGGCCCGTTCGGGTAAGGTGGCCTCCGCCTTCCGATAGAATTCCAGGGCCCCGCGGTAGTCCCCCGCCGCAAAACGCGCATCTCCCTGGGTCATAAATGCTTCGAAACGGTACTGCTTTTCGGCTGCCGTACCAGTAGATTGTTCTGCTGCTGCGGTGGGATCAGTGAGGGTGCCGGAATCGGGGCTACTGGTGGTTGGCGCAGGAATTGCCACGCTTGGCGATGCTACCTGGCCGGCCCGTTGGGCAGATTGCTGCTGACAGGCCGTATTGCTCCAGAGTAGGCCGCAGAGAATGGGGACATATTTCCACATGAGTTTTGAGCTATTGTACTCCTTTTTGCTCACTTTGTTGCGGCGGTTCTTCCGTGCTACTGCTCCTGATAGGTCGCCGGATCGAGCGCTGTGGGGGCCCAACTTTGGAAGAATTGGCCTACCTTTTTGGCATCGTAGCTGTCTCCACTTTCCAGCAGGGCACTGTCCTGGGTGTGGAGCAGTTCTCCATCGGCATCCAGGACTAGGAAGACGGGAAAGCCAAAGCGTTGGGGAAAACGGTAGCGGGCCAGTACGGCCTCGTTCTTATTTTCTTTGCTGTAATTGAGGTGGTATACCAGGTACTCCCGCTCCACGATGGTCTTGAGTCCTGCATTTTGCTCCACAAAGTCGTGAAAGCGGTAACACCAGGGGCACCAGTTGCCCCCGACTTGTAGCAACAAGTGTTTGCCCTCGGCCTTGGCTTGAATCCGCAATTGGTCAATATCCGCCGTGGCGTCGGCTTCCACTTGGTACAGGTCTCCGTAGGTTTTTTGGGCCACCGCATCCGAGAACAAACCGGAAAGGAGCAGAAGGCCGAAAAGTAAAAGGCTATTTTTCATTTTCGAAATGACTTTGGCAAATTTAGGATTTGATTATTTTTTGCACGCTCACCGCTCCCGACACCGTCTCTACCCGGAGCAGGTACAGACCGGGGGTCCAATCTGTCGTTGGGATTTGGTGTTGGGGTGTCCGGAGGGAATGGTTTTGGTAAACCGTACGGCCCAGCAGATCGCTTACGATGATGGTCTGGATAGCTTCCGTCTTGGTGTTGAGTTGGATTTGGTCGACGAAGGGGTTGGGTTGTACTTGTAGGGCAAAACTGGCCTGGGGAATATCTTCGGTGCTGGTGACGATGGGGCCCGAGTAGGGGCGGAAAAACTCCCAAATCTCACGGCTGGCCACAATGTCTTGGTTGGTGACCCCCAATTCCGTCAGCGAGGAGCCAGGCCAGGTGTGCTCGCCGCCCTCGACCCGGTAAAAAACCACTTCATTATCGCCCTGGCAATTGGTGTACGTAGTTTTGCTAACCGTACTGCCATCGACGGTATTGATGTTGGGAAAATTAAAGACGTCTTGATCGGAGGTAAAACAGCGATTGTTGTCGGTCCAGAATTTGATGAGGTCGTCCATGGAAAGGCCGCTTTGCGAGCCGTTGAAGCGCACGACGGGGTCGGCGGTGCCGTGGAGTTGGAGGACGGGTACGGGGCGTTCGGGGCGGCATTGGGTTTCCTCACCGGGAACGATGGTTCCGGTCACCGAAGCTACGGCCTGAATCCGACCCGACAGTTCACAAGCCAGCCGGTAAGCGAAGTAGCCCCCGTTGGACATGCCCGTGGCGTATACCCGGTTCTGGTCGATGCCGTAATTGGCGTGCAGGGTATCGATGAGGCGCTCCACAAAGCCCACGTCGTCGGCAGTGGTACTGGAAAAGGCAAACCCAACGTTCCACTCGAAGCCGTCGTCGTCGGGTATCTTGACGCCGTTGGGGTAGCAGACGAAAAAATGACCCGTATCCGCCACGGTGTTCATGCTGCCGAGTAGACCGGTGTAGATGTACTGCTCACCGGCGGAGGAGGTAATGCCGTGGAAGTTGAATACGAGGGGGAGTACATCTCCCGGGGTGTAGTCAGCGGGGACGTAGAGCAGGTATTCGCGGGCCAATCCGTCGTGTTCGAATTCCAGCGCGATGGGATTCTGCGCGAGGAGGTAGAGGGGGATAAATAAGGTGATTAGTGGTAGAGTATACTTCATATATCTGCTAATTTGATCGATTCTACGCAAGTTAGAAAAACTTGGTCCCTTTCGGGGCTTAATTGGTCGAATTATCAACAACAAATGACCTGATTTCGACAAATTTGGGTGGCTGCTGGTCGTTTACACCACGGGATTTGGAAAAGCAGTGGGAAGTTAGGGCGCCTCGAAAACAAGCTGTACTTTTGCGGCGTTAAATTCAATAAAACCTGATACCATGACGACTACTAGAGGCAAAAAGACGATTGAGTCCAAAACGGTGATGACCGAAATGATCATGCCCAACGATACCAATCCCTTGGGCAACCTAATGGGAGGCAATCTTCTGCGCTGGATGGACATCATTGGGGGCATCTGTGCGGGAAAGCATTGCGAAGCCCACGTGGTAACGGCTTCGGTCGACAACGTTTCTTTCCAAAAGCCCATTCGACTCGGTGACGTCATCACCCTCGAAGCAGTGGTGACCCGGGCTTTCAATACTTCAGTGGAGGTTTACGTAGAGGTTTTTGCCGCCGACGTTAAGGGCGGTAACAACCGCATGAGTAACCACGCCTATTTTTCTTTCGTCGCCATCGATGAGCAAACGGGCAAACCCAGCCACGTACCGCCCCTGTTGCCCCTTACTGCAGAGGAGCAAAAGCTCTTTGAAGGAGCCAATCGCCGCCGCGAATTGCGACTGATTCTGGCGGGTCGGATGAAGCCCAAAGACGCCCTGGAAATCAAAACCTTTTTTCTGGAAAATTAGCCCATCAGCTCATGAAACAGTCTCCCATATGGGGTATTCTTCTTTCCCTAGCGATTTACTTTGCCCTGCGTTACTACGGCGGAGAAACGGGGCGTACCCTCCTTTATCCCATCAACCTGTTGGTGACCTTCCTGCACGAATTTGGCCACGCCATGGGGGCCATCATCACCGGAGGACAGGTGGTCTCCATCCGAGTCAATCCCGATGGGAGCGGTCTGGCGACCACCATCGGAGGCTGGCGTTCCATCATCTTGATGGGCGGATACGTGGGCAGTGCCATTTTTGGAAATTTGCTGTTCTATTTCGGGGCGCGTCAACCCCGGTACTCTAAAATCGCCCTGGGAGTGCTGTCGGTCAGTATGCTGATTTCCGGTTTGATTTGGGTAGATACCGGCTTCACCTTTGGTTTTCTAATCGCCTTCGCCCTGAGCCTACTGCTCATCAGTTATTACACCAACTGGGACCGTTGGATACTGATGTTCCTCGGCATGGCCAGCATCATTTTTATCGTCGAGGATTTTCGGGTGGGGCCTTCCTCGGATTTAGCGGAGTACGCCAAACTCTTTGTCGTTATTCCCGCCTCCGTTTGGATGTACATCTGGCTGATCATCGTTGTGCTGCTTTCCATTTTTAACCTACGGATGATTTTTAACCGTCCTTTGACCGAATAATGCGATCCGAATTTGTTGCTTTTGAGCGAATTGACTAAAATTGCTGTCCAGGCTTGTGTAAGCTTGTTGTAAGTTGCAGTAGCTTTGCCAAAACACGAAAAAGATCATGGAGCAGTATTTGAGCATTGGTCAGGCCGCCGAAATTCTGGGGGTTAGCCGCGAAACCCTCCGCCGTTGGGACAAGGCGGGAAAGTTTCCCACTACCCGCCACCCCATCAACAACTACCGGGTGTATACCGAACCTCAAGTTCGTCAATTCCTACGCGAGCTCACCCCAGCTGACCAAACGGCGGATGCCCCCCCTAGAAAGTTGACCCCCTTTTTCCAGACCGATGCTGGCACCCTCTATCGGGAAGATGCCTTGCTTTTCCTCCAATCCCTTCCCACGGCCTCGGTTGATCTCGTATTTGCCGATCCCCCATACAACATTAAGAAAGCGGAGTGGGACAGCTTTGCCTCCCAAAAGGCCTACGTCGAGTGGAGCATGGAGTGGATTCGCGCGGCCCGTCGGGTACTCAAGGATACGGGTTCGCTGTTTATCTGTGGTTTTTCCGAGATCTTGGCCGACCTCAAGTGGGCCGCCGCCCCGCACTTTGCGGGCTGCAAGTGGCTCGTTTGGTTTTACCGCAACAAGGGCAACTTGGGCAAGGACTGGGGGCGCTCTCACGAAAGCATCCTCCACCTGCGCGTCAGTCGTCGGTTTACCTTCAACATCGACGCGGTGCGCATCCCTTACAATGCCCACACCCTAAAATACCCCCAACGCAAGCAGGCCGATAGCTCCCACTTTGCCCGGGGCCAAGCCAAGAAAACCTACGTCTGGCAACCCCATCCCCTGGGGGCCAAGCCCAAGGATGTACTGGAGATCCCGACGCTCTCCAACAGCTCTTGGGAAAAAACGGCCCACAAAACCCAAAAGCCCGTCGAGCTGCTCCGGCGAATTGTACTGGCCACTACCCCGCCCGGTGATACGGTGGTGGACCCCTTCGGCGGTTCGGGGACGACTTATGCGGTGGCCGAGGCGACCGATCGGCGCTGGATGGGTAGCGAGCTGGAGCCGGAGTACTGTCGGATCATCCAGGCCCGCTTGATGGACGCGGCGCATTTGCAGCGGATTCGGACGGCGGCGGATGAGGTGGCCGCTCAGGAACGGCGCGCGAAGTTGCGGGATGGGGAAGTATCCGATCCGGGAATGGAGGAAGGGTGAAAAAGTGTCCCCGGGCCTCCGAACAAACTTAAAATTGAGTATTTTACCCTTATCCAATCTTGGAACATCAAACTTTGGCCAATGAGTGCGCTACAAGATCGTTACATCAATCCACTGACCGATTTTGGCTTTAAAAAACTGTTCGGTAGCGAGCCCAACAAGGCGCTACTGATTGATTTTTTGAACCAAATCTTACCGGAGCGGCACCGGATCAAGGACCTCAGCTACGCGCGCAACGAACAAGTGGGGACCAAAAAGCTGGACCGCAAGGCCATCTTCGATCTGTATTGTATCGGAGAATCCGGCGAGCGGTTTATCGTAGAGATGCAGAAGGCCAAGCAAAATTTTTTCCAGGATCGGAGCATTTATTACGCCTCTTTTCCCATTCAGGAGCAGGCCCAAAAGGGCGTTTGGAATTACCAACTCGAACCCGTCTACACGGTGGGCATACTGGACTTTATTTTTGACGACCACAGATCCGACAGCGAACTTTTGCACCTAGTGGAATGGAAAAACCAACGTTGTGAGGTCTTTTACGACAAGCTCAAATTTATCTATATTGAATTGCCCAAATTTACCAAACGGGAAGAGGAGTTGGAGACCCAATTTGACAAATGGTTGTACGTATTCCGTTACTTATCGCAGTTGCAAGATCGCCCCCCCAAGCTCCGGGAAAAGGTATTTGAACAATTGTTTGAAGCAGCCGAGATTGCAAAATTTAGTGCCGAAGACCGCACCGCTTACGAAAGCAGTCTGAAATACTATCGCGACCTGCAAAATGTGGTAAATACCTCCAGAGAGGAAGGACGGGAAGAGGGTCGAGAAGAGGGCCTGGCCAGGGGTAGAGAGGAGCGCAGTATCGAAATTGCCAGGCAACTTAAAAAAAGTGGGGTCGCCGTAGCGCTTATCCAAGCGGCTACGGGTTTGTCGAAAGCGGACATCGAAAAGCTGTGAGCTCGATACACCCCGGCTCCACTGCGCCATTCAAGCCTCCGGCCGCAGTAAAGTCTGAAAATCCCGCAGCAAAAACTGCGCAAAAGAGTGCATGTGGCGATTAAAAGGCGCCTTGCGTGCGTTTGGCGGAGGATCGAGGTAATAGATGCCCTCCAGTTCTACCAAAAATTGACTGTATACCATAAACAAGCCCGAGACCAGCGTAAAACTCACCCGATCGTTGCGCTTGCGCTGAACGTCATTGAGAAAAATACCGATGACCTTCTGCGGATGCCCCACAAAGCGCTCCAAAAGCATTTTGTCGATAAAAATTTTCCCCATTCGATCCTTAGACGTCGTTTTGATCGAGACCACCACCTCGGCCGGATCCAAATGGTGGCGGGTAGAGCGGACCTCCGCGTAGGGACTGAGGATCAAGTCATTTTCACACTGGTAGATTTTGGTTCCATCCTCCGTTTCGTAAGGAATTTGTAGGACCATCTTTTTATTGGCAATCCCCATCTCGGAAAAAACGGCTCGGATCAACTCCTCAAAGCGATTGCCCGCGTGCTTCCGCGCGCCGTTGGGATCGACCAATAGGTCCAAGCCCGCTCCCACCGCCTGCTGGATGGTATACAGGACCTGATCGGCTGTATGCGGCCCAAATAAATCGGGCGCCTGCCCCGCACGGAGGTCGGCCAACAGCGCCAAGAGGGCCGTAAAGCGTTCCCGAAAATGATCCGGATCGGCCAGGAATAACTTGCTGTTGATCGGACGAATGTACTTGGTGACCCCCGCAATCTGCGATCGGTAAATGCGGTACTGGTGCTGCTCTTCGTACTCGTGTAGTACATTGGGGAAGTACCGCAGCAAACGCTCGGCGAGCTGGCCAAAAGCCTCCAGGCTTTCCTTGCGCATTTGTAAATCTCGGTCAAGAGCCAGCATAAGTGGAATTTTGCTCAGCTGCGAATATAGTACTTCCCTGCAAATTCGTTCAAAATTCCTTATTTTTGGATATTATCATCCCCCGCATTACCGAACAACATCATCCCATGAACGCGACCCTACGCTCATTCCTTCTCCTCTTATGTGTCGGCCTCCTAGGCAGCCTGTTGTACTGGAACTGGCCCGCTCCCCCCGCTTCCGAACCCGCCGCTGACCCACTGGCCAAATGGCACGAAAAAAGCCAGCCCAACGACTTTTTTACCCTGCGCCACGCCTATCCCGACGACCGGCCCGACGTCGCCGCCTACCGCCGTGCCCTGGAGAAAACGGGCGCCCGGCTGTCCACCCAGTCCAGGAGCCGGCGTCGGGCCACGGGCATGGACAGCCCCTGGCTCCAACGGGGGCCCGGAGATGCTGGCGCTCGCGTCAATACCTTGATCATTCACCCCAATGACGACGATACCATGCTGGCGGGTTTCTCCGGTGGCGGCATCTTCAAAACCACCGATGGCGGAGCCAACTGGAACCCCGTCTTCGACGATCAGCCCTACCTCGCCATCGGTGACCTCCACTACGACCCCAACCGCCCCGATACCATCTACGCGGGTACGGGGGATCCCAACATTACTTCCTACCCCTTTATTGGCAATGGCCTGTACCGATCGGTAGATGGTGGAGATTCCTGGACCAATATCGGCCTTGCCGACGAGGGAATCATCTCCAAGGTCATCGTCGACCCTACGAATTCCGATATCATCTACGTCTCCACGATGGGCCTGCCTTTTGCCCGCAGTACAAGGCGGGGGGTATACAAATCCACGGACGGTGGCCTCAATTGGGATCAAATCCTCCAACTCGGTGACTCCACCGGAGTGATTGACCTGCTCCTCAATCCCGACAATCCCCAAGTGCTTTACGCCGCGGGTTGGGACCGCATCCGCAACAATTCGGAGTCGATCGTGTCGGGCAATGGGGCAAAAATCTACCGAACCACCAACGGGGGCACCGATTGGTCAGAATTGGGCAATGGACTGCCCACGGGGCCCCAGAGTCGGATTGGTTTGGCCATGGCCGGTAACAATTCGGACCTCCTCTTCGCCCTCTACGTCGGGCTGGATTTCAACGTCCAAGGCGTATACCGATCCACCAATGGGGGAGATACCTGGACCGCCCTCACGACCGGTACGTCTTCTGGTCTGGCCTCCAATGCCCTCGGGGGCTTTGGCTGGTACTTTGGCCAACTGGCCGTCGATCCCAACAATTCCAGTAACCTCTACATCGGTGGGGTACAGCTCTGGGCCTCCACCAGCGGGGGGACGGGCTGGTTTATGCTCTCCCAATTGCCCAATGCTTCCCTAGTCCCCCACGTCGATCACCACGCCATGGCCTGGAACAGCGCTGGCGATATCATTATCGGTACCGATGGAGGCCTCTACCGCAAGCCCGCCGGCGTCAATGACTGGATCGACATCGACAATATTCCCGCTACCCAGTTTTACCGCGTTGCCTACAACCCCTTTCTCCCCGACAATTACTACGGCGGGACCCAGGACAATGGTACGCTACGGGGCAACCGCAACGACGCCATCGACTGGGACCGGATTTTTTCGGGAGATGGTTTTCAGGCCGCTTTTAATCCCGAGGACTCCCTCAATCAGTTTGTCGAGACGCAAAATGGCGTTATCTGGGCCTCTACCAACGGGGGAAGCAGCTTTCAGTGGGGCTCCTCCGGTATCGACAGCGACGATCCCCGGGCCTGGGACATGCAGTACATCCTCAGCCCCCACAATCCCGATATCCTTTACACGGCCACCAATCGCCTCTACATCAGTACCAGCGGGGGTATTCCCAACTGGAGCCCCATCAGCCTCAATCTCACCATTCCCAACCCTCCTACGGCGCCGCGTTACCACGTCGTCACCACGCTCTCGGAATCACCGATTGATAGTGCGCTAATCTACGTGGGCACCTCCGACGCCCAGGTTCGACGGCGCAATCCCGACAACCAGTGGTCCGACATTACCCCCGGCCTGCCCACGTAGATAAGC
>ERZ1740065.1796-NODE-1796-length-13113-cov-11.771328_pt1 | contig 13113 bp, 8 predicted proteins | sample MGYA00581738_ERZ1740065 | MGnify/ENA primary metagenome ERZ1740065 (study PRJEB43018, sample SAMN04849749) | marine metagenome | isolation source: floating plastic debris | place: Pacific Ocean | collected 2008-09-01 | study: EMG produced TPA metagenomics... | reverse complement strand
GCTGTGTTTAGCTTACAATCAGTTTGTCCATGGAGTATTCTCTCTCTCTCTCTCCCACCCTCCCTCCCTCTCTCTCTCTCTCTCTCTCTGTCGCCTGTTCCATGGTTGTGCCGCGCAGCGTTGCTAGATGTTTAGCTATTCATCTCGACCCTTGTGATCTCATCGATTGACATGTAACACTCACTGCTTCTTGTGTTCACATCTTGTGATAAAAAGTCTCTCCGAGCCGGGTGATGAATTGCACACCAGCTCTGCAGAGTCGAATAAATTGGCATCACTATGCTACTCTCCTTATTCCTCTTTTGTTAAGATTTTTTCCTTTTACACAGATTTCATCTGTTCCATTTGAAAATGAGATTACCGCCAGATGTGATTATTATTTATAATAAATCAGTAGAATCGTGAAGACCCTGTTGGAACAGTGTTGTGTGCAGAGTATAGACCAGGCCAAGCTTGTATTCGCTTGTTAATATATGCACCCGAGTTTATTCATTAGCTCCGCAGTGAAAGAGCTGACCCGTCAATACTAACATGGTTAACAAACACCATTCGCTGGAACTGGATTGATTGTGAAATAGCGTTGATCTTGGCAAGGCGAAGCTTGGGGAAAAATCCATTCAGCATTGACCGAGCACCAAAGACAGTGTTATCAGATCGATAGTAAGTGAGAATATTTGCTGTGCTGGCCCGCTGTGACTTACATTGTGAAATCCCCAGGCCAGGAATAGTTGAAGAATAGTTTCTACAAGGCGACTGACAAGAACTTTTGTCTATGATGATGAGGGCAGTGGGTATCCAGTTCCTGTTCACCAACAGCATCGTTGGACACCAATCAAGAACATGAACAACTTCAGTAGTTTATTTTCTGTGTGCATATGATGTAGACCATCTAGCCGTGACTCAGCTTGGTTGTGGGGTGGTGTTCGCCTTCAGGGAAGAAGAGAAACCCCTTTACCTCATCATGTTCTAAGTTCCTGTTAGCTATGAAAGAGAGAGTGAGGGGGCAACTCCACATGTTAGTTGTCTGGCTTGAGAGACAGGAAGTGTAATTCATCAGGTCACTCGCCGGAGTACAATTATAACAAAGATCAGTAGCTTCTCTTACATTCATGTAGTTCAGTTATAAAACCCGTAAAGCATTGAGGTCTAGTTTTACAGATAAGATGGTTGACATTTTGTAGAACAAATGCTCGCAGTGATAATCATAGTCATTATGGAGTTATTCAACTTTAGTTTCAGCATGCAGTCTATGGTAAAATAGAAGATAGCAGTTCTCTCGAAAGACAGTCTTTTCAACTTCGAGATTAAAGTTTCTGATCAGATGGACTTGTTCATCGTCAAACCGGTACCATTGTTGGTCGTTAGCCTTGCAGTAGGCCATGTAATGCCCTGACCCTGTGTTGTCTCCACCAATATGAACACAGGCAGCGTAGAGTGAGTACGTGTTTTCTTTCCTGACATTGGCCATATCTTCGCGATCGACTGTGGAGTCATAAGTGAATTTTGACAATTCCCAGTTACTCAATGTCACGTCTACTGGCGTGTGGATTTTGAAGACTTTCTTTGTGAATGGGTTGTAGTTGAAGCGCAGCAGCTGTATAATCAGACACTGTGGTAGTCGCCTCAGCAAGCATCGTCGGAAACCTTCAGTAAGCATCTTACTACTGGGCAGGTCCTGAGACAGCCTCGGCGCTGACAACTTGCCGGGTAGTGGAGTGGAGGACAGGAAGCAGTGAGAAGTTGTGGACGAAAGTTTCTCGAGATCCGTGGATTGTATTGGCGACATAGGGGTGAAAGCCTGATCGATGGAGTGTTTGTCAGCTGATCGAGTCCTCACCATGGGCGTAGCTGAGTTGGTGTGCTTGATAGACGCCACCTGGCACTTGTCGCATTGCAGACCGTCCCTGCCGTGCAGCCGCTCTAGGGCAGTGAACGCCTTGAGGCAGCCATTGAGATCGGTGATAGAGGTCTGGTCTGGCACTGGCAGCGAGAGGATGGTCATTGTCTGTGTGCTGGCCATGCAGGTCAGACAAGAGGAGCACATCTGCTGGTCGACGCACTGAAACGTGAACAGCTCGTCGACGATGGAGGCGTTGGCCATTTTATGATTTATCCATTCCGTATTGGCCAGATTCTGAATGGGTTCAGCTAGCGCAGGGTCAGACAAACCCTGAGCCTTGGAGATCTACAGACAGACAGACAGACAGACAGACATGAAACGATTTCATGTAGCTCTTGTTGAGGGACTGACATTGATCGACCAAATATGACTAGTGGTTACCTGATCCTTACATTCCTCCACCATCAGCCTTCTATACGGCTGAGAGATATTTCCGTAGACGACCTTCAACTTGCGTAATGTCTCATCCTGATCCAGCCTGCCATTGGCACCTACAAGCGATAAAATTGCAAGCAATGAGTGAACGAGAAGAATACAAATAAAAAAGAAGACAAGGGTGATAATCTAGTAGCCAACTTCTCCAATCACAGAAACTTGATCAAAACCAAAGTCAACAACGTCACAAGCGCACACAAAGTCATGCTGTCACACGTCACATGTTTCCTAGAGATCAACACGATAATAGATCACCATGTTAGTAGTAGTGGGGATCACGTGACTTTATATAAGATACGTGTTTTACAACTAGGACACGATCACAATGGAACGAAGGAGATGAATAGGATGGACTTACTTGAGGTAGCGTCGTTAAGGGATTCATGTAGCTCAGAGAGAAGCCAGGTGAGCAACTCGCAAGCATCCTGCTGCTGCTGGCGCTGCCTGTCAGAACTCAGCAGGTCAGGGTTGATTGAGGCGGCTGAAAACAGCAGAGCAAACAAACACCATCACCGCACACTACTTGGTAAGAAAACGAGGCAAAAAACCTGGATAGAATAAAAATCGAGTTTAATCGGTGCATTTGTGATGGGCATCATTCAGCTCAGCGGAGGTATCACAGTCCAGTGCTGTCAAGGGGGAAGGTCCAGGCTAAATATCAGTGGTTTTGTGAGGAGTCCTACGGTGTGATGGAGTAGAGACACAGTAAGATAATCGTCGCTAATGGAAACTGTAACTCAGATCACTATTTGCTATTTACATTCTAGAAGTTATGACATTTTGATGTTGATGGAGTGCAGCGTGAGACACCAAGTGTAATTGAGAGAAACTCTAGGACTGCTACTCATCCACAGACAGAGGTCATATCCATGTAAAAATATGATCCAATCATGTTTCAATCTGTGGGGTTAAAGTTCAACGAGCTATGAGACACGTATTCTGATCCACGATGGCTACTGAACTGGTTAGTTTATCATATGGCCGGTGTAGCCTAGAGCGAGAGGAGACAAACCTGCATCGATCAGGTCACCGCTGTCAATGATGCGCGGCTGCCAGTCTTTCGGCAGCACATTGATCTGCTGCGCGACGAGAGCCACGGCATCCAGGAGCTGCAGCTGCGCCCTGTCTTTACTCCGACAACACTTTATGTCCTCGGGCAGCTCGTCTGCTAGGCTTGGAGATCGCGAGACGCACTGCATCACAGAATTGAGGAAACAGAGGTTTCGGCCTGAGTTGGCCAGTCCCGGAGGTACGTTGCCATCTGATTCAACTCTGGAGAGGCCGAACAGATTCCGGACTTTGTTGCCAAAGTTCTCCAAGCTTCCGACAACACTGGTCACATGACTAGAGTCGCCATCAGCCGAGGCTGACGTGACTATATCCCTTGGATGGAGCGAGCGTCGTCGCAGATTTGTGCCACTCGGCTTAGTTCGCTTCCTCGGGTGTTCAGTCGGAACTCTCAGTTCGTACATCGCTTTCTCTTCATTATACCTGAGGGTTTTCAGCTCCTTTCCAATTGCCGAAGTATCAATGGAATTCTCATTGTTTATCAGTAGGTCTTCAGCGACTTTATGCTGCCCACTCATCATCTGGAAATTCCATTGTTTTTGTCATTAATATTATTTCATAATATTGTGCTTTACTTTCTCATGCTAGAAACTTACCTTATTAGGGCCTACATTTGCTTCAGATACAATAGCCTGCTCTCCAATTTCCTCCTGGTCTTTGAATTCTGACCAGTAGTTCTTTAGCATCTCCCAATATTGTACTAAACCAAGTTCATCAGAAAGCATAGCGGAGGCTAAGGTTGCCATCGTGAATATCCATAGTATGATGGGTGGATGATGGACGTAGTATAAAATTAATGACAGTCCGAGTAGGGCTAATGATTCGAGAAGCCAGACGAATTTCCTTTCTGATGGTGCTCTGTAAATGGACAATAGGGATTAATAGGCTACAACTGTACAAAATCATCAACTTGCTTAGACGAAATACTTACTGGCAATCAGACAGTGCAACCTTGGAAAGCTTGTCAACGCAATAGAACACAGCCAAATCCAGCAAAATGCATTTTATGGCGTCGGTGAGAAACCACAATGCTGCTGAAACTGTATGCATGACGGACATCCTTCTAAGTTTCCTGCAAATCAACACAATTTTTTAGAAACTTCAGCCTAAGCCCAGAAATCGTAATTGAGTATGCTCAATCTACAGGTACAAGGCAACTAGACGCATCTCTGCTCCGCTCAAGATTGTACAAGATTGAACGAAATGCAATTGTAAAATCCTGACGTATATTTCACATCACACTCACCTACCCGATCGGTTGACGAATATTTTGCCCTAACAGTTGTCATTCCCACACGACAGGACATAAGCCAACCAGGGATGGCATAGTAAAACATGCGAATAGAGAGGGTTCAGTTAATGAATGTAGTGTCGTGTTGTTGTTGTTACAATAAATAAATGTTGATGTTGATGAGAAGATTGAGAACTGAAATCCAACCAGAGCGCCACAGATCGCGCAAGCGCATTGATTCACAGTCGCGCATCCATTTCTTTTATTATTACTAGCTACGACCTTTCTTCCGGTGTGAGCTTTTTTCCGACGGCGAGGCACACGTGAGTGAAATGACTTTCCACTTACTAGTACAGTACTACTATTTATTTACTTGTGCTATTCCGAATTATGTGAATGACTCATGGATACCAGAGTCTTATACACGGCTCTGAATGATACAGAATCAGCTCGAAAATTTGATGAAGTTACGATGTATCAGAATGATTCGCACAAAAACTTAGTTCGATTATCATGGTAGCAAATTATAGTAGGTACTTTCATGGCATGATGTGATAGACGCCAACAGATCTGCAACCCTCTTCTTCATACTTCTACATATTCATGCAGTATGTCCTTTCTATGAGTTTTACTATCAAGACTTGCTTATTTTTATAATGGTGATCTGTAACTATTACCGTTTGATTTATTGTGTCGACAGAACAGGACCTGTTATCTAAATAATCACCGGCTGTCAGGTCCTGCTAGCCTGTTACCTAACGAAACTGGCCGCTCTCATTTAAAGGGGAGAGCTTTTGTTGATGCAATTTTAACTGCGTTGTAGAGAACTGAGCTGCATGAGGAAGAGAACTGAATAGATTTGAGTTTGGAACAGAGGTGACAGGGTACTTTCACATAGAGCATTGTTCTGCTACAGAGTGAGGGCGAGGGAGAGCGTGAGGGCGAGGGAGAGCGAGAGGGAGAGCGTGAGGGAGAGGGTGAGCGAGAGGGTGAGCGAGAGGGAGAGGGTGAGAGAGGCATTGGTACATATGGTAGTCAGCTTTGCAGGCTCAGTTATTAGTCTGTCGTTGGTTAGTGGTGCATCTGTCTAGAAGGTGTCTTTTCTTTGCGTGTCATCTGTGGGGGAGAATGGTGTCAAGTGGAGGCATCGGAACTAAGATCCACGGCGGTTGTTGAGGTTAAAACAAGAAATTCACTGCAATCGCATAAGTAGCATTCCGTTATAATAGGTCATATATAATGTATAAACATGTATATAGGTGTGTAGAAGACCTAACTATATGATATTATATTATGTATTGCATGCTATTCTTCTACATTTTAGCATGGAAGATATTACTGTCGATATCAAATTCAGTGGAGGTGCTGAGCTGTTGTTTAACAATGTAAAAAATCATGAGGTGAAGATTCCTTGTCCAAGTGGCTCTCAAATCATGATGAGTGATCTCTTAGTCTGGATCAGGGTATGAACTCCTCCGTACTATTTATTCATATCCATAGCCTAAGTTTGATAGTGCAGATCATATTTACATACTACGGCCCAAGCATCCCGCCTTCATATTATGTGGAGTTTTCGAGTTTGGATAGGTTTGCTGTATTCTCTCAGAATTACGAGTGCATCAAACTGTGTGAGGTAAAGCAAGTGCAGCATAACGTAACTCCTTGCCAAGCATAGACATATTAGGATACATTATTGACACTGCATCTGAACGCCACAAGAAATTAATGCCTATGGGTTTCCTCAACATTGTCTCAACTCTGAGATAATGCAGTGAAATTTTTTGAAATAAATCTAAAGCTCTCTTCCATCTCTAAAGTCCATTTCATAGCCGTTTAGCTTTAGCTTGACATTAGATATTAGTTGCAAATTTTGGAGTTGTCTCCTCTACAACTATAAAAAATACCACCAACCGCAAGCAACTCTCAGCCTAGCATAGGCAGTAAGCAAGTCCCAACTAGTGACGGGTTCAATATCAGAATTCGATATTTGTCATCTCGATATTGGAAAACCCTGGAAAACTTACATATCAAAATATCAACTTAATCGTATCAGATGCATTGTCAGCATATGATTATACATTCAAATAATTGAAATTATCAAATAAAAAAATTATTTGAGGTTAGTAAAAACCGATTTATGACTTTTTAATGCATGTGTGCTAGCAAAATTTATCTCTGGCACTAATATTGTACAGCTTCCGTTCAGTATATTGATTTATCGAGACGACAACTCCAAAGATAAATTAATATCAACATTTGCACTCGGAGCCCATCCCTGGTCCCATCAACTCAAAATTTGATATCATTTTCTGCCCAGTGTAACGTACTGACCTTTGAAACTCCATAAGAAAACAGGTCATGTGATGATGGGGTTGACGAACTCCTCTCTCAGGTGGATACAGCCACATGATGACCATTTCAACTTGTGAATGAGATATTAGATGCTCAAGCTATCTTCTACAGCCTCTATTGTTAAACAAAATTTTTCCTCATCATGACAGAAGAAGCCATAATGAGATATATACCCACAAGAATTGAGCTAGATTTGGGCCATGCGTCAACTATAGCATGTGGGGATTGTGATGGCTAAGAACTCTTGTCTGATCAATAACTTATTTTGGACAAAAGATGGTGGATTTACGAACCTGCCAATGCTCTGGCCTGACATAGATCTGTTCAAAACTGACCTCTGGTCTTGTAGCCTTCATTCATATCTGTTTCACCCACAAGTAGATAGTGGGATATATGCGAACTATGGTGAACGCAGGTTGGTAACCTAGGATGTGTAGTGGGCTTGTATCAGAAGTCTACTTCTAATATACAATACAAAACAATACTTGGGACTTGCAGTTTTCGGTTTCAATACCAGCTGTCCAATACTTTCGATGGTCAAAATGGTGCCGTTTGATATTTTTTTGTCACTAGTCTTCCCTGTGAATCATCTGCACGTGTAGAAACAAATCACTGTATCGACTTGATTTAGCAGACATCGAAGTTCTGTATTGGAAATATTTAATTTCTCCTGTATTTCAGTATCTGTATCATCATGCCTGTTCTAGTACCACTTGAGCCCCATTGCGCTGTATGCAGTTGTGTTGTGAACCTTTGTAGCACTGTGTAACAAGTCAATAGTTTTCAGTTGTGTCTATAGAGTAATGTATTTCTGTTCTAGGATAACCTATTGCAAGGGAGACCAGATTTGTTTATGCAAGGTAACACAGTACGACCTGGTATCTTGGTGCTCATTAATGACACTGACTGGCTGCTCGCTGGAGAGCTCAACTACCCCATTCAGCAAAATGACAAGATTGTCTTTATATCTACTCTCCATGGAGGCTGACCCACACACCGAGTGGAATGCTGGAAATCGGGAAGATATAAATGAACAGTATAGCATCTATGTTGCCACACTATTTAGGTCATGCTCTATATGTAAACCTAATAGTAGGTCTTCATTCAAACGCTGGCGGTATTTCTACTCCGTCGAGAATTAGACTGTGTATGATTCCCTCCCTTCTTTTTCCGCTGCTTACAGCCTTGATACACGCTTCATGATTTCCTATGGTAAAATGCGTCTCAGTGCCGTCATCTGTGAATTCACCCTAGAGAACAGAAACGAAACAGCATGAATACAAAATCAGTATGTCAGTTACTTACACCATCATTTTGGATCACTCACTGTGGTCTCAACTTTGGTGCCGTTCACCCAAATATCCAACGTGTCTTTTTCTGGAATAACATGAGGTATATCAGTGAATCAAGAATTATGTTAGTATATCAGTGCTCATGTTCAGTTGCCACCAGAGGGGGTTATACTCCTATAGGAGGATAAGTTCTATTGTTGCTATATGTATATGCATATGAGATGGATGATGTACCGAGGACCACTCTTGTCATCTTCCCATCAACTGGACAACACCAAGTGTTCTGGATCTTTGATCTGCTTTCCGTGAATTTCTCCAAGGGTTTACCAGCAACCTCGAGGCTGTACTCATATGTGAAGCCGTCTGCAGCTTGGATGAGTATAGTGCAGCTAACATTCTTCTTGCCAATTACGAAATGCTCCACTCCCACCAGTTTGAACATCCAATCCTCTCTGTAGATTTCCTAGATTAATCAATGCAAGCCACCACTAGCTTTTGTTTCTTCATAAGAAAAAGGCGTTCTAATATTGCATTACTCTAGCATACATTTCCGTTCACTCTGATGACGCGTTTGCCCGTTGTAGTCCCATGTTCGAACTCGATAAAGTGAACGCCATCACTTAGGGGTACCTGCCATTGTGCCACTAAATCACTTGACGCCATTTACTTCAGAATCTAAAATGTACACCAGCATGAAAATTGTGCATGCTTTCATATTCCATTCGCAGCTTCATGTACAGTAATTATTAAACTTGGATCGAATCGACTTCTAATGCAACGAAGGCCACAAGGCATGCGTGCATTCACCAATGAACCCATGACTTGGGTGTCGTTGCCGGTATTTGCAAAAACTGAGCTGTATCGTGCGATCGAATACACGAGAAGAAGAGACCAAGACTAATTCGATGACTTACAGGTTGGAGTGGAGGTCCGTTGATCTAAAGCTGTATCAACGTATAGTGAAAATGCAGCTGTGTTGCCAGAGAAGCCAAAATTCTAGGATTTGCGACTTAGCCTCGTACACCAAATTATCAGTAATCAAAACAATTCTGTCCAGTTGTAACACATGAGTAAGATTTTAAATGTATTTAAAAATATTTTATTACCTACAGATAAAAAATAAGACGATTCTATTGCTGTTTTAAAAATTGGGTTTTTTCAGAGAGCATTTTCGCTGTGCGTTTTCGCAACTATAGTCAAGGAATCTACCAATCAACGAAAAGTACGAGTAGCATGTCATACTTTTCAAAGCCGTATGCGGCTCTGAAACTCTTGTCACGGTAAGAAACGAAGCTACGAACGTGTGACTCTCCAATCGACTTCGACTGGAGAACTACCGCATATTACTGTCTGCCTGATTCTTCATGTTTTAACAAGTTTCGCTAGCTTATTTGCGATTTCTAACGCTGTTTGATCCCTACATAGACAAACTGTGAATACAGATGATTATATCTGAGTACCAACCCTTAGGCTCGTCATGAAAGCGACTACAGTTGTGAAGGTAGTCTTTGGACGCCTGCTTCTACCTCTGTCACTTATTACTGGCAAGTATCTCATCTCTCTCGTCAGAATCCAACTTTAAGAAGATCTCATAACCTTCTATGAGCTGTTCTCAAATCATCTAACTGCTGTATTCTCGTTGTAGCTTCTTTGCTCAAGCAAAATGTCATCTCCTTGGTGTACTTTTTGCTCCTTGTCATATCACCACTTGTCCCTACACCATCTTTAGTCTTCGATGGTGAGTCAATGTCATGTGATAATTTGCAGTTAGAGACATCTTCATTTCTCCTTGTACCTTTCCATTCTCTCGACAGGTCCATTCAGAGCTTACCTGATCACAGTTCTAGTATACAGCGTGCTGGTGTGCTTGGGCCATCTAAGTTTCCAGCTCTACATGATTATATATGCTGTGATACATCATGAGAAGTATGGCGACGTTATCTCTGAGTGTAAGTTATCACATTCCTATTTCATTCATGGCATTCTGTTAGTGACGACATAAGCAGCAGCAGCAACACCAGCAACGTTCCAACTTGTATGTAGAGTAGCCAATTAGATGGAGGGGGCTGACAATATTTAGGTAGGCCAACATGTGACCTACTACATGCATGTATTTGTCATGTGGTCACATGTGCCCTGAGAACAATAGATCTCTGAGGTGGAAATAAATAATGCAGAGGCTTTTGTGTATTGTAAACCACCATGAATTCCTGCTTGCTGCTAATCTAGGATTCATATTCAGATGTTACCTTGCCACCCGACCCGCTTGGCATTCAGGTAGATAAATATCTAATCCAATCAGAAACATACATCCATCACTGCTGCTACCACTCATACATGCCTTGTATAGCTCTCAACTAGCAAATGGAGTGTCCTTCCACTGAGATAGGCTTCGACAACTGCAGGTCCGCACTAATGCGCTAGCGAAAATTAGGCTGGCATAATTATGAAATCTACCTGCATATGGTTTCATGGTTCAAAGAGTTTGCTAGATATAGCACCGCTCCCAAAACTCCCACTACAACATCCTGGGTTGGTACATATCACTTCTCAAATACATGTACCCTTCCCTTCGTCTCCATCTGCTTTGCCTTCCCTTCCCTCTACATCTCTCCCCTACTCAGTACCTCCTCTACTCCTTACCTCTCCTCTACTCCATGTCTCTCCTACTCAGTACCTCTCCCCTCCTGGGTGCCTCTCTCTATCTGCCCTGGTACCTCATCCGTGTGGGTGTGACTTCATCACCAGTCTGTAATCAATGATTCAGTGGTATATGAGACCAGTGGGTTCGCAGTTTAGCAGTCTGTATGAGGCAATGAAATTCCAGTGAGACTCACCTCCGGTATTTACATAACATCAGTCTGATCGAGAGATGACCGGCTGTGGTTGCCAGTGGTTGCCAGTGGCTGCTAGTTGTTGCTCAGTTCTTCCAAGGTTTCTTCCCAGGTTGAGCGTGTTTCCTAATTGTTGGGTACACATGTTGCTGAAGAGAGGAAATGGTATTCTGGTAAATTCTGCCGGTATTACTAGGCTTTATGGACCAGTAGATCAGCTTCACTTGGACTTACTGCTCTCTGCTGCAGAGCGTTTTCATATTCACAGATTCTCACCTGCTGCCAGCTAAATTGTGTCCTGTTCAGATTTTAACATTAGCTTCTGAAATACACTTACACATACGTACAATGCATGCACATGTATGTACGCATTATAATCAGCACCCGTGTATAACTCCTCCTATCCATGGAACACTGTTCCGGAGTATTTTTGTCAGCGACACTCCTGAATAGAATACCCTCATGGTCGCTAGTTGCCTACGAATAGCAGTGTTTCATAGGAGCACTATGTGTTCAAGTCCTATATATGTAGGCTCTCCGAGTATTTCCAGCACCCTCCAGTATTTAGGCTGAAAATTCAGGGTCAAAATTGCTATTTTTGGTTTCGTAATGGTCTCCTGTGGCTTATTAGATCGATCTTCCTGAGCTGGGCTCAAGTCTAGCAGAGTTGTAGCTGTAGGGGGATACGGGCTTTAAACTTACTTTTCAAAGTTGGGGGGGGAACGTGATCTCCAGTATTTCTAGCCTGTCAAGCTGACAGGTACTGTTGTCAGCCAGTGTAGTTTAGCTGTCAGTAAAGCTGATCACTTTCAGTCTCAGGTTAGTTTTCGCGGTAAACACAGCCGATAATTTGTTGTGGAGAGCTGTATGATTGATGGTAAGCTATAGAATCAGAGATGATCTCTGATAGAATCCTATACAGGTCCGCTGTATATATCTGTACAGGCTATAGTCACAGCATCAATTAACATCATTGTAGCGAGTTCACGCTTGGATCATTCGCTATATGTGTTATCAATGATACCCTTCACCCCATCTCATCAGATATAGAACTACATTACACAGCCTGGATAGCCACATCCACCTCCAGGCTCACCCAGCGTCAGTAATGCTACCAGAGATCTCTGATAATACACAGTCATACTACCACATGTCACCTGTCTTGTCCACCTGTCTGTCTATCATTATGCTGCAATGGGGGTAGGGAGTGCCGGCTCTACTAGAAAAATCATCTGTGGGTCTGAAATATTCAAGCGAGTGAACTACCTAATGGAGCAATACTGCCTGTGGCTCGTGTGCCATCTGTTGGCCCATTGTTATTCCCTCTCTTGCACCAATGCATCTATGCAATCTGTCTATGCACTTATATATCTATGTGTCAGTGTATCTATGCGCTGATATATCTATGCATCAATATATCTATTTCCCAATAATTATAGTGGAATTTTTATTATCTTGAAGCATGAAACTATCGCTAGTTGCAGAAGCGTAGTCAGATTTCTACTAGGATTGCCCTGAGGCTGCACACGGCTATGATCTCTAGTAATTACAGCTGTATATCATAGCCATTAGCTGAAGATCACTCCAGAGATCTCCAAATCCAGGAATCTCAGATATCTCTCTTGTCTCCGGGTCAAAGGTCGCTTGAATAACCACATTTTTCTCAACCTCTGTTCACTGCAGTCATCAGCTGAATGCAATCAGATATCCAGGATCCGGGATGTAATGCTGTTTGTCAGTGAGTCTCTACTGAATAGTGGATTTCGCAGTTGCAGAGTGATGGCAAAAAATTACTGGATTGACTGCAGGTTCAATAGAGAGGCGTTTTTTCATATCGATGCGACTGCAAGTCAGCGGAAATGCTTTGTACATGATTCGCTAGGAATATGTTATAGATGGGCCCAAACTGCATGTACATGTAGATCAGTTATGTCTCCTATTGTACCAACTCTTCTATAGTCTGAGCACCTGTACATTTGGAGTATGGAGGCTTTATCCTCC
>ERZ1740065.1795-NODE-1795-length-13120-cov-5.630080_pt1 | contig 13120 bp, 11 predicted proteins | sample MGYA00581738_ERZ1740065 | MGnify/ENA primary metagenome ERZ1740065 (study PRJEB43018, sample SAMN04849749) | marine metagenome | isolation source: floating plastic debris | place: Pacific Ocean | collected 2008-09-01 | study: EMG produced TPA metagenomics... | reverse complement strand
AACCTCAGCCCCCCGCTGCGCGTGACCGAAACGCGGATCGGCCATGTCGATCAAGGGAAAGACCTCAGCCGCTGGGCGATCAATCTCGACCTCAGCCTCAAACTCAATGGGACCTTCGATCAAGCGTCTATTCTTGTTGAAACCGAACATGGGGCTCGCTCCTCGTCTGTGACGTCACAAGCGGAGGCTTACGCAGAAGAGACCTAACACAGCGTGACACTGGCCTGCGAAATCCGTTGCTGGCTGGGCGGGTCAGGGCGTAACGTCGACCGTTTCATAGACCGGGGTGCCACCGGTCAGATGCGCCTCGACGAAGTCAAAGGTTAGCTCGTGCAGCGTCTGGCCATTGACCTCGTTCACGTCGATCCCCGTGGCTCGCCCGCCATGGCCTGCGCCAATGACTGTGTAGAAGGAATGCGAGACGCCCACGGTTTGCGCTTGGTTCGTAAGGTTGACCGCTTCTTGGTAGTCAACCGTGTTGTCCTGTGTCCCGTGGATCACAAGAAAGGGCGCTTCGGCCACCTCCAGATCGCTCGCGCGCAGCAGCGCTCCCCAATAGTCGATCACCACGGCGGGTTCGGGCCGATCAATCCCGAATTGGTTGAGGCCATAGGCGACTTGCAGCACGGTGAATGCACCCGCCGAAGAGCCCCAATAGGCAAGGCGGCTGGTATCAGTGCAAAAGGTGTCCTGATTGTCGCGCAGGAAATTGAGGGCAGTGACTGTATCTTCAAACGCCGCCGCGATCGCGTCCAGGCGCGGATCGGTCGCATCGCCGAACCCATCGGCGAGGACATCGTCCACCACCGCGACATATTCGGCCGAGGGCAAGGGGTCATCGGGATCGAGCCGATAATTGATCGAAACGAAGTTGAACCCACGCGCGTTCATCTGCTCGGCCCGGAACAGCGCGTTTCCGCTGACTTTGTCGCCGCCGGTAAAGCCGCCGCCATGGACGAACAGCACAAGCGGGCGCGGGCTCGCGCAGGGCTCGTCCGGTTCGTATAGGTCGAGCAGCAGCGGGATGGACCCGCTTGAGGTAGCGCCTACGCCGTATTGAATGTCGCTTGTCACCCTTTGGGACGTCCCGGTGGGCGTTGGTGTGGGCGTTGGGCTGGGAGAAGGGCTGGGGGATGGCGTGGGTGAGGGCACGCTCACGGGCGCCGCGTTTGAGGCTACGGAGGCATCATCGCCACCGCAGCCTGCCATTGCGATGAGGGCCACACTGGCTATCAGCGCGCGGCGGTGTTTTGGGCTCTGCATGATACGCACTCTCCTCTGTCTCGCCTCAACGTTTAGCGGGAAGAATTTGAAGAGCGCGTCACAGATTGTGCCGCTTTGCACCGATTAATCTCGCTTAACCTTTGTGAGCGCGCGGGCGAGGTTCACAAATTCCGCCACGCTCAGCGTCTCTGCGCGGCGGGTCTCTTCGACCCCCACCGTTTGCAGCGCCTCGAGCGCGCCGGGCACGGATTTCAGGCTTTGGCGCAGCATCTTGCGGCGCTGGCCGAATGCGGCGGCCGTCAGCCGGGATAAGGTGGCCGGTGCGACGCCTTCGGACGCGGCGGCGGGGGTGAGGTGGACAATCGCGCTCATCACTTTGGGCGGCGGGGTGAAGGCGCTGCGGTGGACCTTTAGGGCCAGTTTGGCGGTCGAGCGCCACTGCGCGAGCACGGCAAGGCGTCCATAGGCGGTTGTGCCGGGCTGTGCGACGATCCGGTCGGCGACCTCGCGCTGGAACATCAGCGTGAGCGAGCGCCAAAGCGGGGGCCACACCGCGCTTTCGAGCCAATTGGTGAACAGAGCCGTGCCGACATTATAGGGCAGGTTGGAGACGACGTGGAACGGCTCGCCCTGCATCAGCGCCGCGTGGTCGAGCGTCATTGCATCGCCTTCGATAACGCGGAGCTGCCCCGGGAACGCTTCGCCAAGTTCCGCCAGAGCGGGCAAACAGCGTGTGTCCATCTCGATCGCGGTGACGCACGCCCCGGCGCGCAGCAAAGCGCGGGTAAGACCACCGGGGCCGGGCCCGACTTCCAGCGCACGCGCGCCAGACAGGTCGCCGGGAATGGCGGCGATGCGGGCAAGCAATTGCTCATCCAGAAGGAAGTTCTGCCCCAGCGCTTTGGACGCGGAGAGGCCGTGGCGCGCGATCACCTCGCGAAGGGGTGGAAGGTCTGGCGTGTTAGCCATGCGCCGGGATTGCGGCGCGCTGCGCGGCGCAGGCGCTCGCCATCCGGATCGCCGCGATCATCGCGCCGGGATCGGCCACGCGCTTGCCAGCGATGTCGAAAGCGGTGCCGTGGTCGGGCGATGTTCGGATGATCGGCAGACCAAGCGTGACGTTCACCCCTTCATCAACTTCCAAAGCTTTGAGCGGGATAAGCGCCTGATCATGGTACATGCACATGGCCGCGTCATACCCCTTACGCGCCCTTGGCATAAACAGGGCGTCCCCGGGGATGGGGCCTGTCACGTTAATCCCTTCAGCGCGCAGAGCCTTGATCGCGGGCGCAATGATCCGCGCCTCTTCGTCGCCAAACTGGCCGTTCTCGCCCGCATGAGGGTTGAGCGCGGCGATTGCGAGACGCGGCTTTCCGAGCCCGAAATCGCGGATAAGCGAAACATGCGTGACAACCGCCTTGTGGATGATCAGCTCGGTCGTGAGGCGATCTGGCACTTGAGATAAGGCGCAATGCACGGTGATCGGCACCGTCCGTAGGCTTGGTCCAGCCAGCATCATGACCGCGTCTTCCGGTCGACGCCCGCACGCATCGGCAAGAAATTCGGTTTGACCGGGAAAGCCAAAGCCAATGGCGGTCAATTCCGTCTTGGCCACGGGCGCGGTCACTATGCCGGCGACTTCGCCGCGCAGCGCCATCTGGGTTGCCCAGCTAAGCGAGGTTCGCGCCACACGCGCGCCATCGGGCGAAGGGGTGCCGGGTGTGTAGTCGACATCAAGTCCGGCCAGACCCGGCAGCCCTGCGTTACACGCCAACCGCGCCTCGCTTGCCTGCGCAATCGGGACGAGCGGGCAATCAAGCCCGCGCATCTTCGCGGCCGCGCGCAGAATATCAAGACCGCCCACGGCAAAGAAGGGATGCGCAAGGTTGCGATCGGTGTTGAGAGCGCTCCACGCCGCGACGATCAGTTCCGGTCCGATGCCCGACGGATCGCCCAGCGCCACGGCCAGCGCCGCGTCGGGCGCGAGGGGAGGCGGTGCGGGGTTGTGCGAGCGTGGGACTGTCAATTGTATTCGATATAGGCGTCGTTGCGCAGATCGCGCAGGTAGCGTTGGGCGCGCTTGTTGATCTTCTCTTCTTCCATCTGGCGCTCAATCGATGCGAAGGTTGGCGCGTTGGCCGGGCCCGGATCGTCTCGACCGCACAGCATCAGAACCCGCACACCCTCTTGGGGTGAACCAAACGCGGGCGTTGTCTGGCCGATCTGCAATTGCAGAATCAGGTTCTGCAGCGCTTCTGGCAATTGCCGCGCCTGAATTTGATCGTTTGCCACCACGCTTGCGCCGATCGCCTGACTGGCGCCATCGGCGTCCGCGCAACCGCGCAATCCCTGAATGTAAGTGGTGAATTGTTCAATCTTGGCGTCGGCTTCCTCTTGCGAGATACCAGGCTGGAACGCGACCGAGATTTGCTTGAGGCTGAGCACGGCGTCGCGTGGGTCCGTGGTCAAGACCTGGCGGCGGTCAATCAGGTAAAGGATCGAAAACCCGCCTGGGATCTCAATCGGTCCGACCAGCTGTCCGGGCTGCATGGTTTGCGCAGCGTTGGCGAGGACAGGCGGGAGCTGGGCTAGTCGCAACCACCCCAAGTCGCCGCCGACCGCGGCCGTGGAGGCTTCTGAAAACTGACGCGCGTAAGCAACAAAGCTGCCACCCTGTCGCAGCTGTTCGACAATCCGCTGAGCGTTCTGCAAGACGGCCTGACGGTTCTCAATCGTGGCTGAGAGGTAGATTTCGCCCAGCCGATGCTCTTCGGTGCCGCGCGATTCCTCCAGGCGTTTGAGGACTTCGTTGACCTCTTCTGCGGCGACATTGACAAACGGATTGACGTTACGGCGCAGCAGGTTGTCCCAGGCCAATTCCCCCTCAATCTGGCGCTGCAGCGCAAATGGCGAGGAATTGATGGAGTAGAGATATTCATCCATCTTCTTGGGATCTTGAGGGAAGTTCTGGGCAGCAAGCTGGTTGTAGGTCTGCATGATCTGCGCGCGCTCAACCCTCATCTCAAGGGCTTCGGACGCCTGGATCTTGAGCGTTTCATCAATCAGATTGCGCAGCACCTGGATGCGCAGACGCCGCAGCTCTTCCTCTGAAACATCCGCGTCCGCGGCAGAGGTAACCAGCGCGACGCGCTGATTAACATCGGTGCCGGTGATCACAAATCCGTTCACCACCGCGGTGGCGCTGCGCATATTGGGGTTGTCGTTGCCGATGATGTTGATCTCATCCGGAAGGCCGAGCGGGTTATCGGTTGTGGGTTTGGCAACCGTTTGCGCGGATACCGCCATAGGCGCTGCGCCAAGGGCGATCAGGCCAGCGACGCCCAGAGCGCCAAGCGATTTAACGATAGCTTTCAAAGTCACGTTCCTGTCCCGAATGTCTCGTCCAATATTCCAATGCGCGGCCCCTTTCGCGCATCGAAGCGGTGTCGTCCCCTGTTGGCTGTCTTCGGTGTTCAGCGTGAGGCTGTAAGCCGCGCGATCTGAACAGGCGCTTAGCCAAGCAACGCCTCGAGAGCGGTTCCATTAGCGCCTTTTTAGTCTCATGCCAACGCCTGGTGAACGCGCGGCTTCGGAGTGTGCAAAAGCGGTGCAGGTGCGCGCGTACGCTCAGTTAAAGCCGATATTGCGCAACGCGAAGAAGACCTGGAAGGAATTGCCGCGCGCCGCATCGCCGGCCGTGATGTAATCACGCCGCCACGTGAAGCCGAATTCAATGCAATCGTCGTCATAGGCGACCCCGAGCCGGGTGCGGATCGGTTCAAAGCCGTCAGGCTGGAAGACCGGATCCTCTTCCGCGCTTGTCAAGTTGAAGACGCCCGAACCAAACGCGGACCAATTGCGATCAAACGCCACGCGCGCGGCGGCGCGGACTTCCTCGCGGTCCTGCAAATCTTCCACCTCGGTGATGTCGCGGTTCAAGCGCAGATAGCCCACTTCCACATAGGTGCGCTTTGAACCGACTGCGGCGTCAATCTCGTTGCGACGCACCGCGAGATTGTCTTTGTCGAGGCGAAAGCGATGGGTGAACTGGATAAAGTCGCGCAATCGGACTTCGGAACGCCCGACAAAGTCGGACACGCGCTCGGAAAGACCGGTGCCATCGGGGAAAATGTCGCGATCCGCGTCAAAGCGATAGGACTGGCCAACATTGGTCTTTACCCGCCATCCCGGTTTGGACAGCTCCCAATCGATGCCCCAGGTGATGCGCGCGCCGTCTTCAACCCGGTCGTATCCGGGAAAGCGGTTAAGCGCGAAGAGATTGGAATCCTCCAGATCGATCGCGCGCGCGTCTTCGTTGGGCACATCGAGGTTGCGAATGGTGGGTGTTGCGACGAACTGGACGCGCGGCGTCAGCACCTGCGTGCCTCCAAAGGCGTTGCTCACAAATGGCCATTCGACATCGATCGCGCCCAGAGCGATGGCTCGTCCGGTCCAGCCTTCGTTGCCGCGATAGATTTCCGTCTGGGTGGAGAGCGTGTCGCGCGTGTAATAGACATCGCCGCGCGCGAGCGCGCTGAAGGTTACGATTTGGCCCCAATCGGTGAGCGTGCGCAGGTCCCAACGCGCGCCAGCAAAGGCGCGCTGCGTGTCTTGGCCATCTTCGCGCACCAAGCTTAGCGTGTTTGCCTGCAACTGCACATTGCCGCTGAGCACCGGGTCTTCAAGGTTATAGCGGTAATCAAAGGCGGGGATCGCCACAGGGATCTGGCCTTGTTCCGCGTTGATCCGCAGCGTTTGAGTCGCCCATCCGGCAAGACTCAGATAGGAATTGTTGTCGATCCGCTCCAGATTGATGGTCGAGCGCAAACGGTCGTCGCGGCTGATATCGTAGCGCCGCAGAAAGGTGCGATCGCTGGCCAGGCGGACCGAGCCGGTGAGGCTCCATTCCGGCGAGAATTGAAAGCGGCCATTGGCGAACAGGTAACCGCGAGGGTCGCTTTCTTCGGTCGTGGTGGTTCCGGTGAGATTGGACACGCGGCTTGACGCGGTCGCGTAGCCGGTGATCTGGTACGCGCCCTTTTCGGTAAGATGGCGCCACGTCGCGGAGGCCATCGGGGCGACGTCGCTGTAGACATTCGCGCCCAGCGTCAGATCCTGGTTTTCGGCGATCCGCCAGTAATACTGGCCGGACACCTCGACCCCGTTCACATTGGTGACGCGAAAGTTGGGACTGACGAAGCCGGTCTCGGCTCGGCCATCGGTGCGGATGGTAAGGCCTGGGAGTGGAAGCAGGCGTTGGCCAAACAGTTCCAGCATCGCGCCTTCGAACCCGACCTTGTTGGTTGCCGGGTCGAATTCGACGCGGTCGGCGGTGATCCGCCAGCTGGGATTTTTGTCACAGCCTTGCTCGTCCGAGACCGCGCACGCAGTGTAGGCGGCATCGGCCAGCAGCACTGTCCCGTTCTGCCCACGCGTCGCGGATTGAGCGGCCAATCGCCCGCCAGCGCGAAGGGCGATCAACAACCGGTCCATCGCGCCCGCTTCAAACGTATCGGTCAGCTCGACAGCGTCTGTGTAAAGGACGTTCCCGCCCTCATCGACCAGCCGGATATTGCCAGCGGCGTAAATGCGTCCCTCGGCGCGCACCCAAACAACTTCGTCAGCGCGGACCGAACGATCCCCGCTGCGCAGCACAACATTGCCGCGCGCAAGGACCGTGTCCTTCGCGTTGTCATAAGCGAGCTGCTCAGCCTCGAACTGAACCTCTTGCGGGCGCGCGGATTGATCGGATCGATCGGATTGCGAGGGTTGAAGGGCGGCCCCTGCGGGCGGAGCGGCTTGCGCGTCGTCCGCGCTTGCCTGCGTCACCGCCAAACCGGGATCAAGCCCATAGGCTGGTGCGCTTACCATTGGCGCGCCGCTCACCAGCGTTGCGGAAAGAGCGAACCGAGACACGCGAGCAACCCGCGCGCGCTTCAACAAACGCGGTTTCGGCGCAAATCTGGTCCCTCCCGACATGGCTTGCCTATTGCACCGCTCGCGCCTAATCGCAATCGCCATTAGCAGCCCTTTCCCGGCCTCTTTTGCGCCGTTCGTGCATTGGCTCAAGACACACACGCCGCGCGCCATCCGCCCGGCGTTACGAAGAGGAATTCATGCAGATCCAATTCGCCAGTTCGGCTCCGGCCACCGTTCGTCTTATGGCTCGGATTGTGAACCAGAACGATACGCCCGACGATCTGGATGCGGCGCTGATTGATGGCGCCAAGGCGGCGCGCTTTGCAGGGCGCGCCGGGCAAGTGTTCGAACACTTCACAATGACTGAGGGCACGCTGACGCGGGTGGCGTTGGCGGGCGCTGGCGAAGTCGATGCCGACGCGCGCGCGCTCAATGTCGAAAAGGCCGGCGGGGCGCTCACCGCCCGATACCTCACGTCCGGCGAGACCGAGATGGTGCTGGATCTGGGCCACGCCGATTTCTCAGGCGAGGAAGCGGCGGGCGCGCTCTTGGGAATGCAGCTGCGATCGTGGCGCTTTGACGAATACCGAACCAAGCTGGCCGCGGAAAAACGCGCCTCGCTTGAGAGCGTGCATGTCATAAACGCGCCCGCGGGCACACAAGAGGCCTGGGAGCGCGCCTCGGCCCTGGCTGAGGGCGTTGCCTTTACCAAGCATCTCGTCACGCTTCCGGCGAATATCCTTTACCCCGAAACCTTTGTCGCTCTTTGTGAAGAGGCTTTCAAAGGCACAGGCGCTGAGATCACCGTGCTTGATGAACCCGCCATGGAAGAGCTTGGCATGGGCGCTCTGCTGGGCGTTGGACAGGGTTCGCGGCGCGAATCGCGCCTGTTGGCGATCCGCTGGGACGGCGGAGAAGAGGGCGAGCGCCCCACCGCTTTCGTGGGCAAGGGCGTCACTTTTGACACTGGTGGTATCTCTTTAAAGCCGCCGCCGGGCATGGAAGACATGAAGTGGGACATGGGCGGTGCCGGCGCTGTCGCTGGCGGGATGCTCGCGCTGGTCAAGCGCCGCGCCAAGGCCAATATCATCGCGGTGATGGGTCTTGTCGAAAACATGCCTGATGGCAACGCGCAGCGCCCGGGCGACGTTGTGACCACGATGAGCGGGCAAACTGTCGAAGTGCTCAACACCGATGCCGAAGGGCGCCTTGTTTTGTGCGACGCGCTCCATTGGGTTCAGGAGGCGCACAATCCCGCTCGGATCGTCGATTTTGCAACGCTGACGGGCGCGATGATCATTGCGCTGGGCCATGACCATGGCGGCGTGTTCTCCAACGACGACGAACTGGCAGAACAGCTGCTAAGCGCGGGCTTGAGCACGGGTGACAAGCTGTGGCGCATGCCGCTTGGGCCCGCTTATGACAAGCTGATCGACTCGCCGATTGCGGACATCAAGAATGTCGGCCCGCGCCCCGCCGGATCGATCACCGCGGCGCAGTTCCTGGGGCGCTTTGTCAAGAACGGCACGCCCTGGGCGCATTGCGATATTGCTGGCACGGTCTGGTCAGAAAAGCCCGGCCACGCGCATGAGAAAGGCGCAACGGGATGGGGTGCAAGGCTGATTGACCGGATCGTCGCAGACAATTTCGAAGGTTAAGGCGCGCGCATCGTGCCCAAGAGGCGCAAGAAGTCCGATCTTCCCACCAAAATCTGCGCCGCCTGCGGCTTGCCCTTTGCCTGGCGCAAGAAATGGGAGCGCGACTGGCACAATGTGCGCTATTGCTCGGATCGCTGCCGCCGCTCGCGCAAGGCTTGACACGCAGTGTGCAGCCGGGCGCATAGGGCGCGTATGAAGATCGATTTCTGGCAGCTCTCGCACGACCCGGTCGAAAAGGTTACCGCTCTGATCGCGCAGCGCGTGCTGGATCAGGGCGAAAGACTGTTGGTCGTGAGCGCCCAGGCTGAGCAGCGCGCGGCGATTGCCAAAGGGTTGTGGCAGGCGGGACCTGAAACCTTCCTCGCAAATGGCGAAGCCAGCGCTGCGGGGGCCGAGCGTCAGCCGATTCTGTTATCCGATGCGGTCGAGGCGGCTAATGGCGCCACCCATGCCATTCTGGCCGACGGCACCTATCGCGAGGCGCCCGAATTTGCGCGCGTCTTTCTGCTCTTCAATGAGGCCACTCTTGAGCACGCCCGCCAGACCTGGAAAGCGCTTTCGGATCGCGAGGGGTTGGAGCGCGCCTTTTTTCGCCAGGATGGCGGGAAATGGGTGAAGGTCGCCTGACCGCTTGCGCTTGCCGCTGCGATAGGGGACACTGACCAATGGATTGGGAGAGACCATCATGCGTGTGATGTTTGCGCTTACCGCGCCGTTCGTTTTGGGGTTGACCGCGTGCGGCGCTGAGACCTCGGGAACCTTGACCGGCGAAGAGGGTGAAGAGGGCGAATACTCCATCAACCGCGAGACCGGTGAAACAACAGCGACGATCGAAACCGATGAGGGCACCGCGACTTTGCGATCCGGCTCCGATGTTCCCGTCGATCTCCCGGCGGGCTTCACGCTGTATCCGGGGGCGCAAGTGGTCACCAACACGGTTGTAAAACAAGGCGTTGGCTCGGGTGTTCTGTTGACGATGTCGAGCGAGGACAGCGCAGAAGACATCGCGGCTTTCTACAAGGCGCAGGCGGAGGACGCCGGGATCGCCATTGAGATGGAGATGTCGGTCAACGAGGGCAAGATCATTGGCGGTCAGTCGCCGGACGGGCTCACCTTCTCCATCGTGGCCACACCCGAAGGCGCCGGAACGACCGCTCAGTTGACGGTGGGAAACCAACCCTCCTAAAGGCGCCGCGCTGATCTGTTGGGCCGCTCGTTTCTGGTGGTTTCAATCGAAACTTGAATTGGGAAGGCGCGGGGGCTAGGGGCCGCGCGAAACCTCTTCCCCTGCGCGCTGGCGCATTCAATCAAGGACACCCTGCCATGGCGGGCACCCGCACTTTCTCAATCATCAAGCCTGACGCGACGCGTCGCAATCTGACCGGCGCGGTCACCGCGATGCTGGAAGAAGCGGGCCTGCGGGTTGTCGCATCAAAGCGTATCCATATGACCAAGGATCAGGCTGAAGGCTTCTACGCCGTGCACGCCGAGCGCCCGTTTTTTGGAGAACTCGTCGAATTCATGATGAGCGAGCCGGTGGTCGTGCAGGTGCTCGAAGGCGAAGACGCTGTCGCCAAGAATCGCGAAATCATGGGCGCCACCAACCCCGCCGACGCCGACGAAGGCACGATCCGCAAGACCCATGCGCTCTCGATCGGCGAAAACACCGTCCACGGCTCGGACAGCGAGGAAAACGCGGCGATTGAGATCGCCTTCTTCTTCAGCGACGACGAGATCGTCGGCTGAACGCGTCTCCTGCGTCAGGATGATCAAGGGGCTGTCCACAGGGGCGGCCCTTTTTCTTAGGCGCGTGCAAAACCGGAAAGCTGCGCCGCGTGCGCGCGGTGGCTGCCCGTTTGGCTTTGCGCGCTAACTCGGCGCATGGCGCGAAGCGCCGCCGGGGTCAGGTCCAAGTCCAGCTCACGATAGGCGCGGCCGATTGCGGTCTCCCAGTCGTCGCTTAGATCTTCAAAAGTGAGCTGCGTGATCGGGCCAGACCACGCTCTGAGCACGGCCGCTCGACGCTCTTCGCGCAAGTCTATTTTGCGATGCCAATCCGCCTCGATCCAAGCCAGATCGCAGCTGTCCGACTGGACCGTCATCTGGTTCGCGACCAGCGAAACGGCGCTGCGATGCACATCGTCAAGCGCTCTGGTGGCGAGGATCAGCCGCGCATCGGGAAAGGCGCTCAGCAATTCGGGCAGATTCTCAGAGAAGACCGGGACTTTGAGGACGCGGCGGCGATCCGCAAGGCCGCGGTGCGCGGTGTCGGTGCGCAGGATACGGGCGAATTCGCGGTAGATGGGGGTCGCATCGCGCGCTTCGCTCCAGGCTGAGTAGGATGGCACACGCCACTGGCTCTCATAAATCGAGTGTTGGAGCGCCCCTGCGAGCCAACCCAGCTCCTCTTCCACCGCAGCGCTGGCAATCGGGTGGATCGATTGGAGCCAGGGGTTGAGCGCGGAGAGAAAGCCGATCTCAAACGCCGCCGCCCATTCGCGCAAATCCACGGTGGTTCCCGGCACGGGGTGAAACGCATCGCAATAGCGCGTGTGCGAATGCGCCGGATCGGCCGCGAGCAATGTGTGCACACGGGTTGTCCCGCTGCGCATGTGGCCGATGACGATGATCGGCGGGGCGAGCGAGGTTTGGGCCATTTGGGGGCGCTGCATCCAAACCGCACCCATACGCAGACGGTTGCGGACGACCCGCTCCAATTGGCCTTGCGCCATCACCCGGCCCAGCGGGTTAAGATCCGCCTCCTCGCGCGCCGCCTTCGTCAGGCGCTCAAGGCGCTCCCGAAAATCGGTAACGTCTTCGGCTTTGCGCCCGGCTCTCTCGGCCTGGGCCGCCCTATCGCCGAGCGGCTTCGCGGCGCTTTGCCAAAGAGCCTCGGGATCAAGCGCTGGGCGGGGGAGCCAGCCTTTGTCCCAAGCCTTGGCAAAGAAACGGTTCGCCTGGTCGACCCTTGGGCTGCGCGCAAGCGGGTGGGGGCGAGGGGGAGGCTGTCTCAAGGCGCAGACTTCAGAACTGATCCGCAGCGTCAAGCAGTCGGGTCAGTCGCGCGGGCGCGACGCTGCGCCAGCTGCGCTCAAGCCATTGCGCCACATGCCCCCAATCCACGTCAGGGCGGTTGAGGATCAGCCCGATCCAACCGCTGGCGCCGTAATAGGCGGGTTTGAAGTAAACCTCGGGTTGCGCCTCGACCAGGTCGAGCAATTCTTCCATCCCGCCGGTCTTGACCAGCACCGCAATATGCTCGCTGCCGTGGTGCTGCTGAGAGAAGTGCGCGAAGAACTTGCCTGACTTCACAGGGCCGACGCGAAAGCCCGGTGAGCCATGGCTGTCCTTCGCGTGGGCCTCGGGCAGGGCCAGCGCCAAGTCTGCCACACGCGTGTAGAGATGGTCGGGGTCGTTTCCGCGGCTGACATAGTCCGCGACAGCGCGCGGGAAAAGCTGGTGCTCGGCCACTTTGACGCGCGCGGCAAGGGTTTCAGGCGTGTCCTCTGGGGCAATCGCCACACGCGCCTGTGCGAGCACTTCGCCTGCATCCAGTTCGGGGGTTACGAGATGCACGCTCGCGCCGGCATGGGCATCGCCCGCTTCGATGGCGCGGCTATAGGTGTCGAGGCCCTTATATTTGGGCAGCAGCGAGGGATGGATGTTCAGGATGCGGCCTGCCCAACGCTCTACAAACGCCTCGGACAGGATGCGCATATAGCCCGCCAAAACGATGTATTGCGCGCCCGCCTCGTGCGCGGCGGCTTCCATTGCGGCGTCGTGTTCGGCGCGGGTGTGCCCTTTATGCGAGTGGACAAAAGTGGGCACCCCTTCCAGTTGGGCGAACGACAGCCCCGAAGCCGTTTCCCGATTGCTGGCGACAAGGACGATCTCGAACGGCGCTTGGGCAAGGCGACTGGCGTAAAGCAGCGCGGCCATGTTGGTGCCGGTGCCCGATATGAAGATCGCGACCTTGGCTTTGGAGCGCGCCGTGTCAGGCACGATGCGTAACCTCCCAATCCTCCCGCGCCGACCACAGACCCCGGGGGCCTTGCACCATACATCCCCGCTCGCCTGGCCAAATCTTGCCAATGATGTGCACGGTCTCGCCCGCCTCGGTCAGCCGCGCGATGACCTCGTGGTACTGGTTAAGATCCGCTGCGATCACCAGGCCGCGGCCGCAATTGAACGTGCGCGCCATCTCGGCGGACGCGATAGCGCCTTCTTTCTGCAGGAACGCCATCAGCGGCGGCTGCGGCCAGCGTTCAACATCGATCCGCGCTTCGGCTCCTTCAGGCAGGATGCGCGGAATGTTCTCC
>ERZ1740065.1794-NODE-1794-length-13122-cov-11.620954_pt1 | contig 13122 bp, 12 predicted proteins | sample MGYA00581738_ERZ1740065 | MGnify/ENA primary metagenome ERZ1740065 (study PRJEB43018, sample SAMN04849749) | marine metagenome | isolation source: floating plastic debris | place: Pacific Ocean | collected 2008-09-01 | study: EMG produced TPA metagenomics... | reverse complement strand
GTTTTGTGAAAATTCATGACTACTGTAATGACTATATAATATATAATGACTATATTTTTATACTATTATTTATTTATATTGTTTTATATATTTTTTATGTCCAATTTTTTGTGATCATATTTTTTCCGCTCCTGAACATCCACAAAAAATTGTCTCACAAAAAAATTCCATTATACATTTGCTATTCGCTGCCCGTCCATAAGCCAGTGTCACCGATGAATGAGAGGAAGTTGTACTGTGTTACATTACTGCTACAACCCTATTCCTCCCTTGTCAGTCAGTGGCGAATTCATTCTACTACTTGTCAGTCAGCAGGTTTTTCAGAGTAATGATAACCTCGCTGTAAGATGGGACAGTCTTGTGTTTTCAGCCATTCTTGGCAGTTTGAAAAAATAAAAATCACAAGTATTTGTCTATTGCATCAATGCTCTCCGCAGTAGTTGTATTAGTGTTGTATTAGTGTTAAATTCGTTTTGTATTAGTGTTGTATCGCATTGTCGACATCATAGTTACATGTACATGTATTCATCATCCAGGTCTATTTCATGAAATTCATTCGTGTAATAGAACAAGGAGGAGTTGTCTTCCCCTAGTGAGTAACATGCCTGTTGTTTGTAGGCTTTAGTGGAGTTTGAGTCAGCCGATTCGGTCAGAGATTTACTGTCATCTGAGGCTCTCGCCGGCACTCGAACGACAAAGAAGCTGTCCACTGGCTCGGCTGGCCGCATTCTCAGAGTGTTGCGGCACAAACCCAGCAGCAGCGGCAGCAGGCGAGCTGACAGGAAGGCTACGTTAAAGCTAGCAGAGGCCAACACGCAGAAGCTGAGGAGGCCAGAGGTCGAGACAGTGCAGCGGGCTCTAAAAACTGCCGACAACGTTAGTAGCGCTCAAGTGACTGTCAATAGTTACGCCATTACGTAACGTCACACCCTGGTGGTAGCGCCACAAGCCCATCGAATTTACTTCTTACGATTCTCAGTTGGGAGGCTACGTCAGCGCACTACACCAGCTCACGGAGATGGATGAGCTGCAGGCAAGGCTCAACTACTTCTCCTGTCAGCGAATCGACGATGCTCTCGGCTCTTCGTTTCCTCTCTGCGCTACGCTACCACACGGCTCTATGGTCAGCAGAATGGCCACCAGAGGGAGTGACCTTGACATGGTCTGTCACCCGTTTGGATTAGATATCTATAGTTCCATAAAAGACAGTGAATCACTGGTAAGCATTTTGTGGCGGATAAGAAGTGGGAGTTGTCCTCTCATGGCAGAATTTTCCTTTGCCACACATTCACTAAACGCGTGGTGCATCATCATCATCTTCAGTTATTGAGATTTTCAGACAAACTCAAAAATTATTCCTGGCAGATTTTAAGTAAGATCTGGCTCCATGAGAAAGAAATGTTAAACGTAAATATGTTTTAAAAGTCCCAACTGTGACAGTTCTCAGAGGCGGATTCAGAGGAGCACGTACCCCCTTGTTGGATCCTGGATCCGTTCCTGGTTCTACATGTAGAAAATTAGACTGATGCTCAGGTCAGGACTATGCTGTAATGATATCTCTGGGTGTTTAGTTTAGTTTTTAGTTTTAAGCAAAGACAAGGTAGCAACAGCCGGCTCACTGAAATACATGTCCTTGTGTTCTGCTAGATTGTGGAACAGGTCGGATACCCTATTCACTAATAAGCTCAATTTTCACAGTACTGTAAACAGATAATTATAATCAGGTTCTATTTATAGCGTTTATAACGAGTTGCTCAGCAATGCTATCAAAAACTATGCAAAAATTTTTGCGAGCACAATCTTTGTGTTTTAGTTTGTGATATAATTTTGCAAAAATGTATTTTTGCGTTTCTTGCTGCAATCAATCGAACAAAGAAATATTTGCGTGTGCAATTTTTGTGATCAGCCAAAAATTCTTGAAAACGCAAAAATTTAACGAGTGCAAAAATTTCCTGTTCTACAGTATATGGAGCTTAGTAAGCCTATATGTTGTTACACATCCCAATTCGTTATTGTTACAACCGGTATCATTTACCCTCACTTGGAACCGGTATACTTTAGGCCGCAGTCAATACTATGTTTACAGTATTTCAACTTCCCATTCAAGCCATATGTTTTAGCCAATTGCATGTCATTATATTCATATTATAGGTATCAGATAAGACAGTGATAGCCTGGGTAAAGGAATGGTCGTCCTTGGATAGAAACTTCCAGAAGCAGATGATCAGTTACCTCGGCTTCCTGGTCAAGTTTGTAATCCCTAGCTGTGTCAGCACCCTTGTCGTGCCGCACGCCAGGATTCCTATCGTGCGGTTCAGCGACACACTATCTAACTGTCGCTGTGATATACAGATAGATCTTGACCGGTTAGTTCAACACTTGTTGAGGCTTGTTAGAAATTTTTTTGACGTTTCTGTTTCCACTGCTCTCCCGTTGTGAGCCGAAGCAGTTTGTTCACGTGATCGAGTAAGCAGACTTTAGTCTGCTGCTATTATTTCCCTTCATCTTATCTGACTTTACGCTGGGGTTTGGTAAACCACTTCTATGGTCACAGATTGCTGCTTCACACCATTGAGCATGAGGGATATCTACCATATCAATTAATGGATACAGACACAAATAATAGCAGGAATGAAATCCGCTCTAGATTCTGATTTATCCTAGATGCTGGTATGATATGATCAATTGTAGCTGCAGTCAGTGTTGCCAACCCCAAATAGCAAAAAATCGTACATTTCAGTAATCTAAAAATAACCCCCCCCCCACATACTGCCTTGAAACCCACTTTATAGCCTTTATTTTAGTACATTACTGCTCACCAAATACAATTAGTCAGTTTTTGTGGGCTTGTGGTGGGCCTGTGGTGCACACAGAAAGCACTTACATGACCTAAAGTAGTGCTGCATTTCTTCAAAATAGTTAATCTCGATTAATCTTCTAATTAATATTTTTAATCTTGAATTAATCTTATTTTAATCTTGCCACCAAAAACTAGTTCCAGAGCAACAGAATTCACAGCAGTATCATTGTTACCGGCTGTAGCAGCTGACGTTGACATCGCTGTAAAGCCTTTGGTGGATCATTAGTGGTATTCAACTGTACTGGTGTTAAGTTTGCTTACATAAATGTGCTCTCATACTTGTTCACAGATCTTTGAAGCATATTTTTCTTAGCTTTTCAGTGAGATTTACCCTCAAACTAGCCATAAAATTAATCTTCTGATCAACTAATCTTAGTTAATCTTAGAATAACTCGATTAAAATGCAGCACTAACCTAAACTGGTAAATTAGCAACAGTTCAAAAAGTCATAGATCTACTAGTAAAATCGTAGGGCTGGTAAGACTGGCTGGAGTAGTAGCACAGGTTGGATTGACCCAGTATGAACTACTGCAGCTTAGGCAGTAATAACATTAGCTGCTCTACATTACAGAAACACCAGCCTGGCTGCCTCTTACATGATACACGAGATGAGTCTCATCGATCCGCGTCTGCGCCCGCTCATTGCCAGCCTCAAGCTCTGGGCCAGGAAGAAGAAGCTGACAAGCGATCAGCCTGGAAACTGCCTGATTAACTTCTCTCTAGTTCACATGGTCATATTCTTCTTACAACAGACACAGAGCCTCCCGTCTGCTAAAGACATGTATAAAAACGGTCAGCGGACCAGCAGCTGTTCTTTCTTCCACAGATATTTCCATGTATTGACACTCTTAAAATTTTCTTTTAGGAAGTCATATTAGCTCAGAGTCACGCACAAGGTGAGCAGTACTAATATAATCATATATATAGTTGGTATCAATCTGCAATTTCTATCTCCTCTCCATGTTGCAGCACACAAGACCTGGATCTCAAGGACGTGGGTGAGAATCTCCTGTTAGATGATGCCTTATCTATTATTATACGTCGACTTCAAATCTGCACGTTTCTGAACTAACAGAAATTCCTCAGTAATGGTCGCCATTGTGTCCAGTCCCAGATGAGTTCTATGATTATAGCTCACAGAAGGACCATATGTGGCCTCCTTGAATTGTGGTGTTCCAGCCGCCATACTCGATTCTGCACATGATCACATTGCCACTGCCATTTCTCTCCTAGTCCTCAGTAGAATTGTATGTAATGATACCCTGCAGGTGGCTGTGCATTTATTGTAGGTGAATTGTACATAGAATTATTTAAGTTCTGGTCTAAGTTCAATTACGATCAAGTCATCGACGTACTCTCCGGAAACTGTTTCCCTCATGACAGCAATAAGGGAGGCGTGTTCAGCAGCCCGTTGAAGATCAGCAACAGCACAGATCCCAGCTTCAATATCAGTTACCGTACTTCAGCTGACTATCTGAATCGGTTTAGAGTTCATGCCAAGAACACAGCGCAGAAGTTGGCTGAGACGGCAGACCATGAGACTTTTATCAATTTGCATTATAAATCATAGGAGCTTGTGCCTCCTATCAGTCAATGAGACACGCCTTTATGCGGTTCCTGTTTTTTCTGTTTCTGGAAGATTAGAATACAAGACACATTTCCTTGATCATGATGCAGATTTTGTTAGGAAAACAAGAGGAGAAACGAGATAATGTATGTATGGTTTGCACACATAAAACCATGATAGTACATCATTCCAGCTGATTCTAATGGGCACCATAGTATTTAGTGCTACAGCGTCAGTTCCTACAAAATCACCAATGAAACCAGTTGAGACGCAGCAAGGGACAGTCAGCCAATCAGCACATCCAACATGTGGTATACGTACCATGATTGCATTTACGATATCGTTATTATTATTTTTAAGCGCCTTCACAGCCTTTGCTCGGGTGGTGCCAGCCTGGTTGACTACGAGCTCAATGTCCTTGGCCTCAACTCCAGTCTCGTCGACCTTCAAGTAGATTACAATCGTTCAATGACCGGCAATGCAAGACGCCATCTTAGTTGTTACTTGGAAGGTTCGATAAATTTACCTCCTCCTCATCAGATTCCTCTTGTATCGGAGCAGCCACACTGCTGGCAGGCTGGCTGAGAGTAGAATCTGGGGTGGCCTTGAACTTTTCGGCTGCCTGCATCTGCGCTTGAGTGCTGAGATCTTCAATCTAGCAATAACAATGCGGGAGTAAGCACATTTCCCCCAAAACATTAACTTCACGCTCCAGCAGAGACGTTCTTTGTCCAACTTGATGGTGATTAATCACTACTGCCATCAACACAAGCACGTGGGCAAGTATGGAGCCCATTTGGAGCATTCAGACAGTAACTGTAACACTGTAGGCCCATAAATGAGCTGCTGACGATAGCGAGTAAGGTCAAGGCTTAATAACAGACACCAGCATCATGCAATATTGAAATACCAATTAGACATGGTCCTAATTGATAACAAAACTCCTCATTGTGTTTGAGCTACATAATGAGGACACACACCCGTGTAAAAAATTTCACCTGTATGAACATAATGCTCGTAGATTCTTACCTTTGCTTCACCAAAGACGACGTAGGTGTCAGATGTGGGGTTCTTGTATATGTCGGGCTTGTTGATGACGAATAAAATGTTCTTGGACTTCCTTATGGTTACTCTGGACACTCCAGTTATGGCTTTCAAACCAAGTTTGGACATAGCCTTCCTGGCTTTCTTCTCACTACGAGTCTGTTTTGATTGCCCAGAACTATCTTTATTCTGAAATAAAGAAGAGCCAACCATGATAGTACTAGAATATTCTAGGACTCCGCCGTACAGAACTGCGCCAAGTCAAAGGAGCAAACAAAGTAATAAAAATCCCACCTCTCCTCCAGCTTCATTTTCTTCATTTTCTCCACTTTCTGATTCTGATTCGGTGTTGGCATCTTCTACCTCAACCTTCTCCTGCTCAGCCTTTATGACCTCGGCGTCTGTCATGATTGCTATAGGAGAAAAAAATCAGAGTGTAATTTCCCATGTACAGATGACAGAACAGAGTGAATGTTGGTATCCATAAAAAGCTCGCTATATAAAAATTTCAAAGAGTATACGTCGAGCCATGGATGGGCAACGTAATGAATGAAAATTCTGGATAGGAGATTACCGTCTTCTCAATGTGTGAGGAAACCTCGTTTTGTTTCAAGATGGCTTGTAAACCTTGACCTTAGCGTTGTTCTAAAAAATCGAATGCGGGAAAGGCGGGAAGAAAAAATATGATCGCTCTTTTGCGTTGAAGTCAGACAAACCTAGCAACACGCATAACAACATCAAAACAGGTGTCTGCGGCAACCTAGTACTATTACAACAACGCTTGACTGCAGCTGATCCAAATACTTCAAAAGGTGAAGATGCCGAGTGCAGGTGCTATAGTACCTCCTAAGATAATTGTGCTCAGGGATCCACGATCTTCAATACCTACAAACCGAATTGATTCGGAAACGTATGTCGAAGTTACATGTGGTAAGTGATACGGTATCATATGACATCTATGTGCATGGCTATACTGGCTTGCAGCATAGAACTTCTTTCATCTTGTTAGAGTAGCTTGCATGAGCCTTGATGATTGGAATTTTAATTTTCAGACACACCATACACAAAGATATACTTCACAACAGATGGGACGAAGCCAAACCCATTTCAGATTGGTGTAGCTGGCAGAGAAAGCACTTTTAAATACAGGGCTCCGTTTCAGCTAAAGGAAGGGAAAAGAACCATAAAGGCAATAGCAATATCTAGGTATGCTGCGTTCTATACAAGCAACTTATTCGCATTGTTTAATCTTACATGTGCCTGGACTCTTTCACATAATTTCCAACTATCCTTGTTCACTACCTTACCTTCATATTTTCTCTCCTTTTTATCACAGAGATGGTCTGCAAGAAAGTGCTGTGATCTCGAAAACCTTTCAAGTGGACTTGCCACCAGAAGACTTTGATGATGGGTACTCATTCATTGAAAGCTTTGATACGATGTCAACTACTACAACAAACAGTACTAGCACAGCGAGCACGATAAAACACAACAAGAAAAACAAGCATCGGAGTCATGGTGGCCATCATGTAAGTAGACTTCTTTGTTCCATATCTAACTCAGTCTCGGACCAAGTTCATAACAGTCTATTAAATTGATGATCAAGGTGATATTTTCAACACCAGAGGGCTCTGATAGCAGCAGTAGCCTCTCTGTTCCCTATCGTCAAGACCTGATTCTGGAGGTACCATCAGGAGTGGATCTTTTTTTATTTTACAAGCACTCATTTCTCATTCCCTGCCACCACCTTATCAATCTTCATGATTTTCCATTTTAATACTAATAGCAAATAGCAATTAGCAAATAGCAAATGAAATTTGATTTGATTTTAGTCCAAGAAGAAGGAGAAAAGACGGTCAAGAAGCAAGTCTCCTCCTGGTCATCAATCTGGCCCCTTGGCAGCCTGGGGTGACGTCAGAAACAGTTACCCTCACCATCCCGCCCAGGGAAACGGATTCACACCCTGGGGAGAAGTTCAACCCTACCAGCAGCAACAGCAACAGCCAGTACCTACACTACCTGTCACCGCAGGCACTGTCTTCTACCCATCAGTCAACAACAGGCCATACAGCCCAGAACCAGACATGGGTTTCCTCACCCGACAGATGGTTCATGTAAGATTCAGAGTCCATCGTTATCCTTAGCCCTAATTCTGTTGAACAGATGTGTAGCATCTTATATCCCAACAGAAGCTGGATGAGCAGAGAAAGATGACCGTCGCTGATGTCCGTGAGGCTGTGAGGGAGCTTACATCTCCTAGGCAACCCGCACCTCCACCAGTGACTGAATACATTCCTCCCCGCTTCCCAGAACCCAAGGCTTGCTCACCTGGCAACGGGAACTGGAGGGAGCAGCTGGAGCATGTCTACGCCCACCTGATTGAGCATGCTCAGATTGACCCAGATTTCCGAATTGCTATGGGCGAACCTAAAATGGGTCGAGTAAGTCTTCGGCGCAGCGTCACCGAATCCAATGAATTCTTAGCTAACTGTTGAAATGATATTTTGCTTTGCAGATTGTTGAAGCTGACTTTGTTGATGGGGATGATGACACTGTGATATTGACAGTGGCCATATCACGGTACGGCCACATGAGAAAACCGAAACCGAAAATGCAGACAGTTGCTAAAGTCGCCAAGACCTTCAATAAACTGCCACCAAAGAAGGTGACACCCCCACCTAGTCAGCCCCCAAGCAAACCACCTTCTAGACGACCTTCAAAGCCAGTCACTCCGCCACCTCCTCCACCTGAACCTGAACCAGAGCCAGTGCCGGAGAGGGACCCAGACCCATACTTCGTCACAGAGGACTACCCAGTTAGTCTTCAAAAACTTTCCTAACATTCAATCACATTACAAATGGTCAACATCATCAAATTGTTATTTAATCTATCGCAGCAAGAAGGAACTCTCAAGCCGTACCCTAGCTTTGATGCCGAAGCAGATTCTGAACAGCTTAGGAAGGCGATGAAAGGCCTGGGTACTAATGAAGACGCCATCACCAATGTCCTTGGAGCAAGGTCAGCTACTCAGAGAGTGGAAGTCGTCAAGACATTCAAGACGATGTTTGGAAAGGTATGAGATGCTCCAAAACATCAATGTCTCACAAATCAATTCGAGATTGATAAGTAGTGAGAGCGTGTATCCGTAGGATCTGAAAGCAGAACTGAAATCTGAATTGAGCGGCAACTACCTCACAGTGTGCACAGGACTATGCCTCTCTCCGGCTGAGTTCGACGCTCGAGCTCTGAAAAACGCCATCAAGGTTTGCTCGTGTTTGAATTTGTTAGCCAAAAATACCAGAGGTTCTGAGGCACTGATACCTGATTCCTCTCTTCATCAGGGTCTCGGTACGGATGAGCAGGCGTTGGTGGAAGTCTTGTGTACTCGTACTAATGCCCAGATCAAGGCATTCACAGCGGCGTACAAGACTCTATACAACAAAGACCTAGAGAAAGACATTGTCGGCGACACCTCGGGTCATTTCCAGCGCATGCTGGTCGCCTTGCTGCAAGCCAATCGTGATGAAAGCAAGACGTACGATCAGACAAAGGTACGTATACTCATAGACTTCTTCCTCTATACTGTGTTGAAAGTCAAGTTCCATACATGTCTCATTTACATTCCAGGTTGAGCAAGATGCGACAAAACTCTACGACGCTGGAGAGCAAAAGAAATTTGGAACCGATGAATCTCGGTTCAATGTAATCTTAGTGTCGAGGAGTTATGCTCACCTGCGCGCTGTGTTTGAGGCTTATCAGAAGATTGCCGGCAAAGACATAGAGGATTCACTGAAGAGTGAAATGTCTGGTGACCTTCTCAATGGAATGCTGTCGATCGGTAAGTAAACAACAGTTCATCACTAAATCACCTACCAAATGTCAGCTAGCAGTATTGTATGTCGCTGTGGAGTGGCTGAACATGATCTTCTGGCAACTCAAATTTTTAATTCACTGTAACCATGCCCACCCCATCAAACACTAATATGGTAGGACACACCCATTTTCCATACTGTTATGTATCAGCAAGTCACATGACATGTCATGTGTGATCAGAATGCAGCATCATTTTTAGTACTGATTAATTCAGCAATGGCTGACACATCGACGGCCAATGATAGATAGTTTTACTACCCAAACTGATCCTATTTCCAGTGAGATGTATCAAAGATAAGCCGACAATGTTCGCCAAGGTGCTGTATAAGAGTATGAAGGGTCTGGGCACAGACGACGAGTCGCTGCTCCGAGTTATCATCAGCAGGTGTGAGTGTGATATGGTGCAGATCAAGGAGGCATTCCAACGCGATTACAAACAGACTCTCGGACAGTTCATCGCTGTGAGTAACTCAGACAATCATTGACAGGTAGTTGGCAGGTTGTGTTTGATCATATATCGATTGTACGATTGTGTGCAGGATGACACTAGCGGAGACTTTAGGAAGATATTACTGATGCTGGTTGGCGAGCCGCACGCCGGAAAGAAGAAGTAAGACAACGCAGACGGCAGACAAACAGCCAATGATATTATCTGTGACATGTTTGTTAGTCTTGACTCTTGGGTCATTTGTTGTTCACGCAAATTTCCTACATTTTCTATAACTCCCGGCCTGTTGTTTTTATTTGATGACAAGTTAACCAATTATCTTCTGCAATTCCTAGAAGCTAAATACCGTATAGCATTAGATACAGTGAGATTATGTTTAATAAATCATCTCTCAAGTAGTAAGAAATCGAAGAGCTCAGTGATGCAATAGTATTTCCACCTATACACATTGATGTTCACAAGTATGTTTGCTGTCAAGAACTGTGTACACAGTGTTGCTATGACGCTGATGAAAGTGTTATAGACATGCCAATTAGGTGCTAGCAGGTGTAATTCAGCTGTCCATGCCTGGAGACAGGTCTAAGATAAAGGAAAGCGGCTTCCTGGTCGTTACATCTGCCACAATGATCTCCTGGCCAGACGATAGCCCAAGTTCTGCAAGCACACATCACATCGTCGAATTTACGTTCGACCACCACACACTGCAGGCTTGTAGTGTAGTGTGAGACAAGGCCATACCTTTCAGAGTCAATTTTAAATTGGGTTTAGTAGCTTCCTTTAGAGAGGGCACTGTTTGCATGTATAGAGTCTTTGGTTTACCGTCTAATGTCGTACGGAGACCGGGTGACTTCATCTGACTGCAAACAGACCCTCAAATAAATAGTTTAATGCCATCACTCTGAGGCTAGAGTTGCTGAGACGCCAATGGCTGCTGCTGGATCAAAGTAAATCTGAAGGCAGCTGGAGTCTATAAATGAGTTTTCAACCGGTTTCAGGTGCTGCTCAGAACTTAGAGTTGTCTTCTCCTGCAGGGGATACCGTCGTATAACTTGTAAATTGACTTTTCACAAGAACTGCAATCACTCTCCAACTATTAAGTGTCATACATAATGTACATGTCCACTTCATCCCGAGTAAGTGAGATACCAAAACCCAAACTTATGGAATAGACATAGCTGTACACATACAACAGATTGGGATATAACCTACCACGCCTGTATGACAAGGATACAAAACTCACTCAATTATTGACATGACATCACCCTCGCGCTGTGATTGGTAGACATAGACTGATTTACTCACTAGATGGCGCTCTCTGTCAGGTGGTCAACTACTTCCTGTAGTCGAGTAGATTCAGCGAAATGCAGCGGTTTTGGTTTGTTTGAGCAGACAATGCAGTCCTGGTTCTTCTCTGCCTCAAACGAGTAGGTGTAGACACCGTCGATGTCATTGAAGTTCATGTAGTTCTTGAGCGGCATACGACAACTACAAACAGTCACGTATGACAACTACAAACGGTCGCAGCATAGGCGGAAATGTTGAACTCATGTGGATGGACTTAACACAACACAGTACTAGTACTAATACATGTATATGAATAATGAATAATTCTATGAATAAATATATGATAAGAGAGACTAGATGAAATGAATGAATCAATGCTGTGGCGTCATGATAACCTTTGTGGTAAAAATAAGAAGTCTGTGGGCTCATATTCTGTAAAAGATTCAACATTTTTGCAACACAGAAGTATTTGAAAACTCGGTCAAGCCATTTCCTAGAAATCAAAGAATGGAAAATAACTTTGACCATTTTTCGCAAGCAGAGACGTTTAAACAACTCTCAGATTTTCCAGCGTACAGTACAGGTGTGAGTCAAGGCTGAGTATATACACCTACTTGGTGGCAAGCTTGAATGCTTCCAGAGTGCAGGCGGCAGCAATGACTGCATTCGTCGAGGCGACAGCCGGAATAATGCGCTTCACCACGCCTGCATAGTGAATGTAGAAGAGAGACAGTAGGACAAGACATTTTCACGAAGTTAAATGAAGGCCATCACAGGGTCACATGACAGCATAGCCTGAGTTCAGTTACAGCATTAGGGGTAGGTGACAGAATAGCCCAAGTTCAGCTACAGTAGATGCAGCATTTTCAGCCATCCATAACGACGTGTTTGAAAATATATAATAGTATCAAATGAGATGAAGTTGAAGGCATAATATGATCTCATCTGATACAACAACGCAACCGGCTGTGCTAAGTTATCATATGGTGACACATCACTGTATCATTCTCAGATAATACAGTGATATTAGTGATCACGTCAACCGAAGAAAATGTGACTAGTGATGGGAATCATACTGGCGAGATGATTACACAAATACTTGAGTGTCAAGGTCATGAGTTGTAAAGCAGACCTTGAGTAAGCCTGTAAGTCACTCCAACTATCTTGAACTCATTGGCTCTAGCCTGAGCTTTCTCCAGTATCCACTTGATGTGCTGCGGGTCGTCACCATCAATTCCGATACCGTCCCCGAACGGGTTCTCTTGGGGCCATAACAACAACTTGACATACTCTATGCAGTGCTCTGGCAGCCTGGGAGTGTGGGCAATTGTGCATATTGGGAAATTCATCTAGAAATACAGGAGGGAAATCATCAGAGGAAACACCACGAGTCGAAACACAGCAGCTGAAATCGGCCAAGTGTAGAGCCATTCACAACAACTGGGGTTTGGAAGAAATTGAAGCTAGCTAGAAGTACCGAAAAAATTAACCCAGATAAGAAAGAAAAGAACATCCGTGAATACTGGCCACTGATAATCTGGAGTTGTCTTCTCTAAAAGAGGAGGAGTCAACCGGGAAAACTTTTTGTAACCTGACTTGGACAAATTATCTACTGTTAAACCTTACTAGGGATTGTGTTAGGACAGAACAGAATCAACAACGCCAGGCCGGATAAACACATGCATATCTCCATAACCTATGTAGCAGTACTAACAGAGACGGTGAACAGCGTGAGAGTATAATATAGCATGCCTTCAGCACTGCAGCAGCCAGCCATTGTTATACCAGAATGTGGCTGCCCTTTAGGAGATCTGCAGCTGCCACCAATTAAACCAATGAACCGAACCCAAATCGGCTAAACTAGACTGCTAGTGAGTAACAAGTGCGATAAGTGGGAGATGCAATCCTGATACACATACAGAAAACAAAGAAATAGCGGGTAGAGGTCGCACGTACATTCTATACACTTACCTGTGGCGGGTAGAGGTCGAACGTACATTCTATACACTTACCTGTGGCGGGTAGAGGTCGAACGTACATTCTATA
>ERZ1740065.1793-NODE-1793-length-13125-cov-5.933435_pt1 | contig 13125 bp, 12 predicted proteins | sample MGYA00581738_ERZ1740065 | MGnify/ENA primary metagenome ERZ1740065 (study PRJEB43018, sample SAMN04849749) | marine metagenome | isolation source: floating plastic debris | place: Pacific Ocean | collected 2008-09-01 | study: EMG produced TPA metagenomics... | reverse complement strand
TTTTTCCATGCTTATTCCGGCATACTCTATGTGCGGACGTTACTGTTGTCCAGACGTGTGCTCTTCCGATCTGGCGCACAGCCTTGACCGCGCCCGGGCAGCCGGTCAAGGCTGTGCGCCAAAAGCGAAAGGTCGAAATGTCAAAATACGCGATCGCCTATGGGCTAGCGGCGGTCCTCTTTGGGGCACTCGACGCGGTCTGGCTGAACTGGGCCGGCCCCAATCTCTACCAGCCGATCATAGGCGAGATAATGGCCGAAGATATCAATCTGGGCGCCGCTGGAGCGTTCTACTTCTTGTATTTGGCGGGCATGGTCTGGTTCGCCATTCGACCCGGGCTCCAGAGCGGCCGTGCCACGACTGCGCTGGCCAACGGCGCGTTGCTTGGCGGTTTGTGCTACGCGACCTTTGATCTGACGAGCCAAGCCGTGTTCAAGGTTTGGGCCACACAGATCACTCTGCTCGACATCTTTTGGGGTGCCTTCGCTACCGGAACGACAAGCGCGATCGTGACAGCGGCCACGCTTAGGCTGACTTCCCCCAAGATCTAGGGAGACCAACACAGCATGTTTATCGGACACTTCGCGCCGGCCTTCCTTGCCTCCGCGCTTGGCCCGCGCGCGCCAAAGCTAGCCACAACCTTTGTCGCTGCCCAACTGATCGATTGGGGCTTTTTCACCTTTGCTCTGATCGGGGTGGAGAAAATGCGGATCGAGCCCGGCGCGACCGTGATGGTGCCCTTTGACCTCTATTTCTACCCTTACACGCACAGCCTTCTGGCGGCGGGCATCTGGTCAATAGCCTTCGCGGTCTTCGTTGCGGTGGCGGGGCGCAACCTTCTGGCCGGGACGCTCGCGGGTCTGGTGGCGCTTTCGCATTGGGGACTCGATTGGGTCGTGCACCGGCCGGATCTGACCCTGGCTGGGGGAGAGCCCTTTCTGGGTCTTGGCCTATGGAACCAACCGATCATTGCAATGCCGCTGGAAGTGGGGATCACGCTTGGCGCGTGGTTGGTGTATGTGCGTCGTACACGCGGGCCAGTTGGCCCACCCGCCGTGCTGCTCTTGGCTCTTATCGTGTTTCAGGGGATCAACTGGTTTGGGCCCGAACCGATCGTCGCAAACGCCTTTCTCTATCTTCAAGCGCTGCTTGCCTTTGGTGTTTTAACGCTGATGGCGGCGTGGGTCGGGGAGAATCGCCAATTTGGGAGACGCGGCGGGTTGGCGGCTCCCAGCGCCTGATTTAAGGGGCGCGGATGAGTGAGATTACACCCGACGTCGTCGAGTCCCACGGGCTGAGCCCCGAAGAGTATGAGCGCGTGCTGTCCGGCGTTGGCCGGGAGCCCAATCTGGTCGAGCTCGGCATCTTCTCAGTCATGTGGTCCGAGCATTGTTCGTATAAAAGCTCACGCCTGCATTTGAAGAAACTCCCGACCGAGGCGGACTGGGTCATTTGCGGCCCCGGAGAGAACGCGGGCGTTATCGATATAGGCGATGGTCAGGCCGCGATCTTCAAGATGGAGAGCCACAACCACCCCTCCTACATCGAACCCTATCAGGGCGCCGCGACCGGTGTGGGCGGCATTTTGCGCGACGTCTTCACCATGGGCGCGCGGCCCATCGCCAATATGAACGCGCTGCGCTTTGGCCGGCCCGATCACCCCAAGATGAAGCATCTTGTGCAAGGCGTGGTCGCGGGCATTGGGGGCTACGGCAATTGCGTCGGCGTGCCGACCGTGGGTGGCGAAACCAATTTCCACCCCGCTTACGATGGCAACATCCTTGTGAACGCCATGACGGTGGGCGTCGCAGATGCCGACAAGATCTTTTATTCGGCGGCCTCAGGCGTCGGCAATCCGATCGTCTATGTTGGCTCCAAGACTGGGCGCGACGGCATTCACGGCGCGACCATGGCGAGCGCGGATTTCGAGGAAGACGCCGAAGCCAAGCGCCCCACCGTGCAGGTGGGCGATCCCTTCACCGAAAAATGCCTTCTTGAAGCAACGCTGGAGTTGATGGCCACCGGCGCGGTGATCGCCATTCAGGACATGGGGGCAGCGGGCCTTACCTGCTCCGGCGTTGAGATGGCGACCAACGGCAAGGCGGGCATCCGCCTGGACATGAACAAGGTCCCGTGCCGCGAAGAGGGCATGACGCCTTACGAGATGATGCTGAGCGAGAGCCAGGAGCGCATGCTTATGGTTCTGAAGCCCGGCCGCGAGCGAGAAGCGCAGGCCATTTTTGAGAAGTGGGAGCTCGATTTCGCGATTATCGGCGAAGTGACCGATACACAGCGCATGGTGCTCGAATTTGACGGCGAGGTGGTGTGCGACATTCCTCTTGGGCCGCTGGCGGCTGACGCGCCGGAATATGACCGTCCGTATATCTCGAAGGATGAATACGCCGAATGGGCCGGCATCGCGCCTATGATGGACGTGCCCGACACCGATGATCCGGGCTCAGACCTCCTCAGGTTGATGGCTTCTCCCAACCTCGCCTCGCGTGGCTGGATAGCTGAGCAGTATGACAGCCAGGTCATGGCCGATACACTGCAAACCGGCGGCGATGCGGCGGTGGTGCGCGTCCATGGGACCGATAAAGCGCTCGCCATCAGCACCGATTGCACCCCGCGCTATGTCCATGCAGACCCCTATGAGGGCGGCAAACAGGCGATTGCCGAAGCCTATCGCAATATCTGCGCCGTCGGAGCCCGGCCCTTGGCTGTGACCAACTGCCTCAACTTTGCGAACCCGCAGCGCCCCGAAATCATGAGCCAGTTCGTCCATGCGCTGGAGGGTATGGGGGACGCGTGCCGCGCGCTCGATTTCCCGATCGTCTCGGGCAATGTCTCGCTTTACAATGAAAGCAAGTCAGCCAAAAAAGATGGGGGCGTCGGCGGCAGCGCGATCCTGCCCACTCCTGCGATTGGCGGAGTGGGCATCCTCGAAGACATCTCTGCAATGGTCACCTCCGCCTTCAAGTCCGAGGGCGATGCCATCTACCTCATCGCTCCCGAATTCTGGGCCCGTCCCGATCCGACCCGCTCGCATTTGGGCAAATCCCTTTGGCTCGACGTGATCCACGGCCGCGACGAAGGGCGTGCTCCCCCCGTCAACCTCGCTGCGGAACTGGGCGCAGGCCAGATTGTTCGTAAGCTGATCGGCGAAGGTCTGCTTTCGGCGGTCCACGACCTTTCCGATGGCGGTCTCGCGGTAGCTCTCGCCGAGATGGCTCTGTTGGGCGATATCGGCGCGGAGGTCTCTGCCAACGACGCCTACACCGCCGCGCAGTGGTGGTTTGGCGAGGATCAGGCGCGCTACGTCATCACCGTCAGCCCCCAAAACGCGGAAAGCTTCAACCGCATCGTCGCCGAAGGTCCCGATATCGATGAGGCCGAAATGGTCGGCTTCGCCCGCATCGGTACGGTGGGCGGCGACAGCCTGCTGGGCGTAAGCCTCGCCGAATTGCGCCTCGCGCATGAGAGCTTCTTTAACGACTGGATGGGGACCTGATCGCATGCCCGCAGGCTATTCCGGCACACCGCTCGCGAAAAAGCTGAACCTGCGCGATGGTCAGGTGTGCTGGTTTGATGGCATGCCGGAACGCATCATGGACGAGATCGACGAATACGCGCTTGAGCTGACCTTCGTTGCGGATCCAGCCGGCGGTATCGATGCGGCGCATATCTTCGTGACCAAAGAAGCCGACCTTGCGGCGAAACTTGCACAACTTCGCCAGCAGATCGACAAGAAGGGTCAAATTTGGGTGAGCTGGCCCAAGAAAGGCTCCGGCGAAGAGACCGCTCTCGATCAGGCTGGGGTGCAACGCGTGGGACTGGCCGCCGGCCTCGTCGATACCAAGAAGTGCGCGGTTGATGAAACGTGGTCGGGCCTTAAATTCGTTATCCCGAAAGCCGACCGATGAGCGACGCCGCAAACGGCAAAGGCCCCACTTCAACACTGACCTTTGTCGCGCTGATTGTGTTTATTGATATGGTCGGCATTGGCCTGATCGTACCAGTGCTGCCCGGATTGCTTGAGGAAATCACCGGCAAGGGCCTCGACGAAACCGCAGGGATCGGCGGCTGGCTGCTGTTTGCTTACGCGCTCATGCAATTCCTGTTCGCGCCGATCATTGGCGGCTTGTCAGACCGGTTTGGCCGGCGCCCGGTGCTGTTGATCACACTCGCGCTGCTGGGTCTGGACTACGCCATTATGGCCTGGGCACCGACTCTGTTCTGGCTGTTCGTGGGCCGGATCGTATCGGGTGTCATGGGAGCCAGCTGGGCGGCGGCCAATTCGTGCATCGCCGATGTCGCCAGCGCACAAGAGCGCGGCAAGTACTTCGGAATTATGGGAGCCGCTGGAGCAACCGGGTTTGTGATCGGCCCGGCTATTGGTGGTTTCATGGGGGAATTTGATGTCCGTTTGCCCTTTGTCGCAGCCGCAGCGCTTGGCATCGGCGGAGCGATCTTCGGTTTCTTTGTTCTTAAGGAGACGCTCCCCGTCGAACGTCGCCGCAACTTCGCGCTTGCGCGGGCCAACCCGTTAGGAACCTTGATACAGATGAGCCGCAACCCGGTTGTTCTGGGTTTTATCGCCGTCATTTTCTTTGCGCAGCTCGCCGGACAGGCGCAGATGTCGGTGTGGTCGTATCACACCCAATTGGTGCTGGGCTGGACCGAATGGCATATCGGGCTGAGTGTCGCGCTGTTTGGCGTTATCGTTGCTTTCGTTCAAGGCGGTCTGACCGGCCTCGTCATTGCGAAAATGGGCCCTGCGCGCACAGCCATGCTGGGCTTTTTCCTCGCCCTGCCAGCCTATTATCTGTTTGCCTTTGCCAGCGCGAGCTGGATGATGGTGGTGGGGATCCTGTTCGGGGGGCTTGGTGGTCTGACCTTCCCATCGCTTCAACAAATGATGAGCGAACGTATCGCCGAAGACTCACAAGGCGAGCTTCAGGGCGCCATCGCCAGCGCCATGAGCATCACAAGCATTATCGGCCCCCTGATCATGACGGCGACCTTTGGGGCCTTTGCTGATGAGAGCGGGATCTACCTCCCAGGGGCGCCTTATCTGTTGGCCGCCGCCCTGTCGCTGATCGCGATCGCCATCGCGGCGGCAACGATCAGGCGTATGACCTTGCAAACGGCTGAGGTGGTCTGACGGTTACGCCGGTTTCGGTGCAGACAAGCCCAGTTCGGAGCTTGTGTAACCTTCGCCTTCCAGCTGTTTGAGGCACGCGCGATAAGCCTTGGGTTCGCCGATGCCGATACGCGCGCGCGCCTCGTCGATGTCTTCGCGCATCAGCGCCTCAACGTCCTCATGCGCAATTTTCGCAGCGGCTTTGCCCAAACGCTGTCCCTCACGCACAGCCGCGTAGATCGGCGCTGTGGTGCCTGAGACTTTCTTGATCTGGTGCGCGCCCGCATAGGCGATGAAAATTACGCCCAGATTGTGATTTTGCTCGTAGCTGAAGCCTAGCAGACACGCTTCGCCCAAAGCGTCACGACCATAGCCCGTCAGAACATGAAACAGATCGTGTGTGTCGCGCAGTCGGTTGAAATACCACTCGGTCTGATCGGTTGGGCGCATCTCTGCAGGAGCCCATTGGTGGCTTTCATCCACGAGACCCTGCGCGCTGAGGCCTTCGCGCTTCATGAAAGCGATGTAGCGCTGAGCCACTGAGTTCGCGGGCAGATCCGCCCAGCGCGGGTGATCGTCAAGCGCGCTTGGAATATCGGCTTCTTCGCGGATGAATCTCTGACCAATGTCCGATTGGATAAAGTTCCAGGCCTGCGTATGACCCTTCTTGGTCTTCATGGCTTCGATGATGTGAAAGACCTGCGCGGTGTCTTCCTTATCCTCGACCAGCTTACCAAAATGGTTCAGCGCCTTGAGCGGTTGCATCCGTGACACGGTGCGCTCGCTTGCCACCAAAGGCAAATCCAATACGGCCATGTTTCACTCCTCCTGTCGCCTACTTACACCAATGTCAGTTATCAGTCCACTTCACAAAATGGGCCAAGTGCACGATAGCGCTCAGCCATGCGCGACCATGAAACAACGCCCTACTCGCTGCCCGCTCTGTCCGATGCTGAAACCGTATCCCGGGCGCAGGCGGTGCGCGACAGTCTGAAACGGCGGCGCACCTGCCGCTATTTCTCCGACGCGCCCGTCCCGCGCGAAGCGATCGAAGCGGCGATAGAGGCGGCGGGCACCGCTCCCAACGGCGCGAATCATCAACCCTGGCACTTTGCCGTGGTCCATTCCGCTGCGAAGAAGCGCGCTATCCGCGAAGCCGCGGAGGCCGAAGAGCGCCGATTTTACGGAGAGGACGGTGAGGCTCCCAAAGCGAGCGAGGAATGGCTCGACGCGCTTCACGATTTGGGCACCGACGCCGAAAAGCCGTTTCTGGAAACCGCGCCCTATCTCGTCGTGGTCTTCGCTCAGCGCAAGGGCGGGATCGAAGAAGACGGCCAGACGCAGAACTATTACGTTAATGAAAGCGTCGGGATTGCCTGCGGAATGCTTATTGCGACGCTGCACGAAGCGGGCTTGGCGACGCTGACGCACACGCCCTCCCCGATGGGTTTCTTGCGCGAAGCGTGCGGCCGCCCGGAATGGGAAAAGCCCTTGATGATCGTGGTCGTCGGTCGACCGAGCGACGACGCGACCGTCCCCGCTCATGCCCTCAAAAAGAAACCGCTCAGCCAGATCGCAAGCTGGCTCTAAGCGGCGCGACTACGCCGCGAGCGCCTCTTCCGGCGCCTTATCCGTGCCGAGCAGATCGTACGGATCGATCCCTTCGCTGCGCCACACACGATGGCATTCGCGGTACGCGGTCGGCTCGGGAATGTTCAGAGCGGAGCGGACCGAATCGATCGGCTGTTTCAACAATTCGCGGATGGACTGTTCCAGCAGAACGGGCGCCCCTTGACCCATGCGTCGCGCTTGGTTGACGGCGCCCATCACCGGCGCTTTGCTGCCCCGCGTTTGAAGTTTCATATTGATTGCGCCGGCGTAGCCAATGAGGAGGTGCCCGTGGGACGGGCTTTGCCCATGGGTGAAGAGCAGCACGCACTGCTCGCCCAGCGCGTCGCGCCCATATCCCGTGAGCACGTGAAACAGGTCATGCGTGTCGCGCGAACGCTCAGCAAACCACTGCACAACGTCGGGATATTTGGGGCGGCCCAGGCTTTCAGCCTCGGCGACGAGTCCGGCGGCGCTCAAGCCCTCTCGCTCCATAAAATCGCAATAGGCGTGGGCGAGGCTGCCTTTGGGCGTCTGGCGCAAAGCGGCATGATCGTCGAGGATTTCAGGCAGTGCCGGCTCCGTCCGACGCAGCGTCTCTCCACGTTCGGAAAGCGCGAGCTTTTCGATGCGCGGCATGAAGTCGTTCGAAGGCAGCGATTCGAAGATCTTGAAGACAAGGCTGGTGTCCTCCTTGTCTTTCATGAGCAGCCGGAAGTTCTTGAACGCCCGCCACGCGGAATAGCGCGGCTGCGGACGATCGGGATGGCGCAGGATTGTCCCGTCCGATGCGGTGATTGCGGAATAGTCTTTGGTCGCCATTGGGGCCAGCCTCTTAGGGTTTGGGTCGCGCTGTCCTTAGCGCTCGTTACTTACATTAATGTAAATAACCTATTTCGGTCCCGGATCAAAACTCTTTTTTCCGTCGCTGTGAAAAAAGGCGAAGCCGGTCAGGATCGATCAAGGCCAAGGAGCGGCAATATGTTCGCCAGATCGCCGCTCTCAATACGCCCCTGCGCAGCCGCTTTCGCTTTGGGTTTCGCTTTATAAGCAAAACCGAGTGTAGCGGCCTGAATCATGGGAATGTCGTTCGCGCCGTCGCCAATGGCGAGACTCGTGGCGCTGTCACCCAGCTTGGCCATTTCTTCGGCCAGGACGCGCGCTTTAGTGCTCGCGTCGCTGACGGGACCGTCGAGCGCACCTGTAAGCTTGCCATCTCGCACCGCCAGGCGATTGCCGACAACGCGCTCAAAGCCAATCTGTTCGCCGACCGCATCAGCGAAGTGATGGAAGCCGCCGGTGACCAGCACCGTGCGCACGCCGCGTGCCTTGAGCGTCTGGACCAGTGCGCGCGCGCCCGGATTGGGCCTGATCCGCTCTTCAAGGCAACGATCGATGGCGTCTTCCCCAAGACCCGCCAGCAGCGCCACACGCTCGCGCAGGGCGGACTCGAAGTTGATCTCGCCTTGCATCGCGCGTTCGGTAATCGCTGCGATCTGATCCTTTATGCCTGCGTAGTCGGCCAGTTCGTCGATGCATTCCTGTCCGATCATGGTTGAATCCATGTCCGAAACGAACAGGTCCGGAACGGTGATCGGCTCTTCGGAAAGAACCATGTCGCAGCCTCCAAAATGCGTGATCACAACGTTCGCCGCAAGACGCGCCTCCACCCGCTCGAAGACGAGTTCCAGGCCGTGCACTGCGTGAAGAAAGCTGTACGCCGACGGTTCCGGCAGGCCGACATCCGAGTGGCGCAAACCGTGGGTCATCGCTTCAAGCCGTGTTTCCAGATCGTCTTTGTCTGCTATCAGCCGCGCAATGAGCACCAAGTCTTCCTCTAAAGTTACACCGCCAGAGCGGCCCGTAGCGCTCATTGCAGGGCCGACCGCAAGCGGCAAGAGCGCTGTCGCGGTTGCGCTCGCGCAGCGGATCGAAGCGGGCGGCGGCAAAGCCGTGGTAATCAACGCGGACAGCGCGCAGGTCTACGCCGATCTCGCCGTTCTATCGGCACGCCCGACCGAGGAAGAGATGGGCGGGATCGAGCATCGCCTGTTCGGCGCGTGGGACGGCGCGGTCGCCTGTTCCGCGGCGCGATGGGCCGAAGTGGCGCGCGAAGAGATCGCTCAATGCCACGAGGCGGGAGCGGTGCCGATCCTAGTCGGCGGCACGGGCATGTATCTGAAAGTCCTGCTCGAAGGGATCGCCCCGATCCCGGCTATTGAGCCGGAAGTGCGCGAGGTGGTCCGCGCGATGCCGGTGGAGATCGCCTATGAAGCGCTGCTGATCGAAGACCCCGAACGCGCCACGCAGCTGGAACCCGGAGACAGCCAGCGCATCGCCCGCGCGCTGGAAGTGAAGCGATCAACCGGGGTGACTTTGGGCGATTGGCAGATCGCCAAGACGGGCGGGATTGCTGAAGAGATTGCGCTCTTCCCGCTTGTGCTTCTCCCTCCGCGAGAATGGCTTTACGAGCGGTGTGACCACCGGTTTGCCACCATGCTCAAAACGGGCGCCCTGGAGGAGGTCGAAGCCCTGCTCAAGCGCGGGCTCGATCCCGATCTACCGGTGATGCGGGCCATCGGAGTTCCGGAAATCAGCGCCCTTCTTGGCGAGCAAGCGTCAACGCAGGCCACCGTTGAGGCTGGCGCCCAGGCGACCCGCAACTACGCTAAGCGGCAATACACGTGGTTCCGCCGCCAAACGGACACGGAATGGCCACGGCTCACGACAAAGATTGAATCTGAAAATATCGATATTGGTGATTTTTTTGCAGGATTATTACTCAATTAACGGTTGACGCAATACAATGTGACTCATATCGAAGCGTTCGGCGAGCCAACCGACACTCGCAATCTTGCGGGTTGGTTTTGCTCGGCAATGCGTATAAGTCTGCGGTCAGCGCGAAAGGAAAAGGGCCAGATCGATGATTATTGTACTTCTCGTACGAGGTTCAGGTTGATCTAGGCGTTTGTCTTGAAAGCGTGTTTGATCGGCCTGATGCGTAAATCCCGCGTCGGGCCGTTTTTCTATGGAGGGTCAGGTGGTCTGGCCTCTATGAGTGGAGAGTAGCGTGTCACAGCCTTCGGGTGCCGCCATTCTGGTTCAGGGTCTTATCGACCAAGACGTTGAGTTCGTCTTCGGCTATCCGGGCGGCGCGGTGCTTCCGATATACGACGAGCTGTTCGGCGACGAACGCATTCGCCACATCCTCGTGCGCCACGAAGCCGGGGCCGGTCACGCCGCCGAAGGCTATGCGCGCGCCACGGGCAAGCCCGGCGTTGTGCTGGTGACGAGCGGCCCGGGCGCGACCAACGCGGTCACCGCCATCGCTGACGCCTATATGGATTCGATCCCGATGGTCGTGCTGACGGGCCAGGTTCCTACGGCGCTGATCGGTACGGACGCGTTTCAGGAAGCCGACACGATCGGCATCACGCGCCACTGCACGAAGCACAATTACCTCGTGAAGGACCCCGCTGATCTCGCCGCGACTATTGAAGAAGCGTTTCGCATCGCCACCACGGGCCGGCCGGGGCCTGTCGTGATCGACATACCCAAGGACGTGCAAATCGCAGTTCCCTCGCAGAGCCGCGCCTCAAAGCTCACCGCCTCGCACCGCTACACTCCGCAAATGGTCGCGAGCGCCGATCAGATCGCGGAGGCGGTCGAGATGATCGCAAACGCGGAGCGTCCGATCCTTTATACGGGCGGCGGCGTCATCAATTCCGGCCCCGGGGCGAGCGAGCTGCTACGCCAATTCCAGAACCTGACCGAAGCGCCTGTCACCTCTACGCTGATGGGCCTTGGCTGTTTTCCCGCAACGCACCCAGACTTTCTTGGGATGCTGGGGATGCACGGCACGTACGAAGCCAATATGGCGATGAACCGCGCCGACGTGATGGTCTGCATAGGCGCGCGCTTTGATGATCGGGTTACGGGGCGCCTGGACGCGTTTTCGCCGGACTCCAAGAAGATCCACATCGATATTGACCGCAGCTCGATCAACAAGACGGTGCCGGTGGACCTTGGCATTGTCGGGGATTGCGGCGCGGTGATGGGTCAATTGATTGCCGCATGGGGCGACCGCAAGGCCCAGGATCTGGGGGAATGGAAAGCGCGGATCGCCGGATGGCGTGCGCGCGAATGCCTCGCCTATCCGGAAAAGTCTGCCAAGAACCCGCAGATGATCATGCCGCAAAAAGCGATCGAGCGGCTGCACGCGCTTACCAAACACCGCGAGCCTATTGTCTCGACCGAAGTCGGCCAGCATCAGATGTGGGCCGCGCAATATTATGGGTTTGAAAGCCCCAACAAATGGCTCACCAGCGGCGGGCTTGGCACGATGGGCTATGGCATGCCCGCGGCTATCGGCGCGCAGCTTGGCTGCCCGGACGCGCTGGTGATCGATATTGCTGGGGAAGCCTCGATCCAGATGAACATTCAGGAGCTTGGCACCGCTTCGCAATACCGCCTTCCGGTCAAGATCTTCATCCTCAACAACGAATATATGGGCATGGTCCGCCAGTGGCAGGAACTGACCTATGAAAGCCGCTATTCGAACAGCTATTCGGACAGCCTACCCGATTTTGTAAAACTGGCCGAAAGCTATGGCTGGAAGGGTATCCGGATCACCAGCGAAGGCGAGCTTGACGCGGGGATTCTCGCGATGATGGAGCATGACGGCCCGGTTATGGTCGATTGCTGCGTGGCGCCTGACGCCAATTGCCTGCCCATGATCCCGAGCGGAGCGGCCCACACCGAAATGCTGCTCTATGGCGACCGGGTTGACGGCACGATGGATGATGAAGCGAAAGCTCTGGTCTGATGAAGATCACCACCGCCGAAAGCGAGCGGCACGTCCTCGCCGTCACAGTCGATAACGAACCGGGTATCCTCGCCAAGATCACTGGCCTGTTCACCGCACGCGGGTATAACATCGACAGCCTGACCGTGGCCGATATCTCAGACGACAACGCGATCAGCCGCATCACCATCGTCACCAACGGCCCTCCGCAAGTGATCGATCAGATCGAAGCGCAGCTTGAACGCCTGGTGCCGGTGCACCGAGTGCTGGACCTCACGGCGGCTGGCCCGCATGTCGAGCGCGAGCTGGCGCTGATCAAGGTTGCGGGCACGGGCGAGAAGCGCGTCGAAGCCCTGCGCATCGCCGAGCTTTTTCGCGCCAAAGTGGTCGACACCACGATCCAGAGCTTTGTCTTCGAACTCACTGGCCCGCCCGACAAGATCGACAGCTTTATCGCGCTGATGCGCGAGCTGGGCCTCGTATCGGTCGGACGCTCCGGCGTCGTTGGCATGATGCGCGGCGCAGAGAGCGCGTAAAACGTTTTTGCAAACACCAAGGGAACTCGAATGAAAGTCTATTACGACGCCGACGCTGATCTCGGCCTCATCAAATCGAAGAAAATCGCGGTGCTGGGCTATGGTTCGCAAGGCCACGCGCACGCCCAAAACCTGCGCGACAGCGGGGTTGCCCAGGTGGCGATTGCTCTGCGCGAAGGGTCGGCGACCGCGAAGAAGGCCGAAAGCGCCGGCTTTAAGGTGCTCTCCAACAGCGAAGCGGCCGCTTGGGCCGATATCCTCATGATCCTCGCGCCGGACGAGCATCAGGCCGCAATCTGGGAAAACGATCTGGCGGGCAATATGAAGCCGGGCAGCGCCCTCGCCTTTGCGCACGGTCTCAACGTGCATTTCGGCCTGATCGAGCCGCCCGCCGACATCGACGTCATCATGATCGCGCCCAAGGGTCCGGGCCACCCGGTACGCTCTGAATACCAGCGCGGCGGCGGTGTGCCCTGCCTCATCGCGATCCATCAGGACGCCAGTGGCGCGGCGCATGAGGTTGCGCTTGCCTACGCGTCAGGCGTCGGCGGTGGCCGCTCAGGGATCATCGAGACCAACTTCAAGGAAGAATGCGAGACGGACCTGTTCGGCGAACAGGCGGTGCTGTGCGGCGGGATCACGCACCTCATTCAGGCCGGCTTTGAAACGCTGACCGAAGCCGGATACGCGCCTGAAATGGCCTATTTTGAGTGCCTCCACGAAACCAAGTTGATCGTCGACCTGCTTTACGAAGGCGGGATCGCCAATATGCGCTATTCGATCAGCAACACCGCAGAATACGGCGACATAACCACCGGCCCGCGCATCATCACCGATGAAACCAAGGCCGAGATGAAGCGCGTTCTCGCCGACATTCAGGCCGGGCGCTTTGTGAAGAACTTCGTGCTCGACAACCGCGCTGGCCAGCCCGAGCTCAAGGCCGCGCGCAAGGCCGCCGCAGCGCATCCGATTGAAAAGACAGGCGCCGAACTTCGTGCTATGATGCCCTGGATCGGAGCGAACAAGCTGGTCGA
>ERZ1740065.1792-NODE-1792-length-13125-cov-11.572533_pt1 | contig 13125 bp, 9 predicted proteins | sample MGYA00581738_ERZ1740065 | MGnify/ENA primary metagenome ERZ1740065 (study PRJEB43018, sample SAMN04849749) | marine metagenome | isolation source: floating plastic debris | place: Pacific Ocean | collected 2008-09-01 | study: EMG produced TPA metagenomics... | reverse complement strand
ATGGTTCGTGATATTTGTATTCAGTCTCATCCACAAATTATTATTGTAATCTGTATGGAATGTTCATTTATTTAAAGGTTGTCATACAATGATTTCTTGAATAGTTTACAGAACCGTAGGTACGTAGGTGCGTAGGTACGTAGGTACATATATATATATATTTACTCCACATCGGTGTTTATCATCTCTTTCAGACACAACCTTGCAGTCGTCTTTTTACTTCATATGGTGCTGCTTGATTCCATCTTTTGTGTGCTAGCTCATCTTCTGTTTTAATGTAATGGGAGTGAGTTTCAGGCTAACTGGAGGGAGGAGGATATGACTAGTAGACTGAAGCCACTTGTTTGAGTCTCCGATATGATGGGTGGTTTCCTTTCTGATCTAACAGAAATTTCAGAACCTAGATATCCATTTTCGAATCTGATTTCAGATTATGAAAGAGCAGATGGGGATCTACGCCAGTGTTAGATTAGTACTAAAACTGGCCAATGAGAGGTCAGATCCCAATAAAGTTTCTATACATCAATTGTGGTTAGCTCTTGACTCAATTCTTAACTTGGAAACCGAGCGACAGAGAAGTACCAGCTTTCCATAGCGATGACCATGGCCAAGGCACTGTCAGATCTGGGTCAGTTGGGTAGTTGTGATATGTTTGGTGGGCGACCAACTGGATAGCATTAGATACCAGCAAAAAATCTACTGGTCTTGTGAGCGAAGAAGATTGAAGTTCTTCAAGAATGGAAACTGGATCGGTGGTTCATGTCGAGCACTTAACTCAGTCATAGTTCAGGCCCCTACAGGAGACATGAGTTAACACCCTACCACTGATGTGCCAGGGGCGTGCATTCATATATCGGACCGTCGAAAGTTAGACTGCTGCAGAGTTAATGAGTTTCAAGCTTTAAATTATGAACTGTACAAAGAGGTATCTCTGACACCCTAGTTCATCGCTGCTAATTACCAATAATAATAAATGAATGGCGATGCCAAACAAACCGGAACAAGAGCTATCAAATCCCAGTGCCAAAAAAGAGTCTCGCAAGTTTTAAAAGTTTTTTAACTTAGATCACCGCGAGCTAGACTGCTTTAATTCTTATAGTATATGCCCTTGCGCTACGTGATCAGTTGAGGTTACACCGCTGATGCCTGATGCTGGTGGCAGAGTAGGTATGTGACAGCCAATTTTATGATAGCAGAAGAGCGGAAAACCTGTTTTTTTATCGGAGAAGACTGTGGAAGGGGTCTAGTTCAAACTGATGGAAGATTGATTGATGCTCATTCAGAGGTCTCGCTCTTCATCAGACATAGTCTTGTGGCCCTCCTGCTTACTGAGTTACTCTTGAAGGCAGCTGAGCCCTACAAAGCATGATGGCTGCAATCAGGTTCCGTCACAAGATGAAAACTCCCATAGGAAAGCTGAAGTGTCACGAATTGCTACATATGTGCCAAGCGGTGGCTTGCGAGGAACATTTTGGCATGTCAAATTCTCTCAGAGTGTATTTCAGACTATCTGATGCCAGATTGCTGGCCAGGAAACCCTGACACCTCCTACCACTAAGTCACTTGCATCTGTCAGTAGCTGCCGCATGAAATGGAATGTACTGAGAGGTTGTATGCCGGCTGCTAACAAGCATTTCTCGTTAGAAATGAGCACGGTGACATAGAGACTTTGGATGATCTCTCGTGAGCAAAGTCCTCTGTTGCAGTTATATCGAAGTTTACACTTGATTTAGACGGCACTCATTTTGCAAAGACATTTCCTAGTCTATGCCATTAGCTTCGCCTGGTACAACTGCAAAATTACACACCACTCCGGCCATAATTTGGACTTCATAGGGAGCTTCAGAAGGAGGACGATGCCATTGATATGATGATTCAGTACCGGGCTGTTCCGGCGCTGTGTCTAGGAATCATCATAATCCAGTTTCCTGTTGGCCCGATGTGGCCTGCTAGATACTTTACACTGCGTCGTGAGCAGTGTACATCTGAAATAGCTTCTCGTGAGCAGCACACCTATCGCCCACCAGCACCTGCTTGAGAGATGATGTGTTTTTCAACCACTGGAATCTGATGCTTGTAGCTGGGTCTCCATTCTACTGTTGCTCTTTGACGTAAAGCTGGTGGAAGCTGAGTGGTGTGGCATACTTCTTAAGTGACTTGACCTCGATACCATGATTGCGGAACCAAGCGTCCTAACCGGGATGAAGTGGCATGGAAAGCAGTACTGCATCCTAATCGAATACGAATAACATGCATCATCAGAGAAAAGTACAACCAATGGACGCTTGCGACGCTTAGCGAAAGAGCTAGCTGTTCTGGTACTGAGCAATGTAAACGTTTACGCCATTCTTGCGGGTGTGAATGTCATATCGGTGTTCGAGGCAGCGGATGCTGAAGCTATTAGCCTAACTTCCCACGCCTCTAGTTCAGATGGACATGAGTGAAAATCTACCTCACTGCAGGCTGCAAATACCAGTTACACTAGTAGACAAAGACGTTACTTACACCGTGCCTGAGTATCCTGATGTGTTGGTGCTACGGTATCAATAGGAAAAATTCACAATAAAAAGGAAAAATTAGAAGCAGAAGTGGGGGAGCTGAGTAGTCTGTGACTTGAATGCTCAAAGGTCTATCAAATACTGTCTGCTTGAGGGACTATTGTTGACTCCACCCTTTGTGTCTTGGCTATGCTTCCACTTGACTGTCATTGTTCTGCCCTTAGGTAATGGTGTAGGAGTTGGGAGTTGTAGTTCCTTTTTGACACACTCTGTTCATTAATTCGTCATGCAGCACTATTAGATTAGTGGCTTAGAAATGCCACCTATGACCTATGGCCTATGACCTATGACCTATGATTCTAGTAGAAAGATGCTGCTTCATAATTCTGATGCTTGTGAATGATGGCATCTAGCTCGCAGCATTTGATAACCACTGACTAGAAAAACTCCCTGTACAATCTCCATACATGGATTGCGGTTAGCCATCAACTTAATTGGTAGAGTTGAAACCGAGTGAAGGCAAAGCGAAAGTAGTCCACAGCGGCAACAAAGTCACAGCCCAGATGTCTACCTGTTGGATGTGTGGGCATTCAACAACTCTCTCTGGTCTCTGAGTCACTGAGTCAGTGTGGTGTAGTAAGTAGGACACTATGTGGATAACATTAGATAGGAGCAGAAAATCTACTAGTCTTGTGGTTTGAGAAGATTGTGATTAAACTTCTTCACTGTTGGAAACTGGAGGGGGCTCATTCAGTCTTCAATCCGGCCAGCATGCAGCTATCCATGCTATACGCACTGACCTGTGAATGGTGGGGAGTGGTCATTACACCACCAGGACTGTGATTCAGAGCAGTGGTGAGTATCAGGCCATAATAGTCCAAAAATACATCTACTTTGAGGATGATCGTTGTGTGGAGTTACTGACAATGTTCATCGTGATACTAATGTTCAGAACATGTGGTTCATTCAGGACCTTAATCTGAAGGTTGTAAGGATGAGTGTGAATGCTAATAATTGCCAGGGTATGGTGGTGCTAGCTAACTAGTTACAGAGATACAGGTATTTGCATCAACCATTTCAACCATTTCTACATCCTGCATGTGAAAAAGTCTCATAAAATTCTAATCGATTGGTGCCGGGACCGTCAAAAGCAGGTCACTAACAGTTAGTGAGGCATGAATTAGAGCGGAGGCAACTTTTTCAACGAAAGATCCACCATGTCACAAGTTTATGATACTGAATCGATACTCTCCAAGGTATCATAGCCTGAGTGTGGGAGAGAATGACGTTACATGATTGTGCGTGGAGTTATGGCCCACGTACATACCAGAGGAGACATACTAGTACCGTGTAAAAGTAGAACACAGAAACTATTATTTATAGGTAGCGCTCTGTTGGCAAGGTTTTTGGTGCCAAAACTGACAGTTAGCAAGAGCAACATAGAACGCATCCTCACTAGACGCACAATATTTGCAGCTGATCTGCGCAACTAATCTGTCAAGTTGAAAAGTCTTTCCGCATGAGACAGAATTTTATTGTTTTTGGTAAGCGAGTTAGCTCCTTCTCCCAATCCCTTTCTTCCTTCTCTCTCTCCCCTCTCTCACTTCTCTCTTTCCCTTCCATTTCAACTCCCTCCCCACCCTGCCCCTCTTTCTCCCCTCCCTGAAACTCCCCTTTCTACCTCTCCCTCTTCCCATTCTTCCTCTGCCCCTCTCTATCACTCTCCTTCTTCTTCCCCCTTACCTCCCTCCCCCTCCCTCTCCCCCTCCCCCCCCCCCTCTCCCCCCTCTCCCTCCCTCTCTCCCTCCCTCTCTCCCTCTCTCTCTCCCCTCTCTCTCTCTCTCTCTCTCTCTCTCTCTCTCTCTCCACTTCCTTCCCCTCTCTCTCTATCCTCCTTCCCTCTCTTTCCAACTCTCCCTTCTCTCTTCTCTCAACTTTCTACTTGCTCTCTCACCTCGAAAAATGTTCGAGGGGTGCTGCCCCTAGCACCCGCTGAGTCGTTGTCCCAGACCCTACCAGAGCCAAGGCGGCCCTTAGACCCTAAAAATTGCAGTCGCTACTTCCTCATAACTCGGAAGACCTCACCTGACAACTACTTTCTCCCATTTGTTGTTGTTGTTGGTGTTGCTGGTGTTGTTGTTGGTGTTGCTGGTGTTGTTGTTTGCTGTCCGTCGTGTGTCCGACTATGACTGTTGGTGTATCATTAGTCTCCATCTGGGTCTATCTAGAGAGATCTTTTGCCATCTACCAAGAGATATCTCCCTGACTCTGAGGTTGCGTTTGATGGTATCCTTGAAGCCGAATCTGGGTCTGCCGATGCCGCTGGAGCCTTCCACAAGCTGAAAGTATAGAACCAGCTTTGGGATCCTGTTGATATGTCCGGCCCATCTAAGATTTCTCTGGATGAGGGTGTCGTATAGCCTGTATGTGCTTGTTTTCTGGAGGATTTGCCTGTTATATATGAAATACCACTATTTCATCGACAGAATCTGTCTTAGCTGACTCATGACAAAGGCATTCAGCTTGTGCGCGCTATCCTATAGACTGTCTATGACTCCACTCCATAAAGCGATGTAGATAGAACAATGGCTTGGTAGACTACTCACTTCGTCTTGGTTGTCAGGTTTTTATTGTCCCATACCTTTTCTCGCAGCCTTCCGAATGTTTGTGATGCCTTCGACATTCTCAGTTGGAGTTCTTGGTCTAATTTTATGTTGTTTGTGATGGTTGAGCCAAGATATTTGAAGCTCTTGACTATGCTGATCTTCTCTCCCTCATCATGTCTTCCTGGTGGTGGTTGATACATCCTCTCAGTTTTGGCTATATTCATCTTCAGTCCAAAGTTTTTGGCAGACTTTGCAGCGCGAGTGATGATCTCTTGAGCCTCCTGGTGGTGATGGGCAACAAAAGCAGTGTCGTCAGAAAACATGAGTTCTCTGATGAGTACCTTACCGGTTTTGGTGGAGGATTTGAAATGATTGACGTTGAAAAATCAGCGCCAGGTCTTGTTTGAACCCACACACCGCTATGGTGGCCATCAAAACCTTGATTCATATCCATAGTGAGATATATCAAAAACAGAGTTGGAGCCAGCACGCATCCCTGTTTCATTTTGTTGGTTATCTCAAGGGGTGCTGAGAGGTCTCCCTTCAAATTAACAGAGGCTTTCATTCCTGCATGAAGAGCTGAAATCAGGTTAGTAAACTGGTCTAGGCAGCCTAGCTTTCTCGTAAGTGTGAAATCAACAAAGATCATGTATAGAGGCATGTTCTGCTCAATACATTTTTCCTGGATTTCTCTTAGCAAGAATATCATATCAGAGGTGCCTCTACCTGCCCTAAAACCTCATTTAACTTCTGGGAGAAACTGCTCTACATGTTGGGTGAGTCTGAGGAGCAATATGCGGGCAAACACCTTCCCTGGGATGGAAAGTAATGAAATACCACCATAATTACCACAGATACGCCTCTATCCTTTCTTGAAGATCGTGACTAGCTCTGCATCTTTCCAGCCTTGTGGTACCTCTCTGTTTATCCATGACTCAGCGATGATTTCAGTAAGCATTTGAAAAAGCTCCTTGCCACCTTTCTTCAACAGCTAGGGATGAGTACCATCATTTCCATGTGACTTCCTGTCAGAGAGAGCATTTATAGCTTCCTTAACCTATGTGATGTAGGGGCATTCATTCATCCATTCTTGGGCCGGCTGCTGATGTATATGGTTGGTGATATCAGGGTAAACATTGCCCGTTTCATTCAGGAGTGTTTTGAAGTGCTCCGTCCATCTCTGCATCAGGTCATGTCTCTGGGTTGGGAGGGTGTGGTTGTCCTTGTCAAGTAGTTGGTCTGGGTGATTTACACATGGACCACAGACTGCACCCATACTCTCACAGAAACCTTTCATGTCGTTTCAGTCAGCCAGCTCCTGCGGTCTAGCTGCCTTATCTTGCCACCACATGTTCTTCAATTCCCGGCATTTCTTTTGAAGGGCTCTGTTGCTTTCTGTATACTTTCCTTTGGTTTTGCTGGTCGATCCGTTTAGGACCGCAGAGCGTGCTAGGTTCCACTCATTTAGTAGGTCTTGCAGCTCTACAAAATACTCATCGAACCAGTCCTCATGTTTTCTGCCAACCTAGCCTAGCTTCTCCTTAGATGTTTCATATACTGTGCTCTTGAAGTTGTTCCATGTGTCCTCAAGTGTTCCAGGTGTTCTCAAACTCCGCTTCTCGTTCACTGATGTCTTCAGATCATCAACTACTTCCTCACTCTTCAACTTGCTGACGTTGTGCTTCTTATTTGGTTGGCTGGATTTCTTCATTTTCTTCTTGATAATGAGGCTGGTGGAGGATCTTATCATGATATGGTCTGTGTTGCAGTCTACCCCACGCATTGCTCTGGTGTCATGCATGTCCTGCTGATTGCGTTGACGGGTGATGATATAGTCAATGAGATGCCAATGTTTGGATCAAGGGTGCATCCATGAGTTCTTGCAGGCTGGCTTATGTTTGAAGCAGGTGTTGGTGATTACAAGCTGAAATTGGCTACAAAGGTTCAGAAGATGCTCACCGTTGGCATTGATTTTGCCAGAGCTGTGCTTTCCAATGTCATTTTTCCAGGTAGAGAAATCATCACCTATCAGCTATGGGGATGATTTTATCAGAGATAGAGACACCCCTTAGGGTCTGGCTGAGCTCGTCATATAAGCCGTCAATAATTTCAGGAGCATTGGTCATTGTTGGGGCATAGATTCATACGATGGTACAATATCTATTATGTCTCAATGGTTAGCTCAAGGTCATAATCCTGTCACTCACGGGTTTATGATCTTCACATTGTCTTCATGTGATGATGTTACTGATAGCAACTCCTACACCTGATTCGCTCCTCTCTGATGATGGTTTTCCACTCCAGTGGATTGTATATCCACTCTCCTCACGTATACAGCTCCTCTCAGCAAATCATACCTCACTGAGTGCAGCAATGCCAGATTTAGTTTAATATGAGTTTGGACCTTTTTATTCTGGGTGACATCCAGTCAGTATGGGTTTTCTTTCTGGTGTGACTTCATGATACAACAAATGCTGGTAAGAATTTGTGAGGTTACTGTGTGTTTTGCCAGTTGGCTCAGCAGCCCTCTCCACTACGCAGTGTTGGTTGAGCTGGCAAAGATGATCCAAGATGAGCTCAGACTCTGAGTAGTCGCAGTGACTGGTCGGAGATAGTTCAGTGAATTGAAAAGCAACCGCCCTTGCAGGATGTCACATGCCAGTCTTTTCTGTCGGGGTGTGACTCCATAGATCCCTGAGCTGTTAGCCTGGTAGAACCATTTACCAGTGGTGACCAGGGGAGGCACCTCAGAGTCTTGATGATCAGTGACTTCACTAGTACTAGTAAATCGCCGCCTCAGCATCCCTGGTGTGTCTTGCTCCACTTTTGACAGCTTTGGCAGATCTCCGCCACCACCAATTTGTTGTACTGTCAAAACATGAGAGAAATCAATGAATGGTAGGACAATAAGTATGTAACGCTAATTATAGGTTGCATCCTTCTTAGTGCCCTTTTTGATGTCGGAGGTCACTTTCAGGCAGCAGGGTACTCTTTTGTGACTTGGGAATCTGGCAGATTTGAGTATACAGGAATTCTCACAATCTGGGTTCTCAGTGGGCACCATTACCCATATAAAACTGAAGAAAAAAAACTATTTCTTTGCAATACCATTCAAATGATTTTTGATGTTGACAAAAATTCAGTAATGCAAAAATCAGCACTGTATTTAAACTTGATTTAACCGATGAGTTTTCCGTTTCTGAACCCTTCAAGCACCTCTAATCATGTTGCAATCAATTATAAAAGGCCAAGGTCCACCAAAAATTGCTGGCGTATTTTCCCCAAAAAACTACATCTCATTTTTCCTATGCTGAATTCTGTTTTTCCGTTTCAGTTAGCAAGTCAAATATCCAAGCACCATTCACATCGCTGCACCCATTGGCAGGTCTTACAGTACTGAACAGTTGACAAGTCTGCAGAGATACTAAAGGGAGTAACTTTAGGTTTTCAGCTCACAGTATCACTCGCAGAAGAGGAAAGACACTAATCAAGCAGGTATTTCTTCTCTTCATCAGTTGATTCATTTCTTGGCTGCGGAGTCAATCTGTTAGAGGCTGTTTTATTGTCCCACAGGAAGAGAAAATGAAGGCTTTTTTGATGTTGTCCGCAATCTGTTTTATGGTAAGCTGCTAGTACAGCAGACATCTGTAACGCTTTGCATCATGTTACAAGCATTGTAAAATATACATCCAATCTTAAAGGCTGTCATGACCATTGGTGAGGCAGGCTATTGTAAAACATGCAGATACCTCCTTATACATGCCAGAATTCCTCACAATGTGGATGAGAATCAGTTGAGTAACATACTGCACGGAGACTGTGGCAAAATGTCTTACCCTGACAACAGCATAGTGAGTACTTTTTAGTTCCTTCAACGCCTTAAACACCTCATTGATGCTACCTGAAATCATACCTGGTTCCGCCCCTGTTTTCCAATCAGCCTTTTATAGCTTGCTACTCGATGATTATGGTAATGTATCATACAATCGCAAACTACAAAAATGTCCTCGTGTTTCCTAAGGCTGTTTGTACTATCTGATGGTGTAAAAGCCTTGAGCACCTGTCATTCTTCAAGTCTGGTGGCTCACTTGATGAATTCTTCTGCTTGATTGAAACCTTAGCTGATTTAGCCATATACAATTAGGGCTACCAATCAGGACTGTGTTTCCCCAGGAACTAGATAGTTGATCAAATAGTGTTTCACCGAAAGTGTCTCTTACAAATTAAAACATGGGAAAAGTAGCTGCCTACAGTTCCAGTTGATGGTCGCAAGCTGAAAATATAAATTAATTTGTCACTAGTGAGACTATCACACCAAAAAAAGTCCAGTGTCGACCAATCTTTACTCTCCCATCATCAGGCGCGTTGGTGTCATATACCAGTGTTATACCCGTCCTGAGTACTGTGTTCCCCCCCGCAATTAGGACATGCGTAATAAGACCGAGGAATCCTGTGTGTGTTCTAATCCCCTGGGGTGAAGTCGCAGTGCCTAAGGAATGTGGGGAATAATTTATTTATCTTTCAGTGCAAACAAGAGGTGGGCATTTTTTTATGTGCCATAAAATCGTGCAAACTATGTATGTAAATCAAGATAGAACTATCAAATATTATTTTTTCGGTAAGTAATTGCCTACGGAAGGTCACATTCACCAACGTATTACAGGAGTTCCGAGTACTACTACGCTCTCTCTTCTCCAAATCATGAGTTCGTTATGTGGGATTAGCAGTGATCCTTCCTTTGTTGTCCCATATATATTCCATGTCATTCTTTTGTTCTGAAGATTAAAAGATTATTTTTTGCTGTTGAGCAAAAGAGCTGCCATGGCTTTTGGCAGAGAGAATAGATGTGGAAATGAAGTTTGCAATCCTATTTTTGACTGTTTGTGACATCACTAGGAGTAGGAGATAGCATAGTGGTAGAGCCCGCACCTCAAGACACACAAATGTTGAGAGGTCATGGGTTCAAATCTTACTGAGTCTTCCTGCTGGGCCCTCGTGCCACAGATGTGCTCCGTCCTTCACAGAAACCAAGAGCAACCTGGCTCTGCATATGGTACCTTGTCCTTAAGGCACTTTATTTCTTAGTGAGTGAGCGATTTTTTAATATTCATATGTGAGTGATCACGGCTTGGTCAGCTACCATGAGGCTTAGTACCAGTTAGCACTCATGGCGCCCACTCTCTACCTTGTCACTATGATCTGTGTCGGCAATCAGCGAATGCAGATTTTGCACCAGTTCTTACTGAAATATTGGGATGATTTCAGCGGCACGACTATTACTGCTAGTTTCCAAAGTAATACTTATGAAATCTTCTCACATGCCTGTGTGTTCTTCAGCTAGCATGTGTTCCATTGGTTGGCCAGTTGATTTATAAACTTCGATGGCTATGGTGTGTTCATGAGTTGAGTTTGAAACACAGAAGAGTCTACTTTCTGCAACAATGGTGAATGCATCTATCACCACAGGTTTTGGTTGAGAGGCAAGAGCTCATCTGTATCCTTCTTGATGGTCATTCATTGATTTGGCAGAGGTATGATAAGGAGACATTATGCATATATGTATTCATTCATACCATGAAGAACAGTGTAATATAATATAGTTAGGTCGTGTGTAACCTGGCGGGCTTGGGGCGAAGTTCCTAAGAATTCCGGGGAATTTTTTATTTCGGAGTTGCCTTCCCCTGCGTACTGAGGCGCGTGTCTCAATTAGGGGGAACATGGTAGGTATAAAGACAGACTTAGTTCTCTACAAGTATGGGTTTGTCATCGTTAAGCCAGCCTCAGCACCGGAGTGTCACCTGTGCAACACCCCTGTTTATGAAACTGCAATGCCTACTGATAAGAGAGGAAAGAACCCAGTGGAATTGACATCTTACCTTTTCAGGACCATTTTATACTTTCAGTGTGAGCGTATGATCACGTCTTACCAGTTGGCTAAGCACATGCTGGAGAGTGAATGGGTACTTGGCGATCCTGATGTATGCTATGTACGTGATAGTTTGTTGCCTAGGCTATCTGTTTTTTCTGACATAAGACATAATTTTGCTGCATCAATGCCATAATGATTAATTTCGGTCTACCTTTTTTCCCAGGAGGCTCAAGCTTGCCAGTGATTGTTTTGGATCCGCCCGGCCAGACGAATGGAACTGAAATCTTTTGTCATTACCCCAATAAAGATGTATTAGCAGCAAAGACACAAGCAAAATATTGTTTTCTGCACTTTCAGGACTGTAAAATAGATTCTGATAGAGCAAGGAGGACGAATCCTACAGCTTCACAGCGAATCAACTTCTCTTAATCCTCTTTGAAGTTTAACTATGTGCTCGGTATTCTTTCCTTCATCAATGGAAGCTCATATTTCAGAGATTATACGGCATTTGATCCAGTCTTTGGCAGATGCTGAGCAAAGTATTGATATGGGGAGAGGGGAGGGGGCTGTATTGATATGGGAGTGGGAAGGGGTTCTAACACAATTGTTACTTATAAAATACTTCCATCCCTGTGCATGACTGGAGATCCTTTGCCATCCTGGGAGACTATCTATCCCACCATGTTTTTTCATGATAACCAACTAATAATATAACATAACATAAGCTATTGCCCTTACATAGAAGTAGGTAACTTTCTGGAGGAAAATCACAATGCCTCATCATAGATGAATGTTTCTGAGCCCTATCTCAGTTCATATGGTTGGAAAGTTGTCAGAGATGATGCGGGACTCAACTATTTCTAGCCTATCGGGTAGTAGAGAGTTTTTCACAAAAATGCCGGTGTTTCTTGGACTTGGTTCCCAGCACCTCAAAGGACCCTCATCTCAGTGAACTAGTTAAACATTCAGACGAATTGGCTCGGGATCCGACCTGAGTTAAATTATCACAGACTACTCAGCTGCTAGATTGATATCCAAAAACTACGTATGGGAGACACAGACAGCCCTTCGTGGTTGTTCGTGAGACAAATGAACCATGAAGTATTATCATGTCTCATGCTATAAAATGCCAGTGCTTGCATTATTTGTTGCGAGATCTAAGGACGTTTTCCGTACCTGTCACCAATGAAACAACTGACGTACTTTTTCAAATTTTTCTTAAATTAGCTGTTTCTGGCAACTTTCTTTGTAGACGGGAACAGCTTCTTGTGAAAGTAATGAGACCAGTTTCAAATAACTTTCATCGGTTGTATTGGAATTTTGACAGATCTCTTGTTCAAGGTAAAAAAATTGTGGTGGATTGGTCAAGAAAATGTCGCCATATCAAAGACATTCAAAAGAGCAGTTTTCTTGACCGATAAAATTTAACTCACGGAAATATCAGGACCTAGGTGCGTGTTTCAGAATCTCATTTCAGATTTCGACTCAGTAAACGGTCCTACATCTTTTGGCATCAGCAAAAAGCTACATCATCAAAAAATCCCTTTTGGAGAAGGCAACGCCCATCGTGTGTTCAGTTGCATACACCTCAGGATCTAGACATCGTTCCGAAATATGGTTTAAGATTATAAAACAGCAGAACTCAAGTATCCATTTCAATCAGCTATTGCGCGGTAGCACACCATTAAAAGTAGCGCAAAACTAATGCAATAATCAGACACGTGCTCAGTCACTCTCAGGATAAACAAATGCTATGATTGGCCAGTTGTGAAAGCCTGCTTGCCAATAGATGCTGAATTTTTAAGTTCAAGGGTTGGGCACCATCTCCTCGGGAATGATGCCCATGTGGCATCACAAGGAAACAGCCGTTGTGAATATGACTACGGTTTTTCTTGACCGATATAATATATAATTATGTAGATCTCAGGACCTAGACATCTGTTTTGAAATCTGATCTCAGATTTGGATTTAGTAAACTATTTTACATCTTCTGATATCATTGTCAAGCTCCATAGTTAAAAATTTCCGTTTTGAGAAGACAACTCCCATCACATCTTATTTGGCAATAGGTATCTAGTTTGCCTATATCTCAAGATCTAGACATCCGTTTTGAAATCTGATTTCAGATTATGAAAGAGCAGAATGTATTCAT
>ERZ1740065.1791-NODE-1791-length-13126-cov-12.809731_pt1 | contig 13126 bp, 3 predicted proteins | sample MGYA00581738_ERZ1740065 | MGnify/ENA primary metagenome ERZ1740065 (study PRJEB43018, sample SAMN04849749) | marine metagenome | isolation source: floating plastic debris | place: Pacific Ocean | collected 2008-09-01 | study: EMG produced TPA metagenomics... | reverse complement strand
TACCGTACCGTGGCCTAAAGTATCGCGATACACGATTGTATCGTGTATCGTGACACCACAAGTTTAAAGTAGCCAATATAAGGGAGCGTATAAAGTTACTACCTGACTTGGCTATCACCTCATCATGGCTATAACTGCAATTATACCGAAGTAGTAAGAGGGACAATCAATACTTCTTTATGATTCCAAATATGTTTTACTATATTTATGAGCTCATCTCTAGATATGTCGATGGTCTATAGGCGCTGACTTGCAGACACCAAGTAATGCCTGTTACTTTGTTATTACCAACAACAAATCAAACGCTGCAGAGCTTCAGGGTCAGAAGTTCAACACGTTGGATGCAGGCTTCGTTTCACGTCTAGCTGCAGAGCTACACCAGTCAGCGCCTATCGCGTCACTTTGGCTACAGACTGAGAGGCTCTAGTGTGAATGAGCATTTACATAGCATTCCTAGATGAAATTAAAAATCTGAGTTACTTTTTCAGAAATACCTAATGCTGCATTTCTTGGAAATATCTCGATTAATCTTCAAATAATATTTAAAATCCTGAATTGATCTTATTTTAATATTACCACTACAAACTAGTTCCTGAGCCATTCACAACATTATCATTGCTACCGCCTGTAGCAGCGGACTCTGACATCGCTGTAACGTCCTCGGTGGGGCATTAGTGGTATTCAACTGCGCTGGTGTTGAGCTCGCTTAGACAAATATGCTATCATGTTTGGTCACATATTTTAATAGCACATTACTCTTGGTTCATCACTGAAATTTACCCTCAAACTAGCTTCACTATTAATCTTGTGGCATTAAATTAATAAGCTAAGTGATTAATCTGAGTTAAGACCTGGCCTCACACTCGTGACTCGTGATTAGGAATTCGCGAATCCGTGATTCGTAATATCTGCCACATACTCGTACGAGTGAGGAAAAATTTGAAAAGAAGACACCTCCAATTCAGAGATTTTTCCATTATGAAACTCTATTTGTAGCGAGTAACCTAGTGCCGTTTTGTATCGCTGCAGTCATTCTGTTTGTTGCTCTGTTTTTCCCATTATCTCTGTGATCTCTAGGCTGCAAAAATTTTTGTTCCAACAAGTGCTTGCTCAGTCTTTTGCCACTCGCATTCCATAGCTATTTATAGCCGATGAACCGGAGCTATTTGTCAATTCTTCGTTGTTTCTATCTCAGTTTAACCAATCAGCCGATAGAAAATTATCACGTGACCACGCTACTCGTGTTGCTTGGGTGTTTTGAACTCAGCACTCCCAACGTATACAATTCCGTGAAAACGTGTACTCGTGAGCCGGGGAATTCCAAATTTGTTGCGCAATTTGTGCAAATTATATGAGCGTGTGGCCGGACCTTTAATCTGAGAATAACTTTATTAAAATGCAGCTTTAAAAATTAATAATATAGGATAACTAGTAGTGACGTCACGATACAGAGATTAGTGACGTCACGATACAGAGATTAGTGACGTCACGATACAGAGATTAGTGATCCAGAGTTCTCATGATAAAACATGCCAGGCTGACCCTGGATAAATGCTTACCATCTGTATATCCGTCACCTAACCTAACATTCTCACACAACACAAAAACAGAGCAGCATTCTTGTAAGAAAGATTCATGACCGCAGATAGATGGCAATATCACCACGATGAGGAAGCATGGTGAATTTCTCATCAGGAGTTGTGGAATATTGGTCAACATTCATTGGTTCACCCAAATAGATGACAAAAGCTGCTTTTTACGCTAACTAAGGTATAAAAGCTGTTCACCCCTGATATCAAGATCATGAAGCCAAAAGCAAAGTATGTACTTGCCTTGTCAGTTGGGGCATTGGTTCCATTCGGAGGGGAAAAATCACAAATAGCTTCTCCACCGCTTGAAGCATATTCTTTTCTGTCATAACGCTTCGTCTACAAGAGACAATTCCTCATGTATATTGCTATTTGTGAGATTTATCTCTTTAACTTATTCATCATTGACCTAAAGGGTCATTAGGTTGTCGAGAACAAGCTTTCGGCAGTATCATGGCGCCATAAATAGCTCAGCGTTCACATTAATGTTAAGCATTACACTACCAGCGTAAAGAGTTGGTTTTTATTTCACTACGGCGATAGTTGCGTACAAATCGCTTACTGGTGACACCATTTTACGAAGGGAGTGAGTGATAACATCCAAAATCCAAATTGAAAGGCAAAAAACGAAGTGAGTCAGAGAGAATCCTTATGCTACATGAAATCCATCCTTTTTTCCCTACGCAAGCTAAAAACCCGAATATTAAGGATTCCGTTAGTTGAGATCGCTGGTACTATGGAACCCAAAGATTGTCTTTGAACTCATGCTCTGGTCGGATGACATGCTTTACTTTGGGATTTGTCACCTTCAACGGTTTGGAGGATATCAGAATCAGCTTTCAGTTTCGAAGCTCTGCAATTTTCTCTGTTCAACCGATCAGAAGAGAGTTTGACCTTCCACCCTCTTCAGTTCAATCGTATAAGTTACTTTCACTTTTCAACGAAGAGAATGAGTTATTTGGAAAGCCAAATAATGTCGGCGATTTGCCAGAGTTAGATCACAAAGTAATCATATTTCAGCAACTTCTGGTATTGTAATGGCGCATCTTTGCTAATTTCAGGCTGTCACCTGTGAGATCAGACTCTAGAGCGTTACAAGATTCCAATACGCCTCAATTCAACCATTGTACAAGTTCAGCTCTGTATGACTCAGGTTATTTCCTACTAGATTAGGATGGTGTCGTATGACTGGCCAGCCATAATGCAGTCAGAGGTTACCGGTGAGTATGTTGGACAGACTGGATGAGATTATCAGTACGTAGAAGTGTCATTCCATACCTTTTTTACACCATTCTCATGTACAAGCTGCAGGGGTCGTTTCACTCCTCTCATCTGTAGGCCCAGGTTTTCTGCAGGATCATCCTCAATCAGCTAATGGAAACATAACTGTTAACAAATACCAAGCTTAGCACGTCATTCCGAGCAAATTTCTCTCTAAAATTGTTTCATATGTGGGTGCCATTGCTAATAGTATTTCTGGTGTCAGTGATAGTCTGCAGATGGTCGATAATTTACTAGAGCCATTTCCTGGTTCATGATTGGATAAAGAGTGACTATGAATGAGATCCGGCTCAGCCATTATTATCGTTAGTCTTACAACGGTCGGTGTACCAATGTGTAGGTCTACCTAGAAGAGGCAAGGATTGATAGTATGTTAAGACAACTCCCAATACTAGATGATTATGCTTCGCTAGCGTAGAGCATAGTGGTGAGACCCAATGAACTCACGCGGTGACGGACTGAACATTGTGGTCTATCGTCGGGGGCAGCAGCCGTCGCTTCTGGTAGTGGCAGTCGGCTGGAAGATTGATGAGCCGAGTTTCTCGCAACATTTTAGAAGTCGCAAAGTTTTAGAACGCTAAAATTTCTATGTTCACAGTATCTACCAATGTTGAACATTGAAACTATAAAAGTCAGTTGTTACATGAACCTTCTTGCAGAGAGAACATAATTCCCCATGTATCAGAATCTAGGTATCTGTTGTACAGTTGAGTTAGTGGTAGCCAGGGCTGTGCCGTTCATTTTGAGAGTGGTACTGCCAAAAAATGCTGCCCGCAGGGTAGCTTGCGGAGTACCTGAGTGTAGCAAAGGTGCGCAGCCTGCAGAGCGCCTTCGCTCCGCTCAGGCGCGAAGCTAAGCACCGGGTGAGTGTGGGAGGGGTTTCCCCTCCCATAGGGAGGTATGAGTAAGTAGATATCGATGCATCAACCTATCACAGCTCATTTCACAGCTGAACGTTGCCAAATTTTGATATCGGTATGCTATCTCAGTATTAGTTCTAATAAATTTCTATAGTATTTCCCACACTTCTAGTCTTTATAAATAACATATTTTCATTCGTACTCAGTTCAAAATACTCATTCATCAAGTGCAAGACTAATGAACGCATCAACCCAATGGCAATGATAATAACAAACTACATGAGGCAAAGGTAATGACACCATCTACCTGAGGAGGAGGCTTGTGTTGAGAGGATAAACCAGAGAAGGAGCATACGTTGGAGGTAGATGGGTCTGAATCCTGAGTTCCTGGTGCCGGCTTGTCTGCAATCTCCTCCTAATGAGAGAGTAGATATAAATGCAGGCCCTGGTAGATATATTCAAATCATATCGTCGAACTTCCAATCAAACAAACCAAGGGATGGGGAAACTAACTCAGATTTCTAACAAACTAAATAAAATGTACACTATATATATATTAGTCTCACCTCGATTACGTATCATTACTAAGATGGTTACTTGCTTTCATGATAATGAAATTGCAATACCTGACGTTGTGATGTAGGCTGGCTGTCTACGGCAAACTTCAGTTTCAAATCTGCCTCTAGTTTTTCCGCCAAACGATCTTGCTCTATTTTCCTCAGTTTTGCGCAGAATGTTTTCAAATCAACTTTTGGAAAGGGAGTGCACAATCTGTTAAGAAGGTCGTCAACCTTACGCCGTTTATCTTCAGGACTGTCACGTCTGGTGTCGATTGTCATAGATTGTGTAGCGTCAGGTGAAATCAGCTTATCCTGATACAGCTCTCCCAGCAGGCAATTGAAATCCTCAGGATGGGCCCTGAGTGTGTCGAGCATGACACCCTGGTTTTCCCTGAGCACAGATTTCTGTGTCTGATCCATGCTGGTTAACTCGCTGCTTGAACAAACTAAAACCAATAAGACAACTCTGAGACATGAAAGACAATTGTATGCTAGCATTCCGGGAGTAGGACAGTGACAATAAAACTGTGCTATAACTCATAGCAGTTCTATCACACCTCACACACTGGTGAAGTAGCCTCAAGTGCAGGTCAGTGCATAGTAGCATAGTAGTGCATAGTAGATAAGTATGCAGCACAGACTAACAGTCGCTGACTCACTATGAGATGCACTCTAGGATTCACAGCCTGTCGCTGATACAAAGGCACAGACTTACCAGTCCAGGACATTACTCAGACAAATCCATCTATAGCTCAAGAGGGCTTTGAATTTATTCTATGGAATATTCCATGACATTCTAAAGTTTGCTTTAACTCTCACATATCGGTCGATCCAATATTCAGGGTAGTCTTGATGTCTTAATCTGCTTTTACACTGCCTGATTTAGCCCAGTTTTGAGCGTTTGGGAAAGGAAAAGAGGAGGTCTTTGGTATAACCAGAAAAAGAGGAAGCTGTTTAGAGTTGTCCTCACCTGAATTCTGGTCCTTACCAAATACTGAGACAAGTACTGGTTGACTGCTTCCACCAATCTGGCTGGATCTATTGTGACTCACCAGCGGTGTGAAGGTTGTCCCCCATAGTAGTAGATTGTAGCAGATTGAAGCGGATTGTGGCAGTTGGCTGCAAATAATCAATGGATCAAACATAGCATAGGAAACATCAAACATCTTACACACATTGCTCTCACATGAAACAATTGGCCATTCAGTCATGTCTAGAGATCATCACCTATGATACCAACAATGAGAGTTAGATACGGCAAATTAAACAAATAGTAGGGAAAGACAAGAAGATAATATGCTGGCTTGCCTACAAGACAAACAATCTCCCAAAAGCTAGGTGCTCATTGCTTCCAAAATATCTGCACCTTAAGGCTCTCAACTGCTGTCAGAGATTGCTGTTATGAGTGACTAGAATACCTCAACCAGGAACCAAAACTTCACGCTTTTCTCCTACTACGGGAGGGGACTCAATACGGATGACCAAACAGTATCTTCAAGAAGCAGAGCAGACAGTCGACAATAGACTGCCAAGCAAGAGAGTCTTGAACATACCATCGAGAAGTTTGGTCAGACAGTTCAGCTCCTATACTGTTGATTCTTACCTATCTTTGATTTTCGCTGATTTTTACTTCTCGGTATAGTGTTATTAGAACAATACAGTATATACAGCAATACTGTAAGTACTCTCTTTTTCTCTTAAGGCCGAACTCACGAGACATATTTTCAAGGGTCAGTTGTAGGTGAAAATTTGCCGCATGCACCAACAGTGTTCATACTAACCATTTAGTCCCGAGTTTTGAAAGTTGATACTGGTATCTAGTTTATGATTGAGCTGTTATTGATTGAACCATCAAAGTTATCCCAGGTGTTTGTTGTTTCTGATTAGTCTTATTAAATTATGATATCATTTATGAGTAAATGTATGTACATGGACATGAGAATTGGGGAAAATACTATGGAATATCTACTGGATTGGGATAAACGACCTAACATGTAAAACAGTTGGAGGCATGTGGAGACAAGTCTTACTTTACACCTCCCTTGTACGGATTGGTGTGCATGATTGTGTTATAGAACCCATACTCCGTTGACTGCCATTCATGTGACTAGTGTAGCTGTATATATAGGCAACCGGCGAATTTTTATGAGTTGTAAGATATGATGACATGCACTGCACTCATAGCTTTACTGGCCATGCAGAAGTAAAACCGATGGATGAAAAGAAGTGTTTGGATCTTTGTTTGTAAAAAAAAATCATATTGAAGGTAGATGGGGGTATGTGCTGAGAGACTATCTCTTCTATTCAAATTATCCCCTCCAGTTTATTCTCACTTGTCCTGCTCTCTTGTTTCTCCTTAGTGCTACCAGCATCTAAAACTACATCTAGTAGCTACTGTGTAATTGTGTTTTATCATAAATATTTCAATTTTTCTGTTCACCTCAGTGCGACACTTTCCACAAGCTAGACGCACGTAAATTATCTACAAATGTCTACATACAAAATGACAATGATCTCAACAAAAGATGCTGTTCAATCAGATTCAAGCGAGAGCATCAACTATAACAGTTCACGCTCTCCCTATCATGCTATAACAGAAATCAAAGAGTGCACTCAACTTTTATATTGCTGGACGCAGCACTGTGTGGTGAATGAATGACTGGAAGACTTCAACACGGAACGACAACTTCTAATTTATATGCTACTAATTGAGGACTGAATGATGAAAGTGAAATAGCCAAGACAAAGGATGGAGTCAACAATAGACCTTCAAGCAGGGGAGTCTTTGATAGAGCCTCGAGCAGTCAAGTCGCACACTGCTCAGCTCTGCTCTTTCTCATCTCCCTTTTTATTGTGAGCACCCAATAGTCTTATTAATACTGTAACATCAATATACCAAAATACTCAGCCACAGCGTAAGTACCGTCTCCATCTATCAGTGTAACAGACATTTGCAGCTACAGTAAGACAAATCTGACTTATGTCCATCTGAACTCGTGTTGTAGGAAGTTGGGCTACTGGGGCTGCCTAGAGCATCAAGCTGATCTCTACAACTGCCAGTTTTACAATGTTACTCATGTTCAACTAATTTTTACACATTTTTACTGCTCCACCTATGACTTCATAATGACACGCATGAGGTAAACAAGGGAACACACAGTTCAGTATAGACACAGGGTTAGACAGAGTGAAGTCATACTTCAGCACTCCACAGTTATCTCCACACAGCCTTACTGATAACGCACCATCAGCAATCAATCTATAGGCTGGTCCACACTAGACATATTTTGGAGCATCGATTGTGGCAACAGTTTGCCGTAAGCGGCAGTAGTGTCCACACTAGACATTTGCTCTCGCAAACGAACCGGCTGTAAAAATCAAGAAGGCCAATGAGCGATTTTCTTGGAATTCCATGCGGGCCTGATGCAGCGGTATATAATTGTTAATTAGGACTGTGTACTTTCCGGGAACTAGATAGCCAATCAGATAGCACTTCACTGAAAGTTTTGCTTACAAATTCAAACATGGTGGAAGTAGTCGGCTCCAGTCAAAGTTGACGCTCGCAAGCTAAGAATAGGAAAGAATTTGCGTGACTATTGAGTGAAAAGATGCCTAATGTGGACCAGCCTTAACTGGACTCCGCCTACCAGCTTATCAGTATTGTGTAGAGAAAGCTAACTACTAACCTAGTAGATAAGGACCCCAGACGGACTTACAGTCAGTGACTTACTATCAGATACACTCACTAATATTCACTGTGTGTCGCCTACTGTATGTCCTTTCAAAATTGTATATTACCTGTAGGAGTCACAATAACTGAAAAAACGCCAACAAACATCCGTCTCTCCATTCAACAATGCCATGTAGCCAAAGGTAGAGGAAAGCATGAATTTTGGTATAGCGAAAGATGAAGAGTTCGCTCAACTTGTACGTATATAGATGAGTGATCGCTAGCTGTGAGATTGAATTTCATTTACTGTAATTCTGTTCAGAACCTGAACCTGACTATGTATGTTACTGAGCAGCCAGGTCAATATTGACAGCACAAGAACATCCATGGATCATTGCACTTTTGTAGCGCCAGAGATATTAGCACACAATCACAATGAAGTCAGCATATACATTGTTGACACAAATCTGTGATAGCATACCTTCTCACCGAACAGTGCGGTAGCTACTGTCCTGGATCCTAGCCAGTATTCAAAGCTTCAGTGGTGTGTCCATTGGCTCGCCTAGCAAGGGGGAAAATCACCAATTATAGCAAGCTGTGACTGTGTTGGAACATACTAAACTAGTGGTAAGATATATCAGTACACATATCCAGGTCAGAGTGTTTCTGCAATGCTACAGGCATTAGAGCATTGAGTTAGAAAGAGGGAAAGAAGCAAAGCAAAGCATAGATCGGTCAGTGACTGGGCTATAGCATATCAGTTAAGAGATCAATGTCGCCATGAGCCATGCGTGTCATAAAGCACCCAGCAACACCAGAGGATTAAAATACAAAATACCCTCCGTGTCAGTACTCACCACTGTTGATGAACGTTGTTACACTTGGAGCACAGACAGACAGTGATGGCAATGAGGGAGCATATGGTAGAAATGACTACTCCTGCAGCCAACCCTAACAAGACTGACCTTGGATCAGGTGTGAAGCGCTATCTCTGAACTGCACATGATTGCGGTTAGGCCGGGAGGCAACGGCCCTCACTCCCATTGGACCAAAGGATAACTCAAGATAACGAAGAGCAATGTGTATCAAGTTTTTCTAACACCGAGAGAGCTCTAGATGGTGAGCCACGTATACGACACAGACAGCTACCTTTTACTTGAGGCTTCAGGTTCCCAAAAGAACTTTCAGGTTGTTGGGATTCCCATCTACTATAGGTGATCATGTAATGTAGATGACGGCATCAGTCTACCCTCAGGAAAGTATCACTTCAGCGTGCTGCACTCACAACAGTCAATTGGATATATGTAGATCGGTCCAGAAAGAAGATCTCTTGCATCCTGCTCTCTACGGGTAATCTTTCCACTGTTTACTCAGTGCTGGTGCAACATGTGTTTCATGTTTGTTGACTTGTTTGGCTCTTCGTCATGCACTCTACATTTTCACATTTGATTTCGTTTCGTATGCATTTTTCCGGACGCTCATGAACCTGCGAGATTCCTTCATTTGGTGACGCGACCAGAGCTGTTTGAAGCGACATTAAGTTACAATCTTAATTCTCTCAGAAAACATTGAGAAGCGGCCAGCTCGCAAAAGGAGAAGAAAACTCCCATATGGCATCATGTTATGCTCTGCTTGACATGCTACTCCACCTGCAGTGGTTCAATTTGTGGTTTATGTTCTCAGGACTTATATCGAGTGGGTGACAGTGCTCTGGCAGAATAGCACAGCCTCCTTTGGTAGGGATGAAGCTGGATAAGTCTAGAGGCTCCGCAGAGATCGACAGTCTTGACACGAACCAGAGAATTTCTGGAGCAGCAGACTGCGATCTGCACTCAGAATGAGTGGAAACTGTGAGTGGGATATTGTATATTCTACTCTGTGGTATATGAGGTAGTGTGTTATGTTCAAAGTGGTTATTTTAAAATCACAAGGAGGCTGTTTCAATGGTTTGCGGGCTAAGAAAAAACATGACTTTAGGGCGAGGCTGCCATATGTGGCGCCAGGTTGCTCTCGGTTTCTAGGTAGGTCGGAGCACACCTGTGGCATGATGGGCCAAGCAGGAGAACCCACAACCTCTCAACACTTGCTTGTATCGAGGTGCAGGCTCTACCACTGAGTTATGTCCTACTCCTGAGCGGGTCACTGCAGTGTCAGGGACATTGAATCCCCCTCTTTCATGTCTGTCTGTATACATCCGAAATTGTGTTTTCCGTTGCTCAGTAATGCAAAAGTGACTCGACCAACATTGAAGTTGACAACCACTTTATCACCAGCAAGGTAAACAGAGGATTCACATCTGTACGTAGCATTGAGTGATAGCAGTGCTAAACAAATACGCCGACTATTAACTGGGGCACCGCAGTCTACTGTGTGAGACGTTAGGAGCAGTGATAAGAGAGAGTATTTATACACTATACACAGCTTACATACTGCACAGCCGCATGCTTGTGGTGATTAAGGTATTTCAATATGGGGAAGACAACTCCTGGTACACCACTGCTCTACATGTCAGAGCGCTTAACTTAGCAACAGCATCGAAATCCGGTAATTGTCTTCTCTCCTAATTTGCCGTGACTAAAATGGCCTACTACTGAAGCTGTAGCATGAATGTAATTGATTCACAGACAGCATTCAAAGTATCGGTTGGTAATTTCTCTCCTACTAGGAATACGATGAAATGTGTCACTCAGATGAAACCATAAGCAGAGACTAGTTGATTACTAATATTTTCCTACTAACTCACTTCCCTGATAAGTAAGCTGTGAGCTGTTTAAAGTGTTTCTATGTGGCTAGGACATCTTTGATATCAAAAGAATCAACGTAAGGTGAACAACACGATTTTTTTAGGTTTTGTCTTCTCCTGCTAGCTCAGTTGTCATATAGTGAAGAAAACCAGTTGCTTCAGGAGTTGTCTTATATTGCTATTCCCCTCCTTCGCCCACCCCACCCCCTTCCTTCCTCTCTAGCAGAATGGTTGTGAAAACTACTTCCCAATTTTTGGTTGCAGTATTTCCATAATAAGCATTTGAAATGGAGTTGTCTCCTCTTTCCACAAAACTGCTCCTTTCTTTAGTTGTTAATGTAAACAATGTGAAAAAACCTCCAACCACAAACCAACTAAATTTTCATGTGAAAAAACTCCAGCTCTCACATCAGCACAGCTTTGATGCTGATATCCACTCTTCGCTTCATCATCTGCCGATGAAGGATACAGTCCACTGCTCCCTGCTTCATCTGTTCATATGCGACAAGTGCTGATGTCTCATTCATCTCTATTGCTGTTGCATGTGGCTGGTTATCCCCCCCCCCTCGTGCTATTTTACAGGTTCTTCTTCTCTATCAGGTCATCTGCTAGTAATGTATTCTACTTGTTCTTCTCTCTTGCTACAGCCCGCTAAGTCAGTTTCAAATTTGCAATTCTCTGTCTGACGGCCATTGCTGGTGATTAGCGTGATATACTCAGAAACGCAAATCTTTCCACCTCATGTAACTCACCTTTCTCATGATGATAGTCACAAGATAGTCGATGAGACAATGAATGGCTGTTAGTCAGGCCGTCGTTCCTGACGCTACACAATGTGACAGCGGGGATGCAGGTGGTCACATGTTGTCCCACTGGGAGTTATCCTATCCTGCATGATGCGGCCAGAGGTCTCCCACAAATGAGATGACTCCGTTTTCTTTGCTGTCTAAATAAACAGAAATCTAGATACTGCTAGACAGTTACTAGATGGTACTATGTAGAGTACACTATGTAGAGAGGGATCAGACAATAGCCTCTGGAGAATTCCAGCTGAGGAGTGCTATATATGACTCTAGGTCTATATCATACTGAGTATATACTGTAACTGCATAGACTGACAGTCAGAGACAAAGTTGCGGCTTATTCAATAGTGATATCTATCCCGTGTGCCGGTACATAGTGAGGTTCGATAGTGATATCTAGTACACACATATCAAGTACACATGTCTTCGGTCATTTCTAGTTTTAGTTCAACTGTAAATACAGCGCCCTCTGGTGAAGGGATCAATCCGGGCCCCATTCCTGCCCCTGCTACTCAGTTGGTTGGTGATACAGCTCTCCTGTATCACAATGCAAGTATTCAGCAGTCATCAGACAGCCGGGCTCACAGTTGTCTGCTATCTTATGGGAGAATGCTTCTGTTATGAGGTGGACCTGTCCTCAGTTCTGTGGTTTTGCGGCTACTGCCTTCGCAATGTGAGGTAATTCACATGTTGATTGATGGCTGGGTTGACCTCATTTATGTTCCATCCAATCAGAGACAAGCTGTGCCAGAGGTGTGGCGGCAAGCTCGCGTATGATTGGCTGACTACACTAGTCTAGCCATCAATCACAATCTCAGTGCAGTATATCAGCCTCCTGCCACAAGCCAGTTTTGATTAGGACATCCAACTGATCAGACATGAAACTGTCAGTCTACATTCGCGGAGAGATCATTGCGATCCCTTGTGGCAGCGGTACGGACAGCGTGAAGACTCTGGGTGAGCTAGCCATACGTAAATACTCCAAACTTAAACCTACCTCCTCCACCAGCCCGCAGGATATTCTGGAGATCCGACGCAGAAACGGCGGTGCCGTACTTGACCCCGAGGATGCCATCAAGGACGTGCTGGACGACAATGACTTTGTCACAGTCGGTGAGACGTAACACTTGCATATGTTCTAACATGTGGCTCGCAATGCTAATCGCCCAGACTCCTCATTTTTGTTGATATCTGGGTAGTTATAATCATCAATCATGACTGTCTCCCTGAACCTGTCCCTACCGGTCAGTCAGTGTATGCGTGATCCCTGATCGTCTGTCTGGTTGTCTGTCATAACGTCTGTCTTTGTACTGCTGTAGCTTTTACCAGTGAGAAAGATCAGGAGCTGCACTACAACCCTCTTGACAAGTTGTATCCTTTACCAATGAATATCCTTCCATCTAATCGCCTTCTCCCATCAAACATCCTTAACTCAAGGTCAGGGACTGGAGTGCTCCCTCTACGAATACGAACGAATATCTGATGATTGACGGGAACAGTCTAACTACAGACGATGTGATGAGTCTGGGTAAAGGCCATTACAGGATCAAGGTAAGTGGTCCCTGCCTGTGACAGAGAGAGAGAGAGAGAGAGAGAGAGAGAGAGAGGATGGGGAGAGAG